>JGI24721J26819_10006808_pt1 | contig 11011 bp, 9 predicted proteins | sample YelNatPaOPGAMG01_FD_26819 | JGI IMG/M metagenome (IMG submission 26819)
AGAACACGCGCGCGAGCAGCTCGTTGAACAGTGCCGTGGAATGTGCCATCGCCGGTCGGCGAGAGCGCCCAAGCGCGCGCCCGGCGGTCCGCGCGATCGCTATCGCCGGCAGCAGTATGAGGTTGAAATGCGTCAGGTAGGGCGCGTCGAAGCCGGCGTCCAGAAGCATCGTGCGCAAGTCAGCGGCGCGGTAGCGCCGAAGATGATGATGGACCAGGTCGTGGCTGCTCCACAACGTCGGCATCGCGGGCACCGTGAGTACGAGCCGGCCGCCCGGCTTGAGGAGCGAGCGCACGGCGGCCAGCGCTTCCCGGTCTGGCCCGACGTGTTCGAGAACGTCGGTCATCACGGCGAGATCGAAGCGCCGCGACCCCAACGGCATTGCGTCGGGCAGGCTTCCTTCGAGGATCGTGGCGCATCCGCGCGCCGCGGCGACCTCGCGTGCCCACGAATCCGGCTCCATCGCCCATACCCGCCCGTAACGCGCCAGAAGGGGAAGGTTGCCTCCGGTCCCACATCCGAGTTCAACGATCTCGGCGCCGGTTTCGAGTCCGAGGCGGTCGATGGTGCCGCGCACAATCGCGCGCCGGCCGCGAAACCACCAGTGGGAATCCTCGAGCGCCGCCATCGCTACGTAGGCTTCGTGTTCCACTTCACGTCCTTCGCTGTCGCGGGCGCTGAGGCGCGGTCGTCGTCGAATCCGAAGCGGTCCCTTACGATATAGAGCGGGCGTCCCTTGACCTCGTTGTACATGCGGGCCAGGTATTCGCCGATCACGCCAAGGGTGACTAGCTGCACTCCGCCGAGAAAAAGTATCACCACCATCAGCGACGTATAGCCGGGAACGTTAATTCCGCGCGCCAGGCGCAGGGCGGCGAGAAACGCGGCGTACAGGAACGCGGCGAGCGAAATCACAAGGCCGACGTAACCCCAGACCCGCAGCGGCAGCGAACTGAACGCCGTGATTCCGTCGAGAGCGAAGTTCCAAAGCCGCCAGTAGTTGAAGCGGCTTCGCCCCGCGTTGCGCGGCAGCCGGTCGTAGTAAACCGCGGTCTGTTTGAATCCCACCCACGAAAACAGGCCCTTCATGAAGCGCGTGCGCTCGGGCAGCCGGGTCAGCACGTCCACTACCCGCCGGTCGAGCAGGCGGAAGTCGCCGGTGTCGGGCGGAATCGGCGACTCGGCGATGCGGTCGAAGATGCGATAGAAGAGGAGCGCCGTGGCGCGCTTGAGCCAGCTCTCGCCGGCGCGCTGGCGGCGCGTCGCATAAACGACGTCGTATCCTTCGCGCCAGCGCTCGACCATCGCGGCTATCAACTCGGGCGGGTCCTGCAGGTCGGCGTCGATCGGGATCACTGCGCGGCCGCGCGAATGGTCGAGGCCGGCGCACAGCGCGACGTCCTTGCCGAAGTTGCGCGACAGGCTGAGGATCTTGATTGCGGGATTGCGCGTCCGCCGCGCGAGCATCCGGCCGAGCGCGTCNTTGGTGCTGCCNTCGTCGACGCAGATTATTTCAGCACTGAGTCCGAGGCTTCCAATCGCCGCTTCGAGGCGGTCGAAAAACTCATCCAGCGCGGGGCCCTCGTTGTAGACCGGAACCACGAGCGAAAGCTCGGGCCTGCCGCCCGGACCGTGCTCAGCCGCGTCTTGCGGCCCACGGCCGCCGCCCTCTGATGTCATCGCAAATTGTCCCATTTAAAGCCTCGAACGTCATTGTAGCGCCCGAGCTTGGAGCAACGGCAGCGTGCTGCAGCACTGCGATGGAATCGTAAAGGGGTAGCCGATGGTCCCCGTCGGTATGCAGGCGCTTCGGCGCCTTGAACGGGTGATGTTTAGCGACGAGGCAGGGTTGCAGGAACAGAACCTGAAATCTGGTGGGTCGTGGGAAGGTTATGGTGCCAAGTAGCCTTTTAGGTGGTAGCAGGGCAGCGGCGTCGGTCGGCACGGCCCGACAGGTTGACGCGAAATACTGCCTTGGTGTAGGTATTGCGCAGACATAAGGTGAGGTAGTCCTGCGCCTTCTGGGGGAGGAGCAGCTATGTGGGAGGAGCGATGGCTGCGCTTTTGGGACGCCAGCGTATCCCAACTGGCCTGCGCCTATGGCTGGAAGAGGAGTCACTGAGGCTCACGCTGATGGGCTGGCGTATTAAGGATGTGTTGGCCTACGTCAATCAGCGGTTGGAGGAAGGTTCGCCCGACAAGGTGTTCGGTGCGGACTCGATTCGCGGCATTACCTCATAGCAAAACTTGACAGGTGATGCGTAAACGATTAAATGCAAGAAACGTAACGTTTGGCGGTTAAAGCTGATTTTGCGTCGCCAAGTCGAACCAGAAGTGATCGGCGCGACGCCTCGTGCTTCGGGCACTATCGTGGTCGGCTAAGCCGGGTCAGCTTCTCCGCAAGCGGTTGCGGCCTTGCGACGGTGGATGAGGCGGATCTCGGGNAAGCGCATGCGCACTGGAGCGCCTTTGTCGCCGTATCGCGCGACAAGGGATGGCGGACGCTTTCCGTTCTCACACGTAGCGCGCAGTCCAGTCCGCGCGAACCTGCCTGACTCGCTGCGTCGTTTAAGCCTCGGCTTGCGATCGTCTGCGGCTTACCTCGCGAAGTCACCCGCGGGCTGCTGGAGAGCTTGCGGCCCGGGAGCCAAGTAGTGAAACAACCGAAGAAGTACGATCTTTCGGTGGTGGAATGGCCCGGCGCTCGGAACGATTCCGGGACGCTGGCACTGTCGGAAGCCAACGCGAGCCTGTGTGGGTACTGGCTCATGCTGCGACCGTGGCTGCGCGTTGTGACGACGCTGACGCTGGTGACGGCCGTCGCGGTTTTCGTTCTGGACAAATACGTGAGGACTCAATGGTACCAGGCGACCGCGATCATTCGTCCGGCCTCGCGCGAGGGTCCGATCTCGCCGCTTGCGACGATGCTCGGCTCCACATCGCTGGCCACGAGCCTGGGTGCGCTGACCGGCGGCGGAGGACTGGGCGACGAAATCGCAGACGACGTGGCGAAGTACATGACGCTGNTGAAGAGCTACCGGTTCACAGTCAGCCTCGTCGAGCGGCACAAACTTCAGCCGATGCTCTACCGCAGGTCGGAGATCTCCCGCCTGACGCATCCCTTCGCGAAGCTTCCCGCTTCGCCGGAGGCGCTGCACTGGATCTGGTACAAGGGGATGCTGTCGCGGTTCAGCTATCATTACGACGAGCCCAAGGGAAATCTCATTCTTCACTTCATGTCGCCGGACAGGGCCGAGGCAAGCCAGGTTCTGCAGTATTACATCGACGATCTGCGTTCGCGCCTGCGCAGTCGCGCGGTCCAGGAGGCCAGAGGTGCGGTTGCTTCGCTTGAGAGCGCGCTCAAAGAGACTTCGGACCCGCTGATCGAGCAGCAACTGGCAATCCTGGCGGCGCAGCAGATCCAGCAGGAGAAGACCGCGCAGGCCCAGGCTGATTTCGCCTTCACGGTGCTCGAGCCGCCGTTCGTCGCACAAGCCGTCTACGAGCCGAACGCGCTGCTCCATGGCCTGGTGGCGCTGGTTTTGACCCCACTCTTCTGCTTCATCGCGATCGTCCTTTATCAACGGGTGTATCTGCCGATTCGCGAGGCCGTGCAGGTCCTGTCGGACGCCCGCTCAACGAATGATTCGGAGGCGCCGGCCGTCAACGGCGCCGACGGCCCAAGCCGGGGCGATTTTGAAGATGCTCGACAAGTGAAGCTCTGACGTTCCTCCCTCGGCCGCCAAGAGCGGATGTAGCCGCGCGTGAACCACGTGCGGGGCCGTGGCGGAACCGACGTAGGGCGAAAGAGCGGCTTTTCCAAGCGCGTGTGAGGCGCGAAATGTCGCGCCGCGCGCCCATCGGTCATCAGTGCCTGCACGACGCGAAATACTGTTTGCGGAGCTCGTGACGCTGGCCGACGCCGCCACGCTGGTCGTGAGTCTCGTGGCCGCGTGCGCGCTTTATGGGCACTCGCCCTCGGCGAAGGGCGGCTTCTGGGACATCCTGGCCGGCCACCTGACGGTCCTGTGGGTCGCGCTGGCGCTCTGGACCTTCCTCGCGCGCCGCCTCGGGCTTACCAATTCGAACACATACAGCTCCCTGGGCCGTCTCTGCGCGAGGACGCTGCGCGTCCATATCCTGGGCGGTGTCGGCCTGATGAGCGCGGAGTTCCTGACGAATCCGGCGGCCAGCCGCCTGTTCACGTTCGAGTTCCTCGCGGCAAGTTTCGTCGCGCTTTCGGCGGAGAAGCTCGGCGTGCGCGCGATGCTCCTTTATCGGGCCGAACGGAAACGCGCCCGGGGCCATCCGCGCGCGCTGGTGGTCGGGATCGAAAGCCTTGCCGGCACGTATTTCGACCTGCTGCGGACGCGGCGCTTCTGGCCGGTTACGATCGCCGATTTCATCCCATGGGATGAAGCGCATGGGCACCTGAACGGCAACGGTAATGGCAACGGGAAGCGCAACGGCGCCTCGGCCGGGAGCGGCGCGGGAGCGAGCGCCATGGTACCGCGCTCGACCGAGCAATGGGACAAGCTCATCGGCAAGTACCTGGTTGACGAGGTGGTTGCGGTAATGCCGTGGAATCGCGCAGTGGACACCGAAGCGCTCTCCGCGGCCTGCGCGCGCCGGGGCGTCACTTTCCGGCAGATAATCCAGATGCCCCCGGCGCCCGCGGGAAGATACTGCGTCGAAGATCTCGGCGCCGGGCGCTACATGCTTTCGCTCGAAACGGTCCCCGAGCCGACACTCGCGCTGCTGCTCAAACGGGTCATCGATGTGCTTGGCGCGACAATCGGGCTCGTCCTGTGCGGGATCGCCTACCTGTGGTACGCGCCGAGACTAAAGCGCGAGTCGCCGGGGCCGGTTCTATTCGTTCAGCCCCGCGTGGGCGAGAACGGCCGCGTCTTCAACCTGTGCAAGTTTCGCACGATGTGTCCGGATGCGGAAGAACGCCTGCCCGAGCTGCTCAAGCATAACCAGATGGACGGCTACATGTTCAAAATAAAAGACGATCCGCGGGTTACGCCGAGCGGCCGGATCCTGCGCCGCCGCCATCTCGACGAGATGCCGCAGTTCTGGAACGTGCTCAAGGGCGAAATGAGCCTGGTCGGAACGCGCCCGCCGACCCTCAACGAGGTCGCACAGTACAAGCCGCATCATTACCGCCGCCTCAGCATGAAGCCGGGCATCACCGGGCTCTGGCAAATCAATGGCAATGGCGAGGTCAGGGAATTCGAGGATGTGGTGAAGCTCGACTGTCAGTATATCGACAACTGGTCATTGGCCACCGACTTCAAGATTCTTGCGAAGACCGCGATGAAGGTGATTCGCGGCACCGGATGGTAGGCTGTGGCGCTTTGCGGAGATAAGCGATGGAGCTCCAAAAGGTGCGGTGAAGCGGCGGTGGCTTCGGGCTAAAGAGGCGTCGGGAACACTTACGGAAAAGGCCCTCTCAATGATCTGGCGAGGCATCAGGTGACGGCGATAGCGAACAGCTCCTCGCGCGCGAACCAGCCATTGGTCACCGTCGCAATCCCGTCGAAGAACCGCGCCGATTGCCTGCGGCGCTGTCTTGCGGCAGTGCGGGCGCAAAGCTATCGGCCGATCGAGATAATCGTCGTGGATGACGGCTCGGTCCCACCGCTGGCAGGGCTCGGAAGCGACGTTCGGGTGATCAGGAACGATCCGAGCCGAGGCGCGTGCGCCGCGCGCAATCAGGCGCTGGCGGCGGCCCTCGGCGATTACGTCGTCTTCTTCGATGACGACGCCGAACCCAAGGAGCCGACCTTGATCGCTCGCGCGCTCGCATGGCGGGAGAGCGTTTCCTCACTCGGAGCGATTGCCTTCCGACAGCTCCGGGCCGACGGAAGCCCGTTGCCGTGGCAGCCATTGCGGACGGAGAGGCCGTGCTACGCACCATGGTTCTACACCTATGGATGCATGGTAGACCGCAGNGCGGTCATGCGTGCGGGGGCGTTCCTCGAGGTGCTCGGCATCTACGGCGAGGAGCAGGAGTTGTCGCTTCGTTTGCTCGATTGCGGACTCAACATTGTGTATGACCCCACGCTCAGCGTGGTGCACCATCACGAGCCGGTGGGCCGGAATGAGCGAGCCAACCAGGTCCGCGGGCGCAGGAACTGGACGGTCGCGATTCTGCTCCGGTACCCGCTGTGGATGGTGGTGCCAGCTCTGGCCAATTACTGGTTCTGGGTATGGCGCAATCGGGGGCGCGGAGGCTTCGATTGGGCCGGATTCGGCCAGGCGCTGGGAGGTGTGATACCGCTGATTCCATACATTCGACGCAGCCGCTCGCCGGTCAAGCTTTCGACGCTCAGGTTGCGGCGCCGGCTCACGACGGCCAAGTTCGTGCTGGCGCTTCCTTCCAATGACGCGACTTCCAACCATCAGCCTGGCGAGGAGTCGGAATACCCCTTGCCCGAGAATGCCTGACGTACCGTGGCGGACGAGAATGAAGTCCTGGGCCCGGGCGAGGGCGGAGGGCTGCGACGCGCCGCGCTGCGCGCCGGGTTGTACCTGGTCGGGCGCCATGGTCTGGATGTTACCCTGGCGCTTGTCGCCGAGCCGCTGATCGCGCGGCTGGTCGGCCCGTTCTCCTACGGCGTCTGGATCGCGGCCCAACGAGTTTTTCTGTATTTGGCGCTCGTCTTTGCACTCGGAATCGACGTTTACCTGGTGCGCAAGGAAGGTGAGACCGACGCCAACGATTACCATCAGGCGTTCACGCTCCTGCTACTCCTTGGAATTGCGGGGGCCGGGACCGGTCTCCTGGCGATTCCCATCCTGCGCAAATGGATTGCGATAGAAGGGTTCGGGGCGGTGGCAACCACGATGGTTATCGCGCTGCCAGTGGTGCTTTCGACGCGGGTGCCGATGGCTCGGCTGGAGCGCGCGCTCGATTATCGCAGCGTCGCGATTATCGAAGTCAGCGGCCGCCTGCTCTTCTATGTCGTCGTGGTAGCTCTGGCTTTTCTCGAGTGGGGGGTATGGGCGATCGTCGTTGGCTTCTGGATGCAGCTTGCCCTGAACGCCGCGCTTGCGCTGGTGCGGGCGCGATACCGGCCGCGGCTTACGCTCAAGACCGAGGCCATCAGGAGGATGGTCGGATACGGAGCGGGCTTTTCCACCGCAGTATGGGTCTATCGGCTGCACAATCTGGTCAACCCGCTGGTCGTCGGACGGTTCGCCGGAGCTGAGGCGGTCGGCTACGTCGGGCTTGCCGAACGGATTGTCAACAGCGTCGGCTTTGTGCGCAATGCCGGGTGGCGGCTGTCGCTCGCGGTATTGGGGCGCGTGCAGGATTCGAAGGAGCGGATGGCACGAGCGGTGGACGAGGGGATACGGCTTCAGGTAATGGCGCTCGGGCCACTTCTGCTTGCGGTTGGATTCGCGCTGCCGCTTGCCGCCGTTGCGCTGTTTGGCGAGAAATGGAAGCCGTTGCCCGCGATCTATCCCTTTGTTGCAGTGGAATTTCTCGTAACCACGATCTTCGCGCTCCAGAGCTCGGCACTCAACGTGATGGGACGCAATTACCGGCTTGCGGCGTGCAACGCGGTGCACGTTCTGCTCTTTGCGATTCTCGCAGAACTGCTGGTTAGAAGGATCGGATGGCTTGGGTATGGGTGGGCAGCGCTTGCCGCGATGCCGGCGTTCTGGCTGGTGCATCGGCTGTTCGTCAGAGAGGTGGGCGGAAGACTCGACTATCGGCTGACGGGTGGCGTTGCCGCTGCGTGCGCGATGGGATTGTTCTGGCAGCAGTTGGGTTGGATTTCGCTGCTCGGCTTTATAGCCCTGGCCGTATGGCCGCTCACGTGGCGCACGCTTAAGGTCTATGCTCTGCAGCTCGGCGCGCTTCGCTATGGATGATCCAACCGTCAGTATCGTAGTGAACAACTACAATTACGGGCGGTTTCTTCGCGCCGCGATCGACAGCGCGCTGGCGCAAACCTATCCCCGGGTCGAAGTGATCGTCGTGGACGACGGCTCCACGGACGAGTCGCGCTCGATAGTCGCCGGGTACGGCAAGCGAGTCGTGCCCGTCCTGAAGGAAAACGGCGGGCAGGGCTCGGCGGCCAACGCGGGCTTCGCGGCGAGCCGCGGCGACATCGTGATTTTTCTTGACTCCGACGACACCCTGACGCCCGAGGCGGCGGAGAGGGTGGCCGAGGTGTTCAAGCCCGGCGTGGTGCGCGTCCAGTATCCGCTGACGATGATGGACGCGGACGGACGCTCGCTGGGCGTGCAGACGCCGATCGCCGCCTTGCCTCGGGAGCGGATACTTGAATTGCTGTTGCGGGGCATAATTGTCGAGCGCGCGCCGACCAGCGGCAACGCGTTCTCGCGCGAGTTTCTTGAGCAATCTCTTCCCATGCCGGAAGCCGAATGGCGCCGCTCAGTCGATGCGTACCTTTNTATTGTCGCGGCNTTCCGCGGAAAGTTGNTAACGCTCTCGCGTCCCCTCGGCTTCTATCGGACACATTCGGAAAATTCCCTTGCGGCAACCCGCTTCGATTTGACAAGGCTCCGCGATGCGCTTCGTGGAGTTGAAGTCCAGATGAGGCTGGTCAGGCGCCTGGCAGGTGAACACGGGCTCGCCGTGCGCAAGGACTGGATGCTCTGGAACCCAAGCTACGTGGTGGACCATCTCGCCTCGCTCAAGCTCGAACCCGGACAGCATCCGTACCCAGGTGAAAAGGTGCCGGGGCTGGCGTTACAGGGGATTCGCGCCTCCCTGGCGCATCCGCTTTTCACTTTGCGCAAGCGGATTTTCTATGCCGCATTTTTCGCAGCGGCGCCGGTACTGCCGGGCTCAGCGGTTAGGCGGATGATGAATGCGAAGCGCAAGGTAACCCTGGAGCGGCGTTTCTCGCGCCTGCTTGGAACCGGGCGCGCCGTCACGACTGCGTAACTCTGGGCTTGCCAAATGGGCTCTCAACGTCGGAGCGATACTTCGTCGCCCCGCCTGCTTATCACCGGCGGGTCCGGGTTTATCGGCACTAACGCGGTTGAATACTTCAGCCGCCGCGGCTATTCGGTCCTCAATCTCGACATCAAGCCGCCCGTCAACCCTATGCATCGTGCGCTCTGGCGCCAGTGCGACATCCGGAACAAGGCCGAAATCGGGCGCGAAGTTTGTGCTTTCGCCCCCGACTACGTGCTCCATCTCGCCGCGCGAACCGATCTGGCAGAAAGGAGCGATCTCTGCGGATACTCGGCCAATATCGAGGGCGTGGAGAATATGCTTGCCGCGATCGAGAGCGCAGGTTCAGTCAGGCGCGCGATCTTTGCCTCAAGCAGGATGGTCTGCCGGATAGGCTATCGCCCCACGAGCGATACCGACTACTGCCCGCCCAACTTGTACGGCGAGAGCAAGGTTATTGGCGAGCGCATGGTNCGGGCCGCCGGGCTCGGGTGCGACTGGACGCTGGTCCGGCCTACCTCGATATGGGGGCCGTGGTTCGACGTTCCCTACAAGATCTTTTTTACCACCATCGCTCGCGGCCTTTACTTTCATCCGGGCGGCTGCGATCCGGTGAAGTCCTTCGGCTTCGTAGGCAATACCGTCTTTCAACTGCATAGGTTGCTCGACGCGCCGCGCGAAAGAGTGCGCGGAAAAACGTTCTATGTGTGCGACTACCCGCCGCTTCGGCTGCGCAAGTGGGCGGAGATGATCCGGGTCGCGATGCGGCGGGGGCCGATTCCGGTGGTTCCGCTGCCGGCGCTTAAACTGGCCGCCAGGTGCGGCGACGTGCTGGAGCGGGCGGGGTGGTACCGGGTGCCGCTCACGCGCTTTCGCCTGGATAATCTCGTTACCGATATGGAATACGAGACCTCCGAACTCGCAGACCTGTGCGGGGAGCTGCCTTACGGCCTCGAAGAAGGAGTTGCCGAAACGGTTGCGTGGATGCGCTCGGCAGGAGAGATTCCGCGACGTTGACGGCCGCTGCCAATGGGTGCCGGCGGGAAGTTCCTTTCGTCCCCCTGACCGCGGCGCACTGACAGTGTTACCTGTGAGGAACATTTCTTCCTAATGAACGCTAAATGCGAAACGCCGCGCCCGTTCCTTACGATCAGCAGTGCGTACCGCGAAGACTCCATTGTGAGTATCGCGGGGGCCGCGAGCGCGGCTTCGCGGCTACGCGCTTTCTACACCACGCTTTATCTGGCGCGTTATCAGGCCGTGGCCGAACGCATCCCCGGTCTGCCCGCCTCGGTCGCCCGCGAACTCGGCCGCCGCGGCTTTTCCGGCATCGAGCCAACGCGTATCCATAGTGTTGCGTCGTTTTCCGAGCTTCTCAACGTCGGTGCGCGCCGCACGTTGGGAGCCTTGGCGCCGGCTGTCAGCAACGCATTGATGTACCGGAGCGCGCTCAAATTCGACGCAGCCGTCTCGAAGCGGGTTGCCCGGTCCCCTGCGGACGTGATCGTGGGCATGAATACCGCCAGCCTTCGCACCTTCCAGGTCGTNCAGGGCAGCGGGAGCCTGAAGGTGTTGAACTGCGTCACCAACCATCCTGCGGAGGTGAACCGCCTGCTCGCCGAATTTGCCGGCATCAAGCCACCGCATCACGAGTGTCCTCCGGCTTGGGACGCCGCCCATCGGGATCGGGAGGTCGAGTTGGCCGATTTGGTTCTGGTGCCCTCTAAATTCGTGGCCGCAGACTTGCTGGCCCGTGGAGCATCAGGCGAGAAAATCGCGATCTTGCCGTACGGCGCAGACCCTGCCGCTTTCCGGCCGTGCAGCTTCGCGGAAAGAGCCGCATCCCCGTCACGAAAACTTGAGTGCCTGTACGTTGGCCACATCTCGTATCGCAAGGGCATACCGATACTGCTCGATGCAGCGCGCCGTTGTCGCGACTTGCCGATTTTATTCCGGTTGATTGGCCCGATGATCAGCTCCGAGATCATGGAGAGCAAGCCGGATAACGTTGTCTATGATGGCGTGACAACCCAGGGAGGTGTTGCCGAGGTAATGCGGCGGGCCGATCTG
>JGI24721J26819_10006814_pt1 | contig 11006 bp, 10 predicted proteins | sample YelNatPaOPGAMG01_FD_26819 | JGI IMG/M metagenome (IMG submission 26819)
ATGACAAGGAAGAGTAAATTCTTCGGCTGTGCCGGAGTGACCGTTAGAGGGTGGATACCAAGAGAAGAATTTAAGTAAAGAAACTGGATTCCCGTTTTCACAGGAATGACGCGTGAGGAATGGAATTGCTTCATCGCTGATGGAGGCTCGCAATGATAGTCCTTATCTATTGCGGTTTTTTGGCTAAGAGGTTATGCACCTCTCTCATCAAAACCCTTTCGTACTCTTTTTCTTCTACCTTACTTATCGCTTTCCCGTGTTTGAATAATATGCCACTGCCTTTTCCACATGCAATACCTATGTCAGCCTCTCTTGCCTCACCAGGGCCATTTACAACACAACCCATAACAGCAACAGTAAGGGGTTCTTTTACATTGATCAGTTTTTTCTCAATAGAATTTACAAGCCCTATTACATCAAACTCTGCGCGCGCACATGTAGGGCATGAAATGATCTCAATACCGTATTTTGCAAGCCCGAGTGCTCTTAAAATTTCATATCCAGCTTTTACTTCAATAACGGGATCATCGGTTAATGATACCCTTATTGTATCACCAATGCCTTCGGAGAGTAGTATACCCATACCTACAGCTGATTTTATGCTTCCTGAAAGCAGAGTTCCTGCCTCAGTCACNCCGAGGTGCAGGGGATAATCTACAAGCCTTGATAATTGCCTGTATGATTCTATCATAATGAGTACATTGCTTGATTTTACAGAGACCTTTATATCGTGAAAATCTAATGCCTCAAGCTCGTGTATGTTTCTCATAGCAGTTTCAACAATAGCCTCTGATGTGGGATGGAAATCGTACTTCTCAAGTATATCCTGCGGCAAAGAACCAGCGTTAACCCCAACTCTTATTGGTATACCAGCGTCACTGGCAGCTCGGACAACTGCCTTTATTCGTTCCTTATTTCCTATGTTGCCAGGATTGATCCTTAATCCATCAACGCCACTTTTTATGGATTCAATAGCAAGCCTATAATCAAAGTGTATATCTGCAACAAGAGGGACATTTACTGCCCTTTTTATCGTTTTTAAAGCAAGTGCAGAATCTTTATCAGGTACAGCAACCCTCACGATCTTTGCACCGGCTTCAGCGAGCTGATTTATTTGTTTTATGGTCGCATTAACATCCTTTGTTGGCGTATTTGTCATACTCTGTACAACAATAGGATTGTTTCCACCTATTTTAACATTACCTATACTTATCACCTTTGTTTTATGTCTTTTAATCATAACTAAATATTAAGCATAATTTTATTATCTTACATAGTTAAAATATGCAACCTCCAATAAAATATTGACATTGAATACCAAATTGTATATTATAATAAAAAATCCGCTTGGATCTTAAATGACCGAGACGGTGGAGGAATAGGTAAAAAGCTCCAGCCGTTTCGGCTGGAGCTTTTTTTATGGATAGGAAAAAGATAACATTGCCAATCATAATGAAGATGTACGAGGCAGGAGAGCGAATAGCCATGTTAACTGCCTATGATTACCCATCCGCTGCAATAGCAGATGCCTCCGGAGTTGAAATCATACTTGTCGGAGATTCCCTTGGTATGGTGGTCAATGGCTATAAGAATACCCTTCCTGTGACAGTAGATGAGGTTATTTATCATACGAGGGCTGTGGTAAAAGCGGTTGAATACAGTTTTGTTATAGCTGACATGCCATTCCTTTCATATCAAACAGGTATACGGGATGCAGTTTACAATGCAGGTAGATTGCTGAAAGAGGGTGGGGCAGAGGCAGTAAAATTAGAGGGTGGTACAAACATGACAGATGTAATTAAGGCTATTGTTAATGCGGATATACCGGTTATGGGACATATAGGATTGACCCCTCAGTCTATACACAGAATGGGTGGTTACAGGGTTCAGGGAAGGGATGAAAGAAGCCATAACGCCCTGATAAGGGATGCTATTGCTGTTGAGGAGGCAGGGGCATTTGCAATAGTGCTTGAAGGCATTCCAGCTACCCTTGGAAAAGAGATCACATCAAAATTACATATACCAACAATTGGTATTGGTGCTGGGAAGGATGTTAATGGTCAGGTACTGGTTTTCCATGATCTACTTGGCTTGGGTACAAATAAACAACCCACATTCGTTAAGCAGTATGCACAATTAAGAGATCTGGCTATAGATGCTATTAAAAATTATGTTGAAGATGTTAAAACAGGTAGATTTCCTGCAGAGGAGCATACTTATAAATGAAGGTTATTAAAAGTGTAAACGAGATGCAGGGTTTCTCTATTGAGCAAAGGGCTCTGGGAAAAAAGATAGTTCTTGTTCCAACCATGGGTTATCTACATGAGGGGCATCTAAGTTTGTTAAGAGAAGGTAAAAAACATGGAGATATACTTGTGATGAGCCTGTTTGTAAATCCTACTCAGTTTGGACCAAACGAAGACTTCTCAAGATACCCAAGAGATTTTGATAGAGATGCAGAGCTTGCCAGAGGTGTTGGCACTGACATAATCTTTTATCCAGATGTTCAGGATATGTATCCAGCTCCATTTAAAACATCAGTTTATGTGTCAGAGCTTTCAGAGATATTTTGTGGAAAAACAAGGCCAGGACATTTTAAAGGTGTTGCAACAGTGGTTGCTAAATTATTCAATATTGTATTGCCACATATAGCTATTTTTGGAGAGAAGGATTTTCAGCAGCTTGTTATTATACGGCAGATGGTTAAAGATCTAAACATCCCGGTACAAATTATTGGTATGCCAACAATTAGAGAACATGATGGGCTCGCAATGAGCTCAAGGAATACATACCTTAAGGGTGATCTCAGGAACAGGGCAACAGTTATTTCAAGGGGATTAATGAAGGCTTCAGAGGCATTCAAAAAGGGGTTGAGTGATAGTAAAAAATTAAAGGATATTGTGCATCAAGAAATAAATTCAGCAGGGTTGAAGGAAGATTATATTGAGGTTGTAGACGAAGAAACTTTAAAACCCATTAATGAAGTTTCTGCTAATGCCCGTATCATTGTGGCTGCATATGTTGATAATGTAAGGCTTATAGACAATGTGCCTTTAAAAATAGTTTAAAATGAAAAGTATAAATGGAGGAAAAATGGAAAGAATAATGTTAAAATCAAAAATTCACAGAGCAACAGTAACTCAAGCAGATCTTGATTATGAGGGAAGTATAACGATAGATGAAGAGCTTATGGAACTTGCGGATATGAGGGAATACGAATTAGTAAAGGTATGGGATGTTACAAATGGTAATAGACTTGAAACATACACCATCAAAGGAGAAAGAGGTAGTGGAATTATTGGTATAAATGGAGCTGCTGCGCATTTAATAAAAAAAGGAGACCTCGTTATAATAGCAAGTTTTGTGAATATACCTGATGAAGAGATCCCGCAAAATTATGCTCCAAAAGTGCTTATCATGGATAGTGAAAATAGAATAAAAGAACTTAAGCACGCATCTGGTGCTGCTGTTGTTTAATAAACCCAGGGCATCTATATCTTTCTTGTAAAACCCGTTGTATGAAAAGGGTCATCTTGCACATTGATATGGATGCCTATTTTGCATCTGTTGAGAGGCTACTTGATCCGTCTCTGACAGGTAAGCCTATTGCTGTTATTGGTACAGGCAAAAGAACGGTTATACTTTCCCCTTCTTATGAGGCAAGGAAGTATGGAGTAAAAACAGGCATGACCANAGGTGAGGCTAAAAAGCACTGTAGCNCNCTTATACTTGTTAAGGCACACCTGGACGCATACANAAAATATTCTGAATTGTTTTTGAAGATTCTGTACGATTTTACACCCATTGTAGAATCCTACTCTATAGATGAGGCATTCATGGACATTACAAACTCTGATAAATTAATTGGTACCCCATTAACCGTAGCAAGGAGTCTGAAACATCGTATAAAACAAGAACTAAATCTTACATGTTCAGTTGGTATAGCTCCCAACAAATTACTTGCAAAGATAGCAAGCGACTTAAACAAACCTGACAGCATTTCTATTATAGATGAGGAATATATAAAGACTAAATTGCCTCATCTACCCGTTTATAAGGTGCCCGGTATAGGACCACATACAACAAAGGCTTTACATGAATTAGGGATTAAAACATGTGGCGATTTATCAAAAATACCCATGACAAGGCTTAGGAGTATATTTGGTGCTCTGGGAGGCAAACTATATAATATGGCAAGGGGCATAGACGATGAACCTGTGATCCCGGAAGAATTAGTATCTGATGCAAAATCTATAGGTAATAGCATGACACTTGATAAAGATTGCATTAATATAGATAAACTTAAAGCCTATATACTTGAGTTATCTGAGCTTGTTGGAAAGAGGTTGAGGCACGAAGGCTTTCAGTGTAAAGGTGTAGAATTAACCATAAGGTATAGCAACTTTGAAACTGTCTCCTTTCACAGGTCTTTATCTGTAACAACGGATTCAACTATAGATATTTACAATGCGGCAATTATGATCCTGTCCAAACACAAGATAAAAATGCCTGTAAGGCTTGTAGGTCTTACTGCTACAAATCTATCAAGATATACAACAGACTCGTTATTTGTTTCAGAACGAAAGTTAAGGCAGGCATTCAAGATAATGGATGACATAAACACCCGTTTTGGAGAATCAACAATAACTATAGGCACACTTGTTAACAAAAAAATGCATTTGCAAAACCTGTCCTCCTGAAGACAGGGGTAGAGAATCATGTAACGGTTTAATTTATCAAACGAAAAACTGTTTGATCATAAAGCAAAACATTTATGTGATAGCCTTATTTATGGGGTATTGTGTGTGATTTAGTAGATCACATTGCCATGTTTTGATTTGTCATAATATTGTTTAGATCGCGCAAATATGTTATAGGGCATTCTATGAAAATCCTTGTTCAACAAATAATTAATGGCTTAACAACAGGTAGTGTGTATGCATTGATAGCACTTGGATATACCATGGTTTATGGCATCATTGAACTTATTAATTTTGCACATGGTGAAATATATATGATAGGTGCATATGGCGGACTGATCGTTATTGGTTTGATTGGTGCAAACCATATATCCAATATATGGACTATACTTCTGGCTATGGGGGGTGGGATGCTCCTTTCAATGGCTTATGGTTTTACAGTAGAGAAATTCGCATACAAACCTTTGAGACACTCATCCAGACTATCTTTGCTTATAACAGCCCTTGGAGCCTCTATATTTTTACAAAATTTTGTAATGATTGGACAGGGTGCATCTGATAAAACCTATGTTTCTCTTCCACTGCTCAATTCGGTATTAAACATCCATGGAGTGTCCATAAGCTTAAATCAAATAATGATATTTGTAGTTGCTTTGATTATCATGTTATCTTTATATATCTTTGTGAATAAAACCATGCATGGATGGGCAATGAAAGCAGTATCAGAGGATCCTGTTGCTGCACAGCTTGTTGGTATAAATGTGGACAACATCATTTCCCTTACATTTATTATAGGCTCTGGATTAGCTGGTATCGCAGGTGTGCTTATTGGTTTTTATTACGGTATTGTAAATTTCTATATTGGCTACCTCGCTGGCATTAAAGCATTTACAGCAGCTGTTCTTGGTGGAATTGGTGATATAATGGGAGCTATGGTTGGAGGGCTATTGCTTGGATTACTGGAAAGCCTTGGTGCAGCTTACATTTCCTCTGATTACAAAGATGCTTTTGCATTTATAGTTCTGATTTTATTATTGTTGATTAAACCTTCAGGCATTTTTGGGAAGAGTAGATAGCTGTGAGTATTAAACTTATAACAAAAACCATAATTAAATCTTATTTGATACCTGTTTTATGGATCTTTTTGATCTCTTTACCGATTATGGGGATTGTGAGGTCCATTATCGTAGCTGCATGTGTATTGATAGGGCTTTTGCTCTTTAATATCTTTATAAAAGGCAAAGGACAGGTATTTAACTTTGGCAAACACAGGTTTAAGCCAACCCTTTATTTTATATCAAGGTATGCCTGGTTGTTTATATTAGTCATTTCCTTTATTCTCCCTTTATTTTTAAATAGTTATGATGTGGATGTTTTTACATCTGTATTGTTTTACACAATGTTAGCGCTTGGTTTGAATTTGCTTGTTGGAGAACTTGGACTTTTAAATCTGGGCTATATAGCATTCTATGGTATAGGTGCATACACATACGCAATCTTATTCTCTAAATTTGGCATTGGTTTCTGGGAATCTTTGTTAATTGGTGGTGTTGTATCAGCCTTTTTTAGCTTAATTATTGCTATTCCAACATTAAGACTCAAAGGTGATTATCTTGCCATTGCAACCCTTGGCTTTGGAGAGATAATAAGAATCGTATTGAACAATTGGAATAGTCTCACAAATGGACCCAATGGCATTATGAATATACCAAGGCCTGCTATATTTGGTTTTTCTTTGGCAACAGGGCTAAGATTTTTTTATCTTGTTTTGGTTTTTGTTGTAATAGAGATCTATATCCTTTACAGAATTAAAGGATCAAGATTTGGCAGATATGCTGTTGCTATAAGAGAGAATGAGAAAGCTTCTGAGATGGTTGGGATAAATACATATAAAATAAAGACTTTATACTTTATTATCAGTGCATTTATAGGCGGTGTTGCCGGGGTATTATTTGCAGCAAAACAGATGTTTGTATCTCCGGATAGCTTTACATTTATTGAATCTGTATATGTGCTTGCAATGGTAATACTGGGTGGGATGGGCAATATCACAGGTGTTGTGTTAGGGGCTTTTACGCTTGTTATTTTACCAGAATTATTAAGAGGATTTGTAGTATACAGGATGCTTATTTTTGCAATATTACTTATATCATTGATGTTGTATAGACCAGAAGGGCTGTTGGGGAAAAAGGCGTAAATATGAATGATACTTCAATACTTTCAATAAAGGATGTAAGCATTACATTCGGTGGTTTAAAAGCACTTGACAGGGTCACCATTGATATTAAAAATGGAGAGGTATTGTGTATAATAGGTCCTAATGGAGCTGGTAAAACAACACTTTTCAATTGTATCACTGGTTTTTTAAAACCTTCTTTCGGTAGTATTATCTATAATGGTACAGTTGAATTGGTAGGTAAAAAGCCCCATCAGATTGCCTCGTATGGCGTGTATAGAAGTTTCCAGAATCTGGCATTATTTTCGCATCTTAGCGTATTGGATAATGTAATAATAGGAGGGCTGAAGAGAAGAGAATTTTCTTACACGATTATTGATGCTATATTTAAAACAGAGGAATTTAAACAAAAAGAAAATCTGGTTAAGGAAGAGGCAATGGATGCCCTGGCTTTTGTTGGAATCGTTGAAAAAAAAGATATTAATGCCGGGCAGCTTTCGTATGGAGAAAGAAAATTATTAGAACTTGCAAGAGGGCTCATAACAAAGCCAAGCCTCCTTTTGCTTGACGAACCAGCAGCAGGACTGAATCCAACTGAAAAATCAGAACTTGCAGAGGCTATAAGAAAGATCCATTCACAAAACATAAATGTTGTTTTGATAGAACATGATATGCAGTTTGTATCTGATATAGCTAACTGGATAGTAGTACTTGATTATGGGAAAAAGATCGCGGAAGGATTGCCTCATGACATAAAGAAAAACCAGGCTGTTATTGAAGCCTACCTTGGAACGCACTAATTGTATATTTTTAATCTTTTTCGTACAAATTATCCAGCTGATTTTTAAATCTTTCAATTACCTTATTTTTCTTTACCTTCATTGTTGGAGTGAGTTCGCCTGATTCCAATGTAAACTCATGATCTGATATAATAAATTTTTTGATTGTCTCAAAAGAGGCGAGTTGCTCATTAAATTTATCTACCTTTTGTTTTATGAACTCATATACCCTGGGGTTTTTGGTTAAATCAGCATAATCCTGGAAGGTGATATTGTTTTGCTTTGCCCATGCAGTGATCTCCTGTGGATTCAGAGCAATTACAGCTGTAAGATACTTTTTACTATCGCCATAAACCACACATTGAGATATATAGGCATCAGAGGTGAAAAGATTTTCTATATTTTGAGGGGTGATATTTTTCCCACCGCTGTTATTATTAATTCCTTCTTTCTACCTGTTATTCTAACAAAGCCATCCTTATCCATTTCTCCAAGGTCACCTGTATGAAGCCATCCTTCTTCATCTATCCATGCTGGTGTTCCCTCTGGTTTTTTATAATAACCTTTAAATACAGCAGGTCCTTTAAGCAATACCTCATTATCTTCTGCTATCTTTACCTGCATGCTTGGAAGCGGTTTACCAACATATCCTATTTTAAAATTTCCTTCGTAACTCATAATTGCTGGTGCGAAGGTTTCTGTCATACCATATCCTTCATAGATAGGAATACCAAGGGCGTTAAAAAATTCTATGATAGCAGGGGAAAGCGGGGCAGCTGCTGTAATGCCTATACGCAACCTGCCACCCAATTTTTTGCTCAGTTTATCAAAAACCAGCATTTTGGCAAGAATATATTTTAGTTTAATTGCAGCAGGCATTGGCATTTTATTGAGCCTGTATGAAAGCGATGATTTTCCTATATTGAGAGCCCACAGGAACAATTTCTTTTTTATCTTTGGACCGTTATCCAATTCGTTCATAATACGAGCGTAAATCTTTTCATAAACTCGTGGGACACCGGGCAGGATCGTTGGTTTTACCTCTTCAATATTTTTAGCTACAGAATCAAGATTTTCTGCATAAGCATAGATTACATTTGTGTATATAGCACCAAATTGGTTTATCCTTTCATAGGCATGAGCAAGTGGAAGATAACCAAGGGTAATATCACCTGGTAGATTCACCTTTAATGAAAGAAGATCATTTAGATTGGTAATAATATTTCTGTGGATGATCTCAGCCCCTTTAGGTGGACCGGTTGTTCCAGAGGTATATATAATAGTTGCAACATCATCCATTTTAATACTATCCATACGGTTTTTTATTTCTTGTGGATTGAGATGTTGCTCTCCTAATTCTTCTAATTGTTTTAAGGTTATAACATCCTCAATGCTTACGGGTGAATCTTCAAATACAATAATTTTGGATAGTTGAGGTAGATCATTTTTAACATTCAATACGCGTTTTAAAATGGCTATATTTTCTACAAAGATATACCTTGAATCAGAATTATTGAGAATAAATTTAATATCATTTTCGAGTAATGATGGATAGATAGTAGCAGTAATGCAACGCAATGAAATAATAGAAAGGTCAGCAAGCGTCCACTCTACCCTTGTTGTGCTCATGATGGCAACTTTATCATTTTCTTTAATACCGAGGTATAGCAGTCCTGATGCTATCTTTTCCACTCTCTNCCAGAACCATTTTACGGATTTTGTAACATACTTTCCNTTCTGTTTAAACATTAATGCAGGTTCATCAGGGTTTGTTTTTGCTCTATTGTAAAGCCTCTGGGCTACATTTTCTTCCATAACACCCTCCATATTAATGGTCTNTTTAGCATATCTTTAATCCATTTACAAACCTTCCTCTTCCCCGTTTTTACAAAGGCAGATTTTGCAAATGCATTTTTTGTGTTAAGCCTTTACATCTGGATTTTTATTGTTCTTTATACTATTGTTTAAATATAGTATTGTCCATTGACTTTAACACGCTTTTATGTTTTCGTTATCAAACAATCAGATAATATTTTTATGAATGAAAGACAAAAAAATATAGGGAACACTATAAAGTTATTGGTTTTTTTCGCAGTTATAGGCATAATAGTTGATGTTTCAATCCATATAATAGCAGTACATACTAAAATCTTACCAGAAAATTCTTCGTCTTTTATAGATGCTTTTATAGTATTTGTATTTGGTATCATAATAATCAAAATAATCCAAAAATTCATAGCTACTACAACTTCATATATAAATGAGGCTAACGCTGGTGTCTTAAAATTTATCATTAATCTGCTTGTATATTCGGCTCTGTTCATAGTGATCTTTTCTATACTTGGTATAAATATTACAAATATATTACTTGGTGCTACATTTTTGGGCATAGTGCTGGGGCTTGCATCACAGACACTATTGGCTAATCTATTCGCAGGCTTGGTAATTCTGTTTGCCAAGCCATTCAAAATTGGTGACAGGATTACTGTTGTTACTTGGCAATGGGGTGTATCTCCTTCAACTTATCCTCATGAAGCCCTTAAACCAGGATACACAGGAAGGGTTAAAGATATAAATCTGCTATTTACTACTATAAAAGAAGACAATGGAATAGACTTAAAAGCTCCTAATAATGTGCTTATGTCAGCCCTCATAACAAATTATTCAAATATAAAAAATAGAATGACCCGTGTTAGATTTGAGGTTGAAAAAAATATTGAGTTTATACCATTGAAGCAGGCGTTAGAATCCTTTCTTTATAAAGAACCTCATATTTTAAAGGATCCTTTGCCCACTATAAGAATAGTGGATTTAACCCTTAATAGCTATTTTGTGGCAGTAGAGGTATTCACAGAAGAGATCAATGAGGAACCAATAAAAGATATAATACTCAATTTCTGTCAAAATTATATAAAATTGCACCATGCAGATCAGAAGTAATAGCAACGATTTTTTGTAAATCATGAGGCTATAAAAAGTTTCTGATATAAACCGCCTACTACTATACCCCAAAAATATTGTGCCAGCTATAGCAAAAGATTTTATTAACGAAATGAAATTATAAAATTCTGTGCCATATATTCAAAAAATATAAGTTATTTCTTTACCAACCCCAAAAATGCATTTGCAAAATAAGGAAGTTTGTGCAGTGAGTGCGGGGTACCCATCTGGAAGATGGGTCGTGCGTCTCCGCCTGAGGCGGATCTTCTCCGAAGGCGAAGCAATCCCAATGCTTGTAGATTGCTTCGTNATTTCATTCCTCGCAATGACAACCTTACAGAGGACTTAAATCTCGTTTATAACAAACCCCTCTCCGCCTTTTTGCTAAAAAGGGGCAGAAGGGATTACGGG
>JGI24721J26819_10006827_pt1 | contig 10993 bp, 8 predicted proteins | sample YelNatPaOPGAMG01_FD_26819 | JGI IMG/M metagenome (IMG submission 26819)
GCCCACTTCCTCTTCATGGGCCTTAAGTTTACCTGCTTCGGTTCCACACCGATGCGCTTGGCCCAGGCGTAAACCTCAGATTTAAAAATGGAAATGGGCACAATTTCCTCCAATGGTGGAGGGAGTATGTTTTTGCGCTTAGGCATGCTTCACGCGCCTCCCCACGATGGTCATAATTCGATTAACCATCTCAGTGATTTCCTTTTCCCTTTTTGCACCGATTTCAATCAAATGCCTATAAAGTNTCTGCTTAACAGCACGGGCCTGTCTCTCAGAGCGCTGCCAGTGAGGATAAGCCTGAAGAACCTCCTCCATGGAAGAAGCCACACGGTTACAATCCTCGGCCCCTATGCCCTCCTCCTTCAAGATCCAGAAGATGGTAAAACCTTCAGTGGAGAGGCTGCTCTGGACAGCTTCTTTTTCGGCTTCGTTGATCTTGCGGATTTCCTCCTCTAACTGGGAAAGGGCTTCCTGGGTGGATATCTGGCGTTGCTTGAAGGCTTCCACAATCTTTTCTGCACGTTCCCCAATGGGAATGAGAAAGGGCTTTTTCCCTCCTTCCTCTTCAACCTTTTTGAGAATGCTATTCAGCAAATTGAAAACCTTTACGGTCTGGGGCTGATGGCGCTGAGCGATCTGCTCCAGGGTCTTGGGGGTAATTTCAAAGACCTCTAAGGCCTCATGAATGGCCCCTCCTTCTGTGCGTTCTTGGACAAGGAGTGCGGTTTTGCGAGCCAGGTCCCTGTTTGTGGGAACTCCCGCTTCGAAGGCTGCGCACAGTAAAGCGTAAAGATCGGCCAATTTCTGGTAATCCTCCAAATATTCCCTGAGGAAGGGGTCGGGCGAGATGATCTCATAGAGGTCCTGCAGCTCGGTGAAATAGCTGTAGAAATCCTGGCGCTTTTCCTCGTCCACGAAAGCCTGAAGAGCGGAATCGGCGGCCTTGTCCGGTTGCTTGCCAGCCAAGAGCGGAAGGTATTCCTTCCTCCCGTAATTTATTTGNTTCTGAAACCTCTCTTTGAGGACNTTGAGGTCCTCAATGACACCGGATACATCTTGAGAATCGAAAGCCAGCGCTCTTTCCAGGTTTTCAAAAATGCCCACAAAGTCCAGCACAAATCCCCCNGGCTTGTGCCGATTATGCTCCTCATCCTCGTAGGGGCGGTTGACGCGAGCGATGGCCTGAAGCAGGGCATGGTCCCGCATGGGTTTATCCAGATACATGCAGTAAAGGATGGGAGCATCGTATCCGGTCAAGAGTTTCTCCGTGACGATTAAGATCTTGGGAAGCTCATTGGGCTTTCGGAAGCGTTTCCGGATTTGTTTTTCTACCTCTTCTGGAAGGTGGTAACGGGCGAGCTCTGGGGGATCATTATAATCGGGAGATATAACCACTTGAGAATACTCAGGGGGCAAATACTGGTCCAGGGCTTCCTTGAGGAGACAGCAGGCCTCGCGGTCCACACCCACAAGAAAGGCCTTGAAGCCCATGGGCTCCACGGTCTCCCTGTAATGTTTAGCCACATATTCCGCCACCCTTTTTACTCGCTCCCTGTTTTTCAGCATATTTCTCAGGTTAACCGCTCTGTCCAAAATGCGGTTGAGGTCCTCAATATCGCTNACTCCCTCNGCTTCCACCAGGCTCAGGAATTCTCGATCCAGGATCTCCCGGTCCACCCGNAGTTCATTGGGAGCTAAGCTGTAATACAGGGGAACNGTGGTCCCATCCTGGATGGATTCCGCAATGGAATATTTGTCCAAATAACCCTTGGGGTCATCGGTGCCAAAAACCTTAAAGGTCCCTTGACCGTGGGCCGTTTTGTCAATGGGGGTGCCCGTGAAACCCAAATAGGTGGCGTTAGGCAGGGCCCCCATTAGGTAGTTTCCCAGATCGCCCCCTGTGGTGCGGTGGGCTTCGTCCACCAGGACGAAAATATTCCTGCGGGTGTTGATGTTGGGGGGAATATCCTCAAATTTGTGGATCATGGAAACAATCAAGCCTCGGGTGTCGCTCTTAAGGAGATCCCTTAGGTGCGCCTTGCTCTGCGCCACCTCTATATCTCCTATTCCCATGGTGGAGGCCAGGTTTCCGAAAAGTTGTGTCTCCAGTTCGTTGCGGTCCACGAGCATGAGCACAGTGGGGTTTTGAAAGNCTTCCTCCTCCATCAAGCGCTTGGCGATGATGATCATGGTGTAGGTTTTCCCGGAACCCTGGGTGTGCCAGATTAGACCTCGGCGCTTTTCAGGATCAGCGCAGCGTTTCAAGGCGCGCTCTACAGCACGCATCTGGTGAGGCCTTAGGACCACTTTTTGCAGTTGGTCATCCTTGCGCGTAAAGAGGATGAAATCCCGCAGGACGCGCAGCACCCTGGAAGGTTGAATGAAGGTCTTCACCAGAGTCTCAAAATCCGCCACAGGCTTAAAAAATTCATAACCATCAGCTTTCCAGCTAAAAAGGTTTTTAACCTGAAGGTTCCAGGTCGCCCCATAATAGAATTGAACAAGGTGGGTTAAGCCGAAGATTTGGGTCAGGGCCATGAATTCCGGCGTCTCCCTATGATACCGGCAGATCTGATCAAAGGCGATTTCAATTCCTTCTAACTTAGTGGCGGCTTTGGTCTCAAAGAGGATAATGGGGATGCCATTGAGGAGGAAAACCACGTCCGCCCGGATGGTGTTCTTTCCGTTGGTGAAGCTAAATTCATCCGTTACATGAAAAAGGTTCAAGGAGCGCCCGGAGGTTTCTTCCATCTCCTGAAAATCCACCAGGCGCAAATTGCGCTCGCGTTTTTCCGCTTCCACGAAAACGGTCCTTAAACCCCGCAGGTATTCCCAGGCCTGCAGGTTCCCTTCAATGGTAGGAGGGATACGCACGAGCTGTTTGGCCACTTCTTCGGCCTTAATGTGGTCAATCAGGTCGGGGTTCAGGCGCAGGATCTGCTTGATAAATATATCCCAGAGGATGGGGCCGGATTCTCCCCGGCGCAAGCGTAAAGCTTCCTCCGGTGGGAGATACTCCCAGCCAGTTTCCTGCGCGTAGCGAATAATGGGGTTTTGAACGGTTTGCCGCTCGCTACCCAGAACCATTTGGGTTCACTCTTCCTCGGGGTTAACCAGGACCCAGATCCGTTTCAAGGGAAGATCGGCCTGAAGATCATCCGGGAGATTATGGTAGTTTTCCAAACTCAGGCTTTCCCATTCTCCATGCCTTCCCAAATGTACCAACCACAAGCTCATGAAATCTCCTCCTCATTTTCTTGTATGAGATGATTGACTCTTATTTTCCCGGTCATCAAATGGCTCAAAAGGGTTTTAAATAATTCTTCCAGCGCCTGCTTGCGGCGTTCCTCTTACCTTAAAACTTCCGGAGTTGAAAAGCACACCCACCACTTTTTGGGAAGGTTTGAGAAATGGTCTTTGCATCTTTCTGGGTTCTTCTTATTAAGAGTGAGTGTTATCATGCTATTCCTCTCCCTGGATTCGCTTTTTTATTTCCGTGAGGAAAATTTTCTTTCTTGCTTCAATGAAAGCATCGAAGTTATCTTGCTTCATTGCTTTAAAGGCTTCTTCGGAGATTAGGTGGCTTTCCAGGGTTCTACTTAGTCTTTCTTGATCGTAGCCGTGTGCTTCTAAAAAAATAGGTAGGTATTCCGAAGGCTTTTTATTGCTTTTTCTTTCATTGGATGTTTTAGAGATAAGGGTCCGATTTAGAATTGAATCGACGTCAGGATGATTTTTATATATCGATTTCGGGAAAATATGATCGTCTTGGCACTCCTTTAAATTAGCAGTTTGCCCGTTGATAAAATCCTTCGCCCCGGCAAGAACTATCAGGGACATCATTCCTCTATAAATTGCGGAGTTAGTTTCACTTTTATTAAGGTCTATATCCGTAGGGTCCATTTTTTCTAACCATTCGGGGGGATCTTGCCCGTCTATCCAACCCAAAACATCTTTAACATCTCGATATGTTTGGCTATCAACCGCATGGTCATACCTTTGAGAAAAGACACTACCCCAATACCAACGATCCACTTTACGGTAGGCCTCTTCCCCTCCGTGCTTTTTCTCCACTTCGTGCAGCAGAAAAGCCAGAGGGACAATCAATGTTTGATAAGGAATAAGATTGTTAGTAATTGCCCCGTACCCCCCGTGAGGAGCTGTAAGGCGCGTGTAAGCGTTAACCACACTTTCAGTGGAAACGCGCCATTTTGCTTCAAATTCTTCCACTTCCAAAGTATCTAAGACATCAAGAAGAGAGCTCTTCCTTACCTCTTTTCCACAAAGAAGGGCGATAACTTTAAGGATGAAATCAGGCTTTATTGTTTTACTTACATCCAAGTATTCTTTGGCAAATTTTTCCCAATAGTCCCGAAGTTTGACATTTTTGTTATAAAGTCTGGCCACTGCTAAGTCAAAAATAGAAAGGCTAACACCGGTGCGGTTGATGCGCTCAAACATGTTGACAATGTTATCCTCGCTTGTTTCTGAGGGAATAGTAACGACTGGCACCATAAAGCCTTTGAAACGCTTAAAAAAATCTTTTATTTTATTTTTCTCTTCCCCTTCTTTGGACCATCTTGTTTGCTTGGTGTAAAACCATTCATCAAAATCATCCTCGTTACGGAAAATAGAAAAGGGAAGAGCCAAATCTTCTTGGACCATTTTCTCTATCTCCGATAAGCGACGGCGGTCACCAATAGAAATGCCAACCACAGAATTTTCTAAATCGTTATTAAGAGCTTCCTCCAAACGAAAGAAAAAACGATAGGGATATTTAGTTGAACTCAAAGGTATCCCAGGCTCATAAATGGCATAGAATATAGAGGTAATTCTTTGTTGACCATCCAGGATAAGCTTTACATTGGAAAATTTTCGGGGATTTGCGTAGGGATTAACTTTTTCTAACCCTTCCACCAGGCGAAAAGGGAACATTGGTTTATCCGCAGAGGTTTCTAATATTAAAAAAGTGCCAATAAAATATCCCTGAAGGATAGATATTAAAAGGTCCTCAATATTTTCCCTTTGCCAAATAAAAGAACGCTGAAACTCAGGAAGAACCACCTCGCCCTTAAACGTATCCTCGATAATCTCGAAAAGTTTGATTGGATTTGCTTTCGGTGTTTCCAAATCCATTTCCTATTCCTCCTTTAAATTTATTGCGCGTATCTTGCCCGTCATTAAATGCTGTAATAAAGTCCCAAATAAGATCTCTATTGCTTTTTTGGATTTCTCCTCTGCCTGGATTTTTTGATCTACCGCCTGAAGGATGCGGGCGATCTCGCGTTGCTCAGGGAGAGGGGGGAGGGGAATGGGTGTTTGGTTAATCCGAGCAAGTGCTAATTTGGGTTGAGATGTTTTGGTAGTACGTAGCGAGATTTGTTCTTGCCCCGATTCAGAAGTCAAATAATAAACAACGAAACGCTGCTCAACCTGAAAAGGATTTTTAAACACAATCTTTGCAGCGTTTTCGGTGAGGTTTGCGCCGTCCAATTCTGGCGGTATGGTGCCCACCAACCCGATGGTACCTGCTATAGAGATATACACATCTCGTGCGGATATAGTATATCGCTTGATAATCTCATGATCTTGCGGGGTGAGAAACCTTAAATTGGCTTTATCCACAGAGCCGTTTTTGAAGTCAACCACGCGAATATATGGATAAGGTGTCGGATGGTCAGAAAACTTGTGCCCTTTTAGCAATCGTTTTCCTCCTTTTACATCAGCCACCTCCCCCAGCCTCACCACCTGCCAATGCTCGGGGATGGGGCCGATTTCGGTTTCCTTCAACGGCACGCGATCCGCTTCAGCCAGGGGCACGGGGCCGTAGGTAAAGAGGTGGCGCATGAGGCTCTTCTTCAGCTCCCGCGTGGCCTGGATGACCCGCTCCGTAGCCTCTTTCGCCCGCTGTACCGTGCGTAGCACCTGCGCAATCGCCCGCTGCTCAGAAAGAGGAGGAAGGGGGATAAGTAAATTTTCAAAAACATTCTTGTTTACATGAGGAATCGTTGATCCAGTAGTTTGATTATTTAGTTCGTCGAACCTTGTTTTTAAGTAAAAAAAAGCAAAGACGTGATCAAGTTTAGATGCGTCTGGTCGAATTCTAACCATCGTGGAGGCAAGAACACCCTTCAGGCCGGTAAAAGTATCACCTGCATTAGAGCCGTCCCAAATGAGGGCAATGTCAGATGATTCACAGATAATGTTGTGTTTGAAATCGCCTTCGGATAAAAACTGCTTAGCTTGGCCAGTACGGAAATACTCGGCTGTTAGGTAAGGCAAAGAGCCTGGTAACGGTTCTTCACCCAGCACTTCTGGTTTTCTTCCTTTCTGGTAAGTAATCGCCTCCCCCAGCCTCACCACCTGCCAATGCTCGGGGATGGGGCCGATTTCGGTCATCTTGAAACCTTCGGGGATTATATCCTGGATTTCATCTGTATTGCTTTCTCTGGAATTAAATTCACCTCCTTGGGCTTCAGACAGAAATTTTTTTCTATTCGGTGTGAGGTTTCGGCCATACTGTATGAAGTCCATCTATATGCTCCTTTAAATCTTCGCGTATTGAGGACCACAATGGGTCCAACACAAAATCAATTCCTTCTCGGCGAGCCAGTTTCGCAGCCGGAACAAAATCACTATCCCCGGAGACAAGAATAATTTGATCGACCTGTTTTTTGTAGGCCATAGAAGCAATATCCAAACCAATTCGGATGTCCACGCCCTTCTGTTGTATCTCATAATGAAAGTCTCTATCTGTTAATTGCTCTACCCCTATTTCACCTTTCATGAGCATTTTTAATTTTTCTGGGTTAATGGACCAGTGTCCAGCCCTGCTATTTAGGTAGCCCAACCTTAACGCGACTTTTCGCTTTTTCCGCAACTCATTGTGAAATGAAAGTCGCCATTTAGCTGTAGGTGTCTGGCCGAAATTAATTGCTTTTCTGGAAACTGGGTAATGGGCCTTTTTCATTAATGGTGGGCAATCATAGTAGAAAATTCGATAAAGTTCTTTCCTTATACCGTCTTGCATCAAGTGATCCAAACACATGTGATGAAGGTCTTGCGCCACCTTTTCTGGGGATTGTTTGCCAAAGATTATACGATAACGTTTCAAAAAGAAATCTCCATCAATAAGAATCGCTGTTGGCACCTGACTAACCTCCTTAACAAAAAATCCCTGGGTTCGGAAACTCCGCCAATATTATGGGAGCCCTTACTGCCAGGGATTTTTTAATTGATTTATTTATTACATAAAAAATATTTTTTGTCAAGATCTGCCAAACCTCACCCCTAATTTTGCCAAAACTTCCCCTAAGACGCGGTCGGCTTCGGCTTGCTCTTCCTCCGCCTCCTCTAAGAGCACTGCGGCCTCCTCCAGAGGGAACACTTGCTCTTTGTTGTCCAGGGGGGCATAGCGACTGGGTGAGAGGTTGTAATCGTTTCTTGCGGCCTCTTCATTGGTGATGATCTTTGCCCGCAGAGGCGAATCGCCGGCGATTTCCTGCCATTTTAGATAGACATCGGCGATGGCGGTGATGTGCTCATCGCTTAAGTAATTCTTTGGTCTTCCTTTGGCAAAGGCCTGAGAAGCGTTGATCAAGAGGATTTGTCCCTTCCTCTCAGGGGGTTTGGGGCCTCGGCGAATTACCAGGATAATCCCCGNTGNNGNGGTGTTGTAAAAGAGGTTTTCCGGAAGCAAGAGGACCGCTTCCACAGCATCGCGTTCCACAAAGGCCTTGCGGATATCCCGCTCCCGGTTGGATCCCTGGTTTCCGCTGCCCCGGGAGACCGCGCCCGTATCGAGGACCACCGCCATCTTCCCTGAATCTTTGAGTGAGGCAAACATGTGCTGAATCCAGCCCCAGTCAGCGCTGGAGGCGGGGGGTATGCCTAAGGAAAACCGTCCGTAAGTATCCTGTTCATAGACAATTAAGGGGAAATTCTGGTTCCACATAGGGTTGGCTGTGACCTTGTCAAAACGTTGCAGACTACCATCTGGATTGAGGAACACGGGGCGGGCCATGGTGTCACCCAGGGCAATCTTGGCTTCCATGTCGTGAATAAAAACATTCATGCGGGCTATGGCGAAAGTTGAGGTAAGAATTTCCTGGCCAAAGAAGTGCAAGGGTTCAATGCTGGGAGGGATTTTCAAGCGCCCTGCGCCATTGGGCTGCCCATATTTTTCCAGGAAGCGAAGGTAGCACTTTATCAGAAGGCCGCCGGAGCCACAGGCTGGATCGTAAATCGTCTCTCCTGGCTCGGGGTCAAGGATATAAGACATGAGAATGGCCACCTCACGCGGGGTGTAGAATTCCCCTGCNCTCTGTCCTGAANCTTCGGCGAATTTGCGCAATAGATACTCATAGGCCCGGCCCAGAATATCGGGTTCCACATCCTTTAAGCCCAGACGATAGCGGGAAAGTTTGGAGAGCACCGTTCTTAACTGACTGTCAGAAAGGATGCGCTGGCCCTGAGCAGTAGCGTTGAAGTCCACATTGTCAATCACCCCTTGAAGATCAGGGTTGTGACNTGCCACTGAGCGCACGGCATCAGTGAGNGCTTCTCCCAAGTTCGTGGTCAGCTGAGTGAGGTAATNCCAGCGCGCTTCTTTAGGAATGTAAAAGCGCACGAGGTCATGATCCTGGTCCACGAATTTGGCGATGTCTCCCAATTCCTGGAGTTCATCATCGAAAACATCGGAAAGGCGCTTGAGGAATATTAGGGGAAGAATGTAATCCTTGAATTTGGGGGCATCCACCGGGCCCCGGATGACACAGGCGATATCCCAGAGCCAGTTCTCCAAAGCAGAGATGTCCAGCTTCTCTGGACTTTTGAACAAATCGTTCATGGAATTTCACCCTTCTCTTTCACTCTGGTTTCGTTTAAAGATGCCGTAGAAAAATNNTCCATAAAGTTTTCAGCGGAAATTGCGCCTTCAATTAATCTATGAATTAGGTGGCGTTTTGGCAATANGCGGATATTGCTACTTGGGATTAAAAAAGAAACCAATGGCACAAGCAAAGGCAAATTTGTNCGACTTCCTCCCCTCCTTCGGCTTATTTNAAAAGATTATATCACAGAGGCGGGATGGTTTTTTACTGAATGCTTGCCTTTGGTCTTGAGCGAAATACTTCTCATAAGACGGAAAGGGGATAGGAAAAATTAAATGGATGGGGAAGAACCGGAGAAAGATTGTTAGCAAATTTCGAAAATTCGATGCGAAGGCTTGAGTTACTTTTCTGGAATAAATAGAATCTAAGGGGGTGTTCCCAAGGATCAAAGAGAGGAGCGTATGTTCTGCGCTAACTGTGGGAAAGAGTTAAGGGAGGAATACCGCTTTTGTCCCAACTGCGGAAGTCCTGTGGGTTCAGAGNTGAAGCTTGCTGAATTTTCTTTGTTCCCCGTGAAGTTAGGAGGAAAATGGGGGTTTATAGACCGCTCCGGGAAGTTGGTCATTGAGCCCAGATTTGTTGCTACCTGGGGTTTCTCGGAGGGGCTGGCTTCAGTAAGAGTGCGGGATAAGTGGGGGTTCATCGACAAATGGGGAGGATTTGCGATTGAGCCAAAGTTCGAGGATGCTAGTATTTTCAAGGAGGGGCTCGCTTCAGTAAAGTTGAGAAACAAGTGGGGATTTATCGATAAAATAGGGAAGTTTGCGATTGAGCCCAAGTTCGATTATGCGGCGGGCTTTTTGGAAGAGCTGGCCTCTGTGAGATTAGGAAATAAAATGGGATTTATCGATAAAACGGGGAGGTTCGTGATTGAGCCGGTATTTGATTGCGTCCTCGGTTTCTCAGAGGGATTTTCTCCAGCGAGAGTGGGAGAAAAATGGGGATTCATTGACAAAAGGGGGAGGTTCGTGATTGAGCCCAGGTTTGATTTAGCTTTGGGCTTTTCGGANGGATTGTCTTCGGTAAATATAGGAGAAAAGTGGGGTTTTATAGATAAAAGGGTAAATTTCNTTATTGACCTTAGATATGATAATGCTTTGGAATTCTGCGAAGGGTTATGTTCGGTAAAACTAGGAGAAAAATGGGGCTTAATTGATAAAACGGGGAGGTTCGTGATTGAGCCGGTGTTTGATGGAGCTATTGGATTTGAATATGGGCTGTGTATGGTAAAAGTCGGAAATAAATGGGGTTACATAGACAGGACCGGTCGATACCTTTGGGAACCACAAGAGTAATGGTGGTCAAGCAATAATAGGGGTGGAAAAACAAGTTAAGAATACTTTTAAGAAAAACCATCAGGAAAAATCTCTGAAATTTTCTATTCTTTGGACTTTGGATTTTTTCTTTTTCCTCTTGACAAACATTTGTTCGATAGTCTAAAGTAAGGGGCAGGAAGCAGAGCCTCTCCCAAGGCTGTTTCTTGCAGGGTCGGCGTAAGTCGGCCCTGTTTTATTTTAGTGGAAATGCGAGGGCCCGGAGAAAGGCGGAAGTTTTTCCTTCGGGGCTAAATTGGAGCCTGAAAGGAGGCAAGGAAAGCGCCAGCCTTTCAGGGAGATTTAATTGGAGCCCCCAGAAAAATGCTTCACATTTTTCCGGGGCATAAGAAAGGAGGAAAGGGTAAATGGCAGCAATTGAAAACCCAATAGGAAAGAGGCTCATCCTGAAGCTGAACAAGGGGACGGATCCGGAGACGGGGAAGATGATTTTAGGATCTCTCTCCATCTCCAAGGTGAAGAGCGAGGCTTCAGCGGATGCTCTTCTGGCTACGGCCAACGATGTGGCGGGACTCCTCCTCTATCCGCTGGTGGATGTACAGGTGGTCTCCACGGTGGAGCTCTTAGAGGGATAAAGAGGAGCTGGAAGATTCTCCTGTGGTAGTAACAGAGGCCCTCAAGGAAATGGGGGATTTGAGGGGTCCCCAGGGAAATGCTTCACATTTCTCTGGGGTAGATTAAAGGGGCCGAGTCCCTGAGAAAAGGGGGGAAGACTTTCTCAGGGTGGCCATAGTAAGGGGTCCCCAGGAAAATGTGGAATGTTTTCCT
>JGI24721J26819_10006845_pt1 | contig 10978 bp, 6 predicted proteins | sample YelNatPaOPGAMG01_FD_26819 | JGI IMG/M metagenome (IMG submission 26819)
GACAAAAGCTTTTGCAGCTTTTGATTTATTTATTCTAAAAAGAAATAAGGCCGAAAAAGATTATACTGATGAACAAATCAAACAGGCAGAAATTTATTTCCAGAGTTTGAATGAAAAACAAAAAGAAAAATTAATTAACACAATATTATTTGGACTGCCCGGTTCATGGGAAACTTATTCACTCGAAGAATTTCAAAAAGCTCTAAATGAATATTCAGATATAAGTGATGAAGAATTAAGAAATAATCTTATCGATTTTATTAAAGAAATAATTCCTGTTGCCGAAGAATCAAATGTTTTTATGGTTATTCATCCTGATGACCCTCCACGTTCTTTGCTTGGTTTGCCAAGAATAGTAAGTTCAAAAAGTAATATTGAAAAAATATTGAATGCTGTTGATTCACCTTATAATGGATTAACATTATGCACAGGTTCTCTTGGTGCAGGCTTTCATAATGATGTGGTTGATATAACAAGAAGTTTTAAAGATAGAATTAATTTTCTTCATTTAAGAAATGTTACAAGAAATTCTAATGGTGATTTTATGGAAGCAGACCATTTGAATGGAGATGTTAATCTTTATGACATAATGAAAATTCTTCTCTATGAACAAAAAAGAAGAATTGTTGCGGGAAGGAAAGATATTAGAATGCCTATGCGTCCAGACCATGGTAGACTTATGATTCCAGAGCAAAATAAAAAAGGAATATATCCTGGTTATTCGCTTTTTGGAAGAATGAGAGCACTTGCTGAACTAAGAGGATTAGAACTCGGGATAATCTATTCAGAAAAATTATTCTAATGGTGATTATAGTTTTTAATAAAGTATTTTGAAAATAACAATTATTTATTGCATGTTTAATTCATTAATTTGCAATAATAACCATGAAAAGAGTTATATTATTTTTTTTATTAATGCCTTTTAGTTTGCTTTTGTCTCAATACAATTATGTTCCTACAGAAGAAAATTTAAGAAATAGGAACTGGTTTCAAGATGCAAAGTTTGGAATGTTTATTCATTGGGGAATTTATAGTGTTCTGGGTGATGGTGAGTGGGTGATGCAGATTAAAAGAATTGATAAAAAAACATACGAACAAGTAGCAAATTTTTTTAATCCAGTTGAATTTAATCCAGTGGAATGGGTATCGATTGCTAAAAAAGCTGGGATGAAATATATAACAATTACAACCAGACATCACGATGGATTTTCGATGTTTCATACAAAACAATCTGACTGGAATATAGTAGACCGCACTCCATATAAAAAAGATATTATTAAAATGCTGGCTGATGAATGTGAGAAACAGGGAATTAAATTATTCTTTTATTATTCACTTGTTGACTGGTATCACAATGATTATTACCCGAGAGGTTCAACAGGACAATATTCAAACAGGCCAGATAACGGCAACTGGAATAATTATATCAATTTTATGAAAGAACAATTAAAAGAACTTTTAACAAATTATGGAAATGTTTCTGGTGTATGGTTTGATGGATTATGGGATAAAAAAGATGCTCAATGGAAACTGGATGAAATCTATAAACTTATTCATGAACTTCAACCTGGTTGCTTGATTGGTAATAATCACCATCTGCCTCCAATGGAAGGGGAGGATTTTCAAATGTTCGAAAAAGATTTGCCGGGTCAAAATACTTCTGGATTTAGTGGCCAGTCAAAAGTCAGCAATCTTCCTCTCGAAACTTGTGAAACGATGAACAACTCATGGGGATTCAATCTGCTTGATAAAAATTATAAATCTGTAAAGGAATTAATTCAATATCTTGTCAAAGCAGCAGGCAACAATGCAAACTTTTTGCTTAATGTAGGTCCCATGCCAAATGGAAAAATTCAACCCGAGTTTGTCTCAAGACTCGAAGAAATTGGGAAATGGCTGAGTAAATTTGGAGAGTCAATTTATGGAACACGAGGTGGACCTATTTCTCCAAAATCATGGGGTGTAACAACTCAAAAAGATAACAGAGTTTTTGTTCATATACTTAATTACGAAAAACAAAATTTATTGATTCCAGACTTTGGGAAAAAGATTAAAAGCATTTCATTATTTGATGGAACCAAAGTTAGTTTTAAACAAGATTCATTTGGAATTGCCATAAAAATTCCCGAAGAAAAAATTGATGCAATTGATACTATATTAATAATCAATTATTAGTAAGGTTATAATTGATTCGTTTGCACAATTCAAAATAATTGAGTTTACTTTCAAATTTAATTGCAGATTAATGTGGGAATACTAAAAAATAGATTTCGAATTGACTTTCATTCTCATTTCCATTGGTATTTAAAGAAGTAAGGCTTTCCTAATAATCAAGGAATTATTGCCTGCCCATTAATGCAGATTTACGCAGGGATGAAGCGTTAAATTTTTCGAGATATCTCTATGTTAATAAAAAACCTCAAAATGATTTCATTTGATTTTTCATAAAAAAATGCAATTAATTGAAGAATATAAAAAAATAAGAAGTAATTTACTCAAACGATTGATTTTCCATAAATAATAAAATATTTTTGCAAACTGAAAATATATTAAACCGTTTTAATTTTTCAATTTTGTTCAGGAAGAAGAAATGAAAAAAATTACAATAGTTGATGTAGCCAAAAAAGCNGGTGTATCAAAAGGAACTGTTTCGGCAGTAATTAATGGTAAAAACACAGTTAAACCTGAGACAAGAGAGCACATTTTAAAAGTAATGAAAGAATTAAATTTTAGACCGAAAGGGATAGCTAGAAATCTAAAAAATGGAAATCAGGATAAGAGCATTGGTATTATAATCAAAGATATTAATTACCCATTTTATACTGCGATTGCCTCTGGAGTCAAAGAGTATGCAAATAGTAAAGGTTATTCTGTTATTATTACCAGTTCAGAAAATAATCATGAAAGCGAGAAAAAGTTCTCTCATTTATTTTCTACCAAAGACATAAAAGGTGCAATCATAGCTCCAATTGTAGAAGGTACAGCAGAAATAGAACATTTGTTTAATTTAAGAATGCTCAACTTTCCATTTGTACTTCTGGAAGATGTAAAAGGAATACAAGCAAATGTAGTTGCAATAGATAATTTGAAAGCAATTAAAAAGGCTGTAAAATATTTAATGGACAATGGGCATACAAAAATTGTTCATTTTGCAGGACCGCCACATTCATCACATACTCAGGAAAGAATTGAAGGATTTCGTCATGCATTTAGTGAAAGCACTCTGGTTTTCCATCCCGATATGATTGTTCCTGTAGGAAGTGATTATGATGAAAGTTACAAAAGGACAATTGAATATTTCAAGAAACGTAAGAGAGAAGATTATCCAACTGCAATAGTTTGTTTTAATGATTTGCAAGCACTTTCTGTTATGCTTGCTCTTAAGGACTTAAACATTCGTGTGCCAGATGATATTTCAATTATTGGCAATGATGATATTTTTTATGCAAAAATTTATCCAGTTCCATTAACAACAATCAGAGCTCCACAAAGAGAAATTGGCAGAAGAGCAGCTGAAATTTTAATACGCAATATTGAATCTTCTACATTGCTGCCAGTTGAAAAGGTTGTTTTAGAAACTGAACTAATTATTAGAGAATCTACAAAAGTTCTAAAATAGGATTGATTCTTTTAACACAAAACTTATAAGCTCGAAATCATATCTCAATAATGTTCATTTCTTAAATGGTTGTGAACAACTTTAATACTTTTAAAATTATTCCTGCCAAAATTACTTTTCTTTATTCTTGTTGACATTTAAAAAAAATGTTTCTTATATTTAATCGGTTCAATAAATGTTGAACTGATAAAAGATAGAATTGATTTAAACATTCTTGAGAACAAGGAAAATTTAATAAGTCTGAAGGTTTAGTTTATCAATACTAATTTCTTCATTGATAGCAATTAAATTTTTTTTATTAAATAAAAATACTCTTAACAATTGCTGAGGTTAAAAGTGCAAACAACTCAAGAAAAACTTTCGTTAAAAGAAAAAATTGGTTACAGTCTGGGAGATACTGCTTCCAATTTGTATTTCCAAACATTCATGCTTTTCCTAATGTACTTTTATACTGATGTATTTGGACTACCTGCTGCAGCTGTTGGAACAATGTTCTTAATNACTAGAATTTGGGATACTGTAAATGACCCAATAATGGGGACTATTGCAGATAGGACAAATACAAGATGGGGCAAATTTAGACCTTATTTAATCTGGGTATCTATTCCATTTGGAATTATGGGAGTTCTTACATTTACAACCCCAAACTTTGATGTAACCGGTAAATTAATTTATGCTTATGTTACTTATAATTTATTGATGATGGCATATACTGCAATTAATGTTCCTTATTCTGCACTTATGGGGGTAATTACTCCTAATTCTCTTGAAAGAACAGAACTTTCTTCTTATCGATTTGTTGCTGCATTCGTTGGTGGATTAATTGTGCAGGCAGCTACTATGTCTTTAGTAAAATATTTTGGTAAAGGAAACGAAGCTGTTGGCTGGCAGTGGGCTATGGGATGCCTTTCTGTTCTTGCTGTTATTTTATTTTTAATTACTTTCTTAACAACTAAGGAAAGAGTTTATCCTCCTAAAGAACAAAAAAGTGATTTTAAGCAGGATATTAAAGATTTAATTCATAATAAACCTTGGTTATTNATTGCAGGGGCAACNGTATTTCAGTTGTTATATGTTGTGGTTCGCAATTCATCAATTATGTATTATTTCAAATATTATGTGAAAGATCAACAGTTAAACATTTTATTCTGGAAAGGAGAAGTTTCTTTTGATGTTTTAGCCTCTTCATTTATGCTTTCAGGAACAATAGTCACAATCTTAGGAGCAATTCTTACCAAATGGCTTGCTAAAAAATTTGATAAAAAGAATACTTATGCAGGTGCATTAATATTAAGCTCGATATTTTGTTCATTGTTTTATATTCTGAAACCACAGGATGTTCTGATAACTTATTTATTAAATCTTTTCATCTCATTTGCTTTGGGTCCTGTTTCTGTGCTTCAATGGGCAATGTATACAGATACTGCAGATTACTCTGAATGGCAAAATGGAAGAAGAGCTACTGGATTAATAATGGCTGCATCTCTTTTCTCATTAAAACTTGGTCTTACTCTCGGTGGTGCAATTGTAGGCTGGTTATTAGCTTATTATGGATTTGTAGCTAATCAGGAACAAACATTAGAAACAATAAATGGAATAAAATTACTTATGAGTATTTATCCTGCTATTGCTGGTTTAATTGGTGGCTTATTGATGATTATGTATCCTCTGAATAACAAAATGATGGAAAAAATTGAAGTTGAACTTGCTGCAAGAAGAACAAATTAATATGATTTAATTAACTGCAGAGGTAAGATGATGAGAGATAAAATATATTTAATTATTAGCATCATTTTACTTTTTATTAATTGTGTATATGATGCACAACAAATTAATCCTAATGGCAGCTTTGAAGAAGCAACATATGGCCCAGTAGTAGCTACAGATGCCACTGGATGGAATTTACTTGTCGGTGGAAACGGCAAAGCATATTTTGAAATTGTNGATAGTCCAGTTTATGATGGAATAAAAGCATTAAAGGTTATAGTCGATGCACTNGGCTCAAATGCCTGGGATATTCAAGTTGTAAATGAGCCATTTACAGTAAAACCTAATACAAAATACAAATATTCTATAATGGCAATGGCAGATAAATTAGGACCTGTTGTTAATTTCACTGTTGGAGAACCTGTTACTTATCGCGAATGGGGCAGAGCTCATCAAAAGGTACTTTCTACAGAATGGCAGCAAATCACATTTGAGTTTACAACTCCAGCTGGAGTGACAGAAGGAAGAGCTCCAATTCATTTAAGTGAAAGTATGAATAGTATATACCTCCCGATTACATTTTACTTCGATGATTTGAAAATTACAGAAGTGACTGTTGATGTAGAAAATGAGAATCAAAAACCGTTGACTTATAATCTATATCAAAACTATCCTAATCCATTTAATCCAATAACTACAATTGAATTTGCATTGCCAGTTAATGGGAAAGTTCGTTTAACTCTTTATGACATTCTNGGAAGGGAAGTTAAAGAAATTGTTTCTGGCTTCTTTGATGCTGGTAACCATAAAATAAATCTTGATGCATCAAATTTAGCTTCCGGAGTTTATTATTATAAATTAGAAGCAAATGATTTTGTTAGTGTGAAAAAGTTAATTCTCATAAAATAATTCTCTTAATCCAGGATGTGGGGAACTTGTTTTTAATAAATGGTGCCTCCATTTCAAGTTCCCCATTTTTGTTTGTAAAATTCTTTGAGGTAATAATGAAATTAAAAATTTTCATTTTGAGTTTAATATTCCTTTCATTAACACATTGTAAAATTTTTTCAAATGATTTTATTAATCCAGATAAGCAGAGTAAATCAAAAGGTGCTTTTTATTCACAATNTTATCCTAACCTATTTGTTGAATTGCTGAGCAAAAAAGAAGACGAGGTTAGATTAAAAATTGATAATGCTTTTCAAAAGTTATTTTATGGAGATAACAATACTGAACGAGTTTATTATCCTGCAGACTCTGATATGGCTTATATAAAAGATATCTGGAATGATGATGTTCGAACAGAAGGAATGTCATATGGAATGATGATTGCCGTTCAATTAAACAAGAAAGAAGAATTCGATAAACTGTGGAAATGGGCAAAAACTTATATGCAGCATAAATCTGGACAAAGGGAAAATTATTTTGCCTGGCACTGTAAAGATAATGGAGAAAAACTTGATTCAAATTCTGCTTCAGATGGGGAAGAATGGTTTGTTACTGCTTTACTTTTTGCATCAGCAAGATGGGGCGATGGTGAAGGAATTTTCAATTATAAAAATGAAGCTCAAAAAATTTTGGATGCAATGCTGTCTAAAACTGATTCTTCTGATAAAAGAAATGTAGTGACCAATATGTTTAATAAAAAAGAAAAACAAGTTGTTTTTGTGCCTGNAGGAGAAGCNGATGATTTCACTGACCCTTCATATCATCTTCCTCACTTTTATGAAATCTGGGCTAACCTAAGTAATACAAATAATCAATTCTGGTGTGATGCTGCTAAAGTGAGCAGAGAATTTTGGAAAAAGACTGTTCACCCTGAAACTGGATTAGCACCAGATTATGCAAATTTTGATGGAACACCTTTTGACCCATGGTATGGTGGTCATAAGAATTTTCAATATGATGCCTGGCGTGTTGCAATGAATATTGCTGTTGATTATATCTGGTTTGGAAAAGATAAATGGGCAATTGAACAATCAAATCGACTTTTGAAATTTTTCTACTCACTTGGAATTAAAGATTATCCGAATCTTTATACTCTCGATGGAAAGCCTCTTTCTAACGAAAGAAGTCCAGGTTTAATTGCAATGAATGCAGTTGCGGCTTTGGCATCTACAGAAAATATTCGAAAAGATTTTGTAGAAGAATTATGGAATTTGCCTGTTCCAAGTGGACGCGGAAGATATTATGATGGAATGCTTTATATGCTTGCTTTACTTCAAGTAAGCGGCAATTTTAAGATTTACNTGCCCGATGGAATTAATAAAAATTTTTGTGAATAAAAGGGAAAATTATGAANCCAAAAATTTATTTGATAATTATTTCATTTTTGATTTATCAGATATCTCTATTTGCTCAGAGTGAAAATTATATTACAACAAAAAAAGGCAAAGATTATTTTACACTTTCTGCAAATGGAAANTCNGCTCCAATAATTTATAGCTCGCAAGATTATCCTGGAGTTATTAGAGTAATAAAACATCTTCAAAATGATATTGAAAAAGTAACAGGTGCAAGACCTCAATTAATTAATGATAATATTGTCAATGATAAAGAAATTATAATTGCTGGAACTCTAGGTAAAAGTCCTTTAATAGATAAACTTGTTGAAGAAAAAATTATTAATGTAGATGAATTAAAAGGTAAGTGGGAAAAATTTAACATTCAGGTAGTAGATGGTTCTTCATTAAATGTTGAAAGAATTTTAGTAATTGTTGGAAGTGACAAAAGAGGAACAATATTTGGTTTATATGATTTGTCAGAAAAAATTGGTGTTTCACCCTGGTATTGGTGGGCAGATGTTCCGGTAAAAAAGAAAAAAGAAATTTATATCAAGCCCGGAATTTTTACACTTGGTGAACCGAAAATCAAATATCGTGGAATATTTATTAATGATGAAGCACCTGCACTTACAGGCTGGGCATATGAAAAATTTGGAGGGTTCAATTCTAAATTTTATGAAAAAGTATTTGAATTAATACTTCGTCTTAAAGGAAATTTTCTCTGGCCTGCAATGTGGGGTAAATCTTTCTTTGTTGATGATACACTAAATCACAAATTAGCCGATGAATATGGAATTGTAATCAGTACTTCACATCATGAACCGATGATGAGAGCACATGTTGAATGGTCTAAATTTGGCAAAGGTCCCTGGAATTATGAAAAGAATGATAGTGTATTAAGAGAATTCTGGCGTGAAGGAATTCGTAGAATGGGTTCTTATGAAAGCATTGTTACAATTGGTATGCGAGGCGATGGTGATGAACCAATGAGTGAAGAATCTAACATTGCTTTGCTCGAAAGAATTGTGAGAGACCAGAGAAAAATTCTTGAAGAAGTAACCNGAAAAAAAGCAGAAGAAATTCCACAGGTTTGGGCTTTGTATAAAGAAGTTCAAGATTATTATGAAAAAGGAATGAAAGTCCCTGATGATGTAACTTTACTTTTGTGTGATGATAACTGGGGTAATATTCGTAAACTTCCTGCATTAAATGAAAAACCTCGTAAAGGCGGTTATGGAATTTATTACCATTTTGATTATGTCGGCGGTCCAAGAAATTATAAATGGCTTAACACAAATCAAATTGAAAGAGTTTGGGAACAAATGCACTTAGCTTATAAATATGGTGCAAGACAAATCTGGGTTGTAAATGTTGGTGACATTAAACCAATGGAGTTCCCAATTAGCTTTTTCCTTGATTATGCCTGGAATCCAGATTTAATACCTTTAGAAAAATTACCTGAGTATTCTCAAAACTGGGCTGAAAAACAATTTGGAAAAAAATATTCTAATGAGATTGCTGAAATCCTGAATAAATACACAAAATATAATTCACGACGCAAACCCGAATTACTTTCCCCTGAAACTTATAGTCTTGTTAACTATCGAGAATTTGAAACAGTTGTTAATGATTATAATCATTTATTAGAAAAAGCAAAAAGAATTAACGACCAAATTCCTTCAGAATATAAAGATGCTTACTATCAACTTGTTTTACATCCAGTAGAAGCATGTGCTAATTTGAATGAATTATATTATGTAGTTGCCAAAAATAGATTGTATGCAAAACAGGGGAGAGCATTAACAAATAGTTTAGCAGATTATGCTGAGAAATTATTCGAAAAAGATTCTTTAATCACTATTAAATATCATAAACTATCAAATGGTAAATGGAATCACATGATGTCNCAGACTCATATTGGCTATACTTATTGGCAGCAGCCGGATAAAAATANAATGCCAGAGGTNAAGAGAATAAATTTATCAGANGTTGCCGATATGGGTGTTGCAATTGAAGGCTCAGAAAATTGGTATCCTTCAAATAATGATGAACCCACATTACCTGAGTTTGATGTTTTTAATAAACAATCGTATTATCTGGAAATTTTCAATAAAGGGAAAATTCCATTTAAATATTCTGTTTTAGCAAAAGACAAATATTTAAGAATAGATAAACCAAATGGCATTATTAACACAGAAAAAAGAATCTGGATTTCTGTTGATTGGAATAAAGCGCCGAAAGGGAAAAATACATCAAAAATTTTTGTTGAAGGAACAGGAAAAAAAGTAATCATAAATGTTGTAATTAATAATCCTTCTGAACCAAAAATAACAAAAGAACATCTTTTCATTGAAAGCAATAATTATATTTCAATTGAAGCAGAACATTTTTATAAAGCNGTAAATTCGAATAATGTTANNTGGGTTGTTATTCCAAACCTGGGAAGAACATCATCTGGAGTTACTGTTTTTCCAGTAACATCACCTACACAACAATTGAGTAATGATAGTCCACACTTAGAGTATAAAGTTTATCTTTTTTCGAGTGGTGAAATAAAAGTGAATTTATATTTTTCTCCAACAATGAATTTTACTCATAATCCTGAAGGTATTCGTTATGCTGTATCTTTTGATGACGAGGCNCCACAAATTNTTAATATGACATCGAATCCAAATCCTCCTGATTTAAATCGTGACCCAGTCTGGAATAAATGGGTAGCGGATAACATTAACATACAAACTTCTGTTCATAATATTAAATATTCTGGAAATCATGTTTTAAAAATTTGGATGATTGACCCTGGAATTGTAATTCAAAAAATTGTAATTGATGCTAATGGAGTTAAACATAGTTACTTAGGTCCGCCAGAAAGTTTTAATGGGAAATTAGTTCTGAAGAAATAACAATATTATTTTGAAAGAAGAAGTTGATTTATGTAACTCAACCCTGTTCTTTGTCAAAGTTTGACGAAGTTGGTTGACCTTCTCTTAAGAATAAAGTCCCTCTCTTCTTAAGAGAGGAATTTAGGGTGAGTTCAAATAATGAATGAAAAAAGAAAAAGTAAATAAAGTTCTTTGAAAACATGAAATCATTTTTAGATTCTTAGTTCTCCAAATGTTGGACTCAAAATGACAGGAGAAAAATAATACTGTCATTCTAAATGGAACGAAGCGGAATGAAGAATCTCTAAGAACATGAAGGAATGGTTTTAGATTCTTCGTCATTCGCCTTTGGCGAATTCCTCAGAATGACAGTAGAGAAGTGGGATTGTCATTCTGACTCGCCGAAGGCGAGGAAGAATCTTATTGAAATGAAAATTGGGATTAGATTCTTCGTCGACCGCCATTCGGCGGTCTCCTCAGAATGA
>JGI24721J26819_10006848_pt1 | contig 10976 bp, 9 predicted proteins | sample YelNatPaOPGAMG01_FD_26819 | JGI IMG/M metagenome (IMG submission 26819)
TTCTATCTCCTCGCCCTCCCTAGCCCTTGTCTTATCCACATTTTTCACGATTTTTAAGGTCGGCCTAGGTGATCGTGCCTCCACATTTAGGGAATCCGTAGTTATCCTCTCCTCCATTCCGCGGGCTTTACACGTGATCGTGAACGGCCCCACTAGAAATGTTCCATCGTTGGAGCTTTGGAGAAGAAAGCTTATGGTCTTGGACGATCGAGCCTTGATCGTAAGGCTTTTTGGATAAGGTGTTCCAACCTGCTTGAGCTCCTGAGACCACGAGCCTTCTAAGGTTACTGTGACATCGAAGGGATTCTTGTTCCGTAAAATCAGGTCTACATTGAAAGGTTGACCTGCCTTTGTAATCCTTTCACGGACATCTAGTTCTGCAACAACTCTAATCTCCATCCACAGCCTGACTGCGGAGTTAAGCTTAGTTTCGATCAGTCGAACTCTATTCATTAAATGACTCCTATCTTCCTCCATTAGTTTAGTACTTACTATTTCTTCTTTAATCCGCTTAACGATTTTCTGCTTCTCCCGAAGCTCCTCAATACTCATTTCTAAAAGATCGTCTTCGGAAGAATGCTCCACCATCCCCAGTTCTCCACGTATTTTCTCGGAAAGACGAAGTTTATTATTGATTTCTTCTTCAAACATTTTCCATCAGAGTTCCATACTTACGATTTTATCAATGTATCTTCTCGTGAGGAATAGATAAGTAGCTCTGTCTATTCTTCCCTCACAAAAAGTTGTTGCAATCTTTTCCAGCTTGTCTAAGTAATATTGTCTCCTATAGATTTTCATCAACTTATCCAAATTTGGATCAAACTCCTTAATCTTCTTCTCGAGTTCCTGTGACAGCTCCTTAGCTTTTTCCTCATCCAGCTCGTAACCCCATGCTTCCTTCACAACATGCCTAACGATCTCATCCAGCTTAAGTGGTTCTTTATCAGGCTGCAACTCTATCTTAGGTGGGACAAAGATTACATTAGGAGGAACCTCGGCATTCTTAGCCTTTGCCTCACGGCCAAAATACAGCCCCCCGGCGAAGGCGAGAAGGGAAAGCCACCCTTTAACCATCAAAGCAATTAGGATACTAAGCTGTATTTATCCTTTACGTGACCATTGAGGTTTAGCGCATGGAGTACTGTATAAAAATTTTCTTTTTAGATGTATTTCTTACAATTGTAGCAATAGTACCTCTTGTATTGCGGTATCCACGTTCCAGGCTTGCCGCATTGGGGACATAATGGTGCTGCTGGCGAAATTGTAACTGAAGCCTGCTGTACAACAGGTGTAGCCATTATAACTGACTCAGATACCTCTTCCTTTTCTAGATAGCGCTTACAATTGTAGCAATAGTACCTCTTGTATTGCGGTATCCACGTTCCAGGCTTGCCGCATTGGGGACATAATGGTGCCATGGGTTTAGTTGTAACTGGGGTTGTCTCAACCGGAGCTTGTCGCGCATTGGATACGGCTAACTGAGGTATCTCCAATTTTTTAGCCAGAAGGATTACGTCTCCTACCGTCTCAACATCGTCCCATCCTATCTCCACTAAGTTACCATTTTTTATTGAAACATGTAGGGTTATTGTTCCCTCGCCTGGAACTATGCCTATTTCCTTTACCGTTCCGATGAAGAGACAATCAGGATCATAAACCTGCATGCCTATTAGTTTAGATTGAGGCCTTTGCCACTCAATGCCCTTTAAGTGCCTGGCGTGCTCTCCACTTTTTGTCAGCCTTGCCCCGCATTTTCCACAAAACTTCGCCGTGAGAGGCATTTTCGCGCCGCATGCTGGACAATTCAAAGTTTCAGACACAATCCTTCTAGACATATGTCTAAATAGGTTATGGAAAAATATAAATCTTCCTAAAAAGTCTATGATTCTGAAGAGGGACTAGTAATGAAAATGGGCTGGGTCTGCCGTACTTGCGGAAACATTGAATCCATGGATAATGTTTACTGCACGCAGTGCGGTTCGAAAAGACCAGAGGCCCTGTGGACATGTAGCAACTGCAGGTCATCTGGATTACCTGTCGAATGGGACTACTGTATTTTCTGTGGACGAGAGAGGAGGTTCAGTAAGGAGGTTGAAGAATGGTTGGACGAAGCGATAATCAAGGTGAGAAACTTCATCGAAGAGTTATCGAGTGCACATTAGCTAGCTTATGACTGGCAGTTCGGGGTATAAAAGACATGGCTTATCGCGCGCGCGTTAAATTATTAAGTTTTTATTCTTCTTCTCGACTTCGCACATGCATGTATTGTAGCGGATGATTTATATTAAAGGCGTTTTTCAGCTACAAGAGGGTATGGCAAGCTGTGAAAGCGCGCGCTATAAAATTTATAAATTGGTTTAGAGAATATTTTAGGAAATGCCCAGACAGGCCGTCGTATTATCGTTTACTGGCACGATTTTTCTTATTGTAAGTGGTCTTGCTATAATAGCTGTTTTTTATTATTTGGCAGGGGCTGTATTATTTATAGGTGCAGTAATAGTTTTCTTTCTGATAATTGGTATAATATTATTAAATTCTGCTCACAAGAGTAGGGTTACTATCGGCTCAATAATGATCTTGGTTTTCTGTTTAATCAGCTTCATCCTCGGTATCTATACCATAAACGCATTAAACCTTCTTTACTCTTTCTCTTCTACCTCTTACTCAGATTACTTATTTAACTATTTTATTCAAGGAACCTTTTACGCAGGTACCTTTTTCCTCTTTATCGGAGGGATAAGCGGGTTAGTTTGGAGGCCCCATCTACCATATGTGAAACTGGAACTCATTGAGCCGGCGGATAAGGCTGCCCTGTTTCCTCCTATGCGGTTCGTGGTTAGGGTCCTGTCGGATGGGAGTCCGGTTGGGCTGACCCCGGTGACGCTTTACGTGGGTGGAGAAGCTTTCAGCTTGGTGACAGATCCGAACGGTTATGCTGTGCTGAACGGTTGGAACCCGAGGTGGAAAGGCATCGTAACCTTTGAATGGTGGGCTGAGGCTGTTGGAAAAGGGTTTAAGGCAGAATCGGAGAGAAGAAGGCTGACATATCATCCAATAATGCGTGCTAAACCTCAGCCTGAGGAGGAGGAAGAAATAATGAAAACTCTTGACAGGATGATTGAGAGGGCAAAGAGGTTCATAAAGGAGTTGGAGCAAGAGACTTATTAATAATATATTATGGATTTTGATTTTAACCTTATTGCATGTGGAGTAATATTCGGTAATATAGATAACCAGTTAATTTTTCTTGAAATATCCAGCGCGCTAGTTTCTATAATCTGTATAGCCCCGTGTCTAGGTATGTAGTATTCGCTTTCCCCTTCGCGTGCACTACGAAAATATTTCTTACGCTCTCTGTACCCGTGTGCTGTGAAAAAGTCGTAGAGCTTGTTAAACTCCCATGCTTCCTCGAAGGCCATATCTATCGCGTCAAGCAATATTTTGATAGTCCTCATCTTGTCATCGAAACTCATCCTTTTTGAGTTGAACCCGGAATAGAAAAAGTGGAGAAAGGATAAGCCCTTGGAAAAGAGTATCTCACCTTAACACCCTTCTCTCGACTGACTGCCTCAGCAACTCTTTTTCCATAGATGAACTCTCCAATTATGCTGGGATTTTTCGACTTAAGCTTCTCCCGACTCCATGTGTTCCTCAGCATCCTTATGATCTTTTCCTTCTCCTTGTCAGCGGTTCCATAATTGAGCGGATCATTATCTAAGAAAACATCTTGAAGCACATAACCGGAGGAAACGATTATCTTTCCGCTGAGATACCCCTCAATTCTAGGAAACTCCATGCATGCGTAAATTTTCCATCCGAGTCTTCTCCTCCGCCCGTCAACGGCTCTAACCGTAGGGAGATTCCCCGTGTATCTGTAGAAAGTGAATTCCTCTTTAGAAGCTGTTCTCAGCTTAACCTCATACCGCTTATTCATATAGTCGGCTAACTCGCTTAAAAATCGCTCCTCACCCATCAGACTCTCCTCGTGCAACCCTTGAATACTGTAAATATGACTGCCTTCATATTAAAGCCTAGTGCTAAGCATCCAGCGGCATTATCCTGTGCTCGAAAAACCTGTTCTCCGTGTCGACGTAGCTTATCGCCACCACTCCCTGAGGCTCCTCCCTGATCTCTCTGATTGTGCCCTTTGTTTCACCATAGTTTATCGCCATGCTTGTCTCATAGCCTTTGAACGCTATTCTGAGAACATGGTTCTTAACCTTCTTCCCTCTTAGGGATAGGGCTTTGAACTCCAGGTCTAGGCAGACAGCGTTATGCCTCTCATTCCACTCCGGCTTCCCAATCTTAACCGGAAACTCTACTCTTCCTATGCGTAAGACTCCCTCACCGTTGTGTTTAAGCTCAACCCTTACGTGTGGAGGCAGGCTGCTTAAAATTTCTTCGACAAGCTTTTCCTCAGCAAGCTTTTCAATCCTAACCTCTATCTCCCTATGAGGCTCGCCGGCCCAGCTTGGAACCATGTACTGGTAGCGCTGCCTCTCCGGGTCGTACTTTTTCACGACGGGTTTCCCCTTGACGAGGATTTTGAAGAAGCATTCCCCGCCTCCCAGTATGTTTCTCATCTCGCTCGCCTTGAAGTAGAGCTGCCTGTACTCCGGCTTATGGCCCTTCTCAACCATGGCTCTTAGGATTTGCCCACCGGCAGTTGAACCGCTCAACTGTACTATCCGACTTCACGTGTAAGGCGGCTTATAAGCGCTACGTAGCGCCACGCGCTTTATATAGCTTGTGCGACGTATCTGGATAGGGATAAATAGGGCGGGTGTTCATTAACTTAAAGAGGCTCCTAAGAGATGGAGGAATCAGAGGTGTTGCAGAGATTGGGTGAAGAACTTAAGCATGTTCTCAAAATGGAATTTGAGTATAAAGATTATGCGATTAGACCGAAACTTGCCCCAAACGAAAGAGACTCCCTATATAGGGATAGAGTAGCCGCTATTCTCAAATCGGAGGAGAAACCTCTTCCGAAATTAAAAAAAGTGTGGTATGAGGATGATGTTTCAAGATTCATCGAGAGCATATCTTTCAACATGGATAGGAGAGAAGATGGAAAAGTTGGTACGATGTACGTAGAATCAGAACTGATCCTCTACAGGAGGCATAGGGGTATATCTCACATGCTCTGGAAAAAGAGAGATGAAACATACGACTATCATTCTTTCCCATCAACCAGCCCCTCTTTTAGGCTTTGGACAGAAAAATTAGAGAAAGAGGGAGAGCCCTCAATACGATTTCTAAAGGCTGCGGCAGATTTGGCTGAAAAAGTGGCTGACGAAACTAGAGTTGATCTCGCTTTAGTCAAGGATATTTTAGGGATTGATGATACGGTTTTACCCATGTTTTTTGTCGCTTCATGCGACCTACCTTATTCAGCCGAGGAGACTGCTAATGAAATAATGAGGATGGTGAAGGCGATGAAGCAGGTTTGGATGAAATGGCTTGAAACAAGAGATCGTTTATGTGAAGAGCTCGGTATGAGTGATGAGATTTTTGCTGTTAGAGATGTTATTGAAAATGCTTTCAATCTTCCTCTTTGGACAGTCAACGTCAGGCCTGGTAAGAGGGGTGCAGAAGTCTTTATAGACCCGGGTTTCCTCGAATCCCGGAGGAAAGCGCCGTATGAATTGAGTCCAGGCTTAATCTGGAATCCACTTGTTCCCTGGCTTCAAGTAGAGTTTGACGAAGCCTCTCCTGAAAAACCAGTTTATGTATATAGCCCACCTACTGGTCTGGGTTGCTTTATGGAGGAAATCATTATAATAGACAAAGGCGGTGAAAAAAGCCAATCTTTAGAAGAGGTTCCAGGCGCGTCTGGAGCTAGTTATGAGCTTTTGAAAAGGATGAAGGAGCTGAATGCAAATCCTTTGGAATACCTCACCGATAGGAAGAGGCTGAGGGAAATAGAGACCATCAGTCCTCTCCTCGCTCGCAAGATGGAGGAGCTAATAAGGTTTCTTGAGGAAAGCAGAGAGAAGTTCGGAGAAGTAGTACTCTATCCAATAGACCACGCTGACTCGCCGTTATCAGTTTGGACCATTAACCCTGAAAAATATACTTGCAATAAATACGTACATACCATAGCAACGATCGACTTTTCGCTGAGATTGAAATTTCACAGACCTAAAGATTACAGAATCATAAAAGAATGCCCTCAATGGATTCTACAATGCTTGGAAACTTATGAGCAAGTTAGTAAAATCTTCCAAGAATTCTGACAATGACCTCATTTCCATAGCCTTCGTTGACCCGACATATAGCGCGCGCTTCTTTGGGCTTTTTAGCACGCAGACCCTGTCTCTTATCTTGTTGCGGTATTTCTTGCGTGGAAATACTCCACTATAAGCGAGGTTTCATTCATAATGGATAACCAAGTATTCCTTTCGCTCCTCAATCCTCTGGTATTACCTCGAATCCCACGATCCTTCCTACCTTGTTAATTTTATCAAGGTACACTGCACATGCTACATAAAGATCTACGTCCTTTCTGATGTCTATCCCCTTCATATCAAGGCCATACTCCCTAATTAGCCTCATATACCCTGGATCTACCTTCAGAGACTTTATAGCTGCGAGATATTGCTCCCATATCTTGTCATCTCGAATTGTCGATTTTACTTCGATTACTATAAGCTTATCATCATCAGTTATAAGTACTAAGTCTACGCTCTCCCCCCTACCAGCAATTTGTGCTTCTAGTCGAAAATCTTTTACTTTCCTCCCGAAGACCGCACCTGCCTTTAATATTTTTTCTGCTACCCTGTTTCTTGCATTGTTTCCATAAGCTTCCTCATTACCCTCCTCTATTTTTTCGTACTCCTCGTTGCTAAGAGTCCATTCCTTCTCTAGAGGGCCTATCTCAGTGGGGAGTTTGTACTCTGATTTCCAGATGCTTTCAGGTATTATCTTGTGGTCAAAGGATTTTGATCTGGAGTCAATGTAATTTATCACGATTTCCCCTGTGAGGGAACCTGCTCTCATATAGTTGACCGTGCCCTTCGTGTCCCTGAATTGGAGGACCAAGTAGGTTTCATAACCCCTACACGCAATCCTTACGGTATGCTCCTTTATTATTCCGTCCCTCAAATCCATTGCATTAAACCTGACGTTGAGGACCGGTGCATTGTGGCGCTCATCCCACTCGAACTTCTCTACAGAAACTGGGAACTCAATGCCAGAGAATCTCATAAACCATCCGTCTTCCGTGAGGATTAACTCGAAAGGAAGGGTTTGCCTCGCGATTTCTAGTATTTCCCAATCCGATATATTTTTAACCTCAACCTCTATTTTCTGTCCGGGCTCGCCAACCCAACTGGGAACTAAGTACTGATAGCGCTGACGCGTTGGACTATATTTTCTGATGATAATCCGTTCTTTCACCTTAATGATGAAAAAGCCTTCCTTATCGCCGAGTGCAGCCCTCAGAGGTTTAGTTGCAAAGAACAGGTATCGATTCTCAGGCTTATTACCCTCCTCAATGGTGGCGATGAGAACAGTACCCTCCGGGTAGTCGACCAGCCTGCTGAGCGTCTCCCATGCTTCCTGGTCCTCCATAGCCTTCAGTTCAATGACTACTGCCGAGGAGAGCGCGCAGCCCTGCGTCACGCTCTCCGGATACCTGAAAGCGTTTTCGACGACGCCTCTAAGCCTAGAATTGGCATAATCCCTGCTCCCCATGGTTGATTTGAGGGCCTCGGCGTAGACTCTCTGCAGAACTGTCAGGAGCCATCTGGCGGCTTCTGGTCCAAGCCTGTCCTGAATGTGTCTTATCAGGCTGAGAACCTCGTTCGCGAGCCCGGTGTCTGATATTGAGTTGTAGAACAAAATTGTCTCGAGCTCAAGGCTCTTTACGTATTCCTCGCTTTCCTTCTTAGCCCTCTCTATCGCTTCCTCCGCCGTCTCCCCTTTCGCCACGTAGTCTGTAATCCTCCTTACCAGCTCCGTCCTACCCCTGCTGCTTAGCGTCTTGAGCCACTCAACGTTCTTCGCAAGAGTGTTGACAACGTCCAGAGCCTGGGTGTCGGTTAAGCCGTTGAGCAGAACTGTTTCGAGAAGCTCCTGCTTGAAGCCTCCTCCAAACATGCTTCCGAGGAGCTCGCTTACGCTCGCCACCTGAGTGTAGAACTCTTTCCGACCTATGCTTGTCCAGACTATTCTTGTCTCAACCGCTTGTATTCCTACGAACGCGCCCGATGAGTATGAGAATAATGGTGCTTGGAGGCTTCCGCCCGTGTAGATCCCTAAGTAGGCCTCCTTGTTCGGATAGATGATTTCTACGAGGCCCTCCTGAACCCCCGTCCTGGCTAGGCTGGCTTCTGAAAGGAGTAGGCTGTCCCCGCTTGGCAATGCTAATTCGCCGACTCTGAGCCCAGACTTTTCCTCCAGGATTACTGCTGGGAGATAGCTTCCCCCGTATGCTGCGAGGGGAGCCGTGCCTTCGACGAAGAGAACCCTCTGCCCCCCGATGCTCGCGCTAAGAACCATTTTATTAAGCTCAACGCCGCTGTAGCCGATGTCGCTGCTCCATACGAGCTCCTGCGTTAAGCCTTGAGAATAATATGTTCTGCCACCGATCTTTATTCCGCCTGGGCCTACGCTTCCATCGCTCCACCCGGAGAGGCCGTAGAAGGAGAGGTCCATGTCCCTCAGCGGTGGTGCAAAGTCCAGAGCCACCTTAACCTCCCCGAGCAGCCTCCCCATCACCTCACCCAGACGGTCGTCGATAAGGGAGAAGAGGTAGTAGTGCTTCAAGTCTCCGTGGTTGAGCACAATCTCCTTGAACGGTAGGTCAACGCTGACCTCACCATTCTCTCCGACGAGGCGGAACCAGGCGTACTGCCCTTCTTTGATGTCTTTGAAGAGCTTGTCTCCAATGCTTTTCTCAACCATTATTTCAAGCCTGTCGCCAGTGAGGGTGCGAAGGATGATGGAGCCCTCTGCTCCAAGCTTCTTCAAGAGTGCTCCGCTCATCATCGCTTCAAGGTCGTCGTGGTAAGTCTCGGCTAACGCGTCTATCTCGCCTTGGCTTAGGCTGAGGAGCAGGGCAAGCTTATTGCTCGGGTCTGGGAGGGCTAGGTTGATGGCGAGCTCATCGGCATGCCTGCCCAAGAAATCTGGGCTCAGGCTGGAAATCCTGTCGAGGAGGAGTGAGAAGTCTCTGATGGTCCCCTTCTCGTAGCTCAGGGCAAGAGCCTCCTTCAGAGCCGTCATGGGGCTAGATTCGGAGCAGTAGTAGTCGAGCTGGATAAGGCCCTTCGCAACCCTTGCTGCAGTAACGGTGCCGTACTGGCTTTCAATATCGCTGAGCAGAAGCTGATACTCTTCGGGAGCATACTTGATGTAGAGCTGGTTGCTGATCTCCTTCGCCAGAGCGGTGCCGAGCGCTCCGACGAGGGCACCTATGGTTCTGCACCTTGCCTCATCGTCCAGAGTCGGGTCTACTAAAGCCCTTATGGGGAGCACAACTATGCCTGTCGGGCCGTATGTGAAGAAGTATGTTGGGTCCCCGGTTTTCAACGCGACGAAGCCGCTAACCAGGCTGCTCGCAGCCATCCCCGTGATGAAGAGGGGGAGACCTATTTCCGGGACGAGCATCGTGAGAACACTGATGCCCATAGCTGCAAGGAAGCCCTCTGCGAATTCAAACGGGTACCTGGCGATAGTCTTTCCAACGTTGAAGCTCTCGAAGGTTTCAAGCAGCTTTTGCTTCGCAACCAGCCTCCCGTTCCTAAGCACCTTGACGGTGAAGCTGCAATCGAGGATTCCGTCGGGCCAGTACGCAGTGTTCTCAACATAGCTCCCGTATTCTCCTTCAACAGTCCTCTCCACCCATGTTGTGAAAGCCAGCTGGTATGAGGCTCCGCCAGGCGGGGTTGCTAGAAGCCAGTTATTAGGCTCAGCAACAGGGATAGANACTATCCTTTTAACGGCTTCAGGCGAGTAGAAAGCCTGGCTTGNCTCTTCAATCTTCTCCTGGTTCTCAGCCTCAATAATAACCTGGTATGTCAACGTGTCTCCAGTCGGGTTCGCTATAGCGACCCTCAGGGTGTTCTGTTTCCCAAGCATGTTAAGCTCGTTCCTCTCAATCGAGGCTTGGAGGACCCTCATGCTGAACCTTACCGGGTTTCCTTGAGAAACGCTTGCTCTCCTAACAATGTACCCCTCGCCCTCATACTTCTTAGCTAGGCTCTCGTCAAGGGTTTCACAGACGAGCTCAAGGGCCTCGCCGCCTTCTACAACCCTTGGAACCAAGTAGTACTTCGACGGGTCATTATACTTAGCCCTAACAATGTTTTCAGGCACGTTGGATTCAATTAACATCCTTCCGCCGGCATCCATCTCAACGTTTCTCTCGGCGAGCTCCCACCTCTCCCCGGACTCCTCCTTCCTAATCACGACTGGAACCTGGTATTTCTCCCAGTGGAAAACCCTGTACCTTACGAAGCCTCCTTCTAAATAGTAAAGCTTGTAGAGGTCTACGACGTAGCTAACCCTCTCTTTCCTGTTAAACTCCTTTATGTAGGGCGGGGTTGGATACTGGTTTGCAACACTCTCCTCAAAAGTACCTAAGAGTTTCTTGTTCTCAATCCTGTAGAAAGCCTCATACTTCTCGTTTGGAAGAACATTATCAGGCTTATTCTCAACATCGCCCTGGTATACCCACTCCCCGTAGCCGCCTACGTGGACACTAACATCATCGACATAGAGCTCACTGTTCTCAGAAGCTACGAAGGAGATAGTGTAATAGCCTGCTTGGCTGAAGATGTCTCCAGAGTTCCTTAGAAACCTGCTCCAACTACTGCTCCCGCTTAAGGCGAATAAGCATGCGGAGCCGTCGGGCTTCTTTATCGCTACTGCCCCGCTTCCCCTCAGAATATACCAGAAGTCTAAGGCTGGGCTTGACCCTGGTAAACCCACTCGCCGTAGCCGCCTACGTGGACGCTTATATCGTCGACATA
>JGI24721J26819_10006859_pt1 | contig 10965 bp, 14 predicted proteins | sample YelNatPaOPGAMG01_FD_26819 | JGI IMG/M metagenome (IMG submission 26819)
TCGCGTCCCCATACCCATGCCGGAATCTTAGCCACTCTCCTCCTTCAGCTCCAGGTTTTTCTGGCCTCCCGTGTCAGGACTTTAACCACAGGCTGATAGGCCCCCATGGGGGCCTATGGCAAACAACCTCAACCCAACAACCTTCCTCAACTACATGGAAGATCGAAAGTGCGAAAAACTCTGGACACTACCTTCAGGAATTCATCGCGCATCTTTGAGTTGAAGCTTTCGCAATAGCCGTTCTCCCACGGAGAACCGGGTTCGATGTACAGTGTTTTCGAGCCGGTTGCAGCGAGCCATTTCCGCAGGTCTTTGGCAACGAATTCAGGCCCGTTGTCTGAGCGAATGTGCTCCGGGATACCATGCTCGATCATGGCCTCGGCCAGCACGTCGATCACCTGGTTGCTGTTGGTCCTGCGCCCGACATGGATCGCCAGGCATTCCCGCGTGTACTCATCAATCAGGTTCAGGAACCGCACCGTCCTTCCATCATGGGTGTAGGCACTCATGAAGTCATAGGACCAGACGTGATTCGGCCGCTCCGGCCGCAGGCGAACACACGAGCCGTCGTTGAGCCATAAACGGCCGCGCGGCTTCTGCTTCTGCGGAACCTTCAGCCCTTCGCGGNGCCAGATCCGCTCTACGCGATCCTTACTCACGTTCCAACCCATCTCTCGCAGCTTGATGGTGATGCGTCGATATCCATACCGGCCGTACTGGCTGGCCAGTGCAATGATGGCCCGGGTCAGCGCGTCTTCGTCGTTCCGCTGCGTCGGCTGGTAGCGCTGCGTGCCGCGTGGTTGATGAACCAGTTGGCACGCATGACGCTCGCTCGCCCCCTGCTGCTGTGCATGCTCCACAGCGGTACGGCGCCGCTCCGGGCTTAGAAGTTTCCCCGCGTGATGTCCTGAAGAATCTGCTTGTCCAGACTGAGTTCAGCCACCAGACGCTTGAGTTTACTGTTCTCTTGTTCCAGTTCCTTCAGGCGTTTGGCCTGGTCCACCTTCAGACCGCCATACTCCTTGCGCCAGCGGTAGTAGGTCTGCTCGGTGATCCCGGCCTCGCGGCTTGCTATCGGGTGCGTCTTCCCGTTCGCTACTGCGACTTCAATCTGCCGCAAAATGTTCACAATCTGCTCCGGCGTATGCTTCCTTGCCTTGCCCATTTCAGGCTCCTTCCATACCAGTTTGTCTCATCTCACCTGGTACAGAATTTGCCGGGCACTCCATCTGCTGGAATGCCTTGATCTTTGGCGGCTCGATGGTCAGGCACCAGTGAAGGTCGATGCGCCGGAATCTCGCCGTCTTCTCAAGGAATGCAAGCCGGTCGTCTGCGAATACCTGCGTTATAGGATTGCGATATTTCCGTTCACGCGGCAGTTCAAAACCGGACCTCACCCGGGTGTACTGATAGAGGCACGAGCCCTCCGGCAGACCATGCAGAGCGCCTTCCAGTGAGACCATCCGCGCTTCAAGTTCCTGGTCNGTTAGCCCCTCTTCATCGATTCCGCTCAGCGCAAAAAAGCATCCATAACCTCCGCCCTTAAGGGCAAAGATGTGCTCGGTGACGAAGCGTGCAATCGGAACGATGCGGCACGCAGCTCCGGCCTTCGCGAACCACGGAACGAATTTTGCTTGGCTACTATTTACGCGGGTCATAGTAAGACTTCTGGCTGAGGCTCAGGCCCCAGAGCTCGAACATCTTTGGGTGTTTACGGACGATGAGCCAGGCCCCCGCTGCAAGCGTGGGGAAAGCGATCATTGCCACCAGACGAAATCCAACGAGGAAAACCGTTACGCAGACGAATACGATCGCCATCCATGCTGTGAGGTCGAGGCCGAGCTTGGCCCTCGGACGATTCAGCGCTTGATTGATCGGTAACGGTTCTCCTCGTCGGCTCATGGCTACTCACCGTCACATCTGTTGCCCAGTGAGCGAGCCAATCCAGCCAGCTCCCCAGCCAAGAATTCCGGCGCCGAATAGCGCGCCGAACAGGCCGGGAATGGCATCCTGAAACCGTCCGGTCATCATGCGAATTCCGGCGAATATCAGGCCGCCGAGACAGATCACTGCGCCGGCGTACATGGCGAACGTCTTAAACGTGTCCATCAGGGTGGTTGCCCCGGAGAAATCCATCGTTCCCTGAGCGTGGGCGACGGCACTGCTGGCACCCGCAAACATGAGCGCAGTCAGAGTCGGCCTCATCGTGTGTGCGGCGCGGCGAAGTGTTCGTTTGGCCAATAGTTGTATTCGCCGTCGTCTGAGACGGGAATGGACATGGGATCTTTTGAGCGCGAGGACGGGGTGGGTAGGGAAGGGGAGAGATTGACAGAAACGTCGTGGAAGCTCCAAGCGGAAGATTCTATGACGTGTGGTGGATGTGAGCGGATTCCTCATTGGCACCTCCGGCGGCAGGTTTTCTGCCGCCATGTGCCAAAAGGTAGCGCCGCAATTTCGAGGAGTCCAAGACTTCGTACCTATGGCGCGATAGGCGAGACCGATGGCCGAAGTTGAGCGCTGCTCGCTCAATCAGCCGAATATCGATTAGGATGGGGTGCGACGTTGCACTTGCAGAGATCGGTCAGTGAGCGCCTCGGCGATTTATCGTTGATCCAACTGCTCCAGGGTTCCAGGGAGATTTCAAATAATGCGCACGACGCCACTGACAGATTTACTGAGGTTCTATAAGCAGTTGAGTGAGCCAAGCAATCGAGGTCTCGATGCCCACTTGTGCATGGCCAGACAGTTCTCGAAGGATCCAGTCGAACTGGTCGAGTTAGTCGAGCGCAGCCTGGAACAGTTTGCGCGCTACTCAAATCCTACGCAGTTTTTCCATGAAGGGGAGATTTCCGCAGGATATACCGATGTGGCCGACTCACCTGTCGCTGGTGCCTGCGCCCCTATGAATGGCCCTCTACCAGAGAGAATCAGTCGCACGATTGATTTTGCGCGGTGGGTACACAAGCAGGGCGTCTGCGAAGTGGCGGCCATGCCCGAGCTCGCCTTCGGGTACATCGACCGCGAGCTTGATTGCCTTCGTACCAGTCCCGGACAGCCGATGGAGGACGGAAGACCGTCGAAGCGTGTGCTTGTGCTCGACTTATTGCTTAAGAATAATTCGGATTCGACGCCGATACTGGGCGAGCTCAAGATTCAAAACGACAAGGATGCCTTCTACGGTTTGATTCAATGTCTTTGCGCAGCCGTGCACATGGTGGGTGAGTCGCAGCGCGAACGATTGCGATCCGTATATGGCATTACATCAGTTCTGAAAAGCCCCGGTCCGTATCTCGATCTATACGTTATCTTCTTTGCGCCTCCAGAGAAGGGAAAGTGGCTGGACGTGCTCAGCGAAACGCTGAAACTGCGGGACCGATTGTTGCAGCAGTCGGCAGTCGCAAAGAGAATTCGACGAATTGAATTTCTAGAAGCTAAACAGACACACAATAGACTAGAGTTTGCACGCATGGTTCCGAAGAAGCGGTCAGGTGAATAATAGTCGAGTGCGCATTGGGAGCAGGCTCAACTTTCGGGATAACGAACGGGCGCGACTAATCGTGCTTGGTGGGCCCTCGCTCTACCAACCTCTCCGCGAAGGGATCCTCGCGTATTACCGAGAGCATGGGATTTCATGGTGGGGTGGTGGAGACGGGCCAACGGAGAACCCGATCTCTTCCCAAATCGCGTGCATAAATCATCTTGAACCAGCACGCCTTAGCAGCGAGCTTGCATTGGATCTCGCACGGAAGCATGTACCTAACGCCATCACCGTTCTTCCAATTGATGGCGGTTTCCTTGCTTACGAATGGATCGGCAAATGCAATTACCTTAACGAGTGGAATTGGTCGCCTACGAGCCGTGGCCACCACGTCACCTCGCTCGATGCCGTGATGGCAGTGAAGCGTGCGAACGGCACAATCTGCATACTCGTGATCGAGTGGAAATACACTGAGGCCTACAAGTACGGCGTGTCCCTCGCAACCTCCAAGCGCGGCACATCGCGCATCGAGATATACCGGGCGCTCCTTGAGCATGCTGATTCACCAATCCGCCCTGGCGAGCACGAGAGACTGTTTTTTGATCCCTTTGATCAACTTATGCGCCAAACATTGCTCGCATGGCAAATGGTCAAGCACGGTGAGTTCGGGGCGACCGAATGGCTGCACCTTCATGTCGCGCCACTGGCCAATGAGGAGTTGTTAGGTATGGTAACGTCGCCAATGCTCGCTGATTTCGGAGACATGGCATCCGCCTGGCGGTCGGTGCTTAAACGGCCTGAACTATATTCGCTCGTCACACCTGAAACTATGATTCCACACGCTCCAGTGGATAGAGGGCATAGAGATTGGCGTCAATGGCTGTGTGAGCGATATGGGACATGAGCTTGAGACCTTGCGGCTGGGTCAACCGATCTCAGTTGCTGCCCAATGCGCTCAGCGACCTTGGGTCTGAGGAGTGCGCCGTGGCGGAGGTCCGGACCTACGTCAAAAGCTCCAACTGAACTGCATTTTGGTCTTTCTTCGGCCGCTCTGCTCTGTGAGGTTTCTGATTGCTGGGTTTCCGTAGATGGCGAACGAGCAATGGCAATGCGAGGTGGTCCGCCGCCGAGTGATGGACGAATGCCGTGTCGGCAGTCCATGTGATGCCGGCTATAGCTCGCGTGGTCAGCGATGGCTCCAATTTCGTTTGTCCGCCGATGAGGGCAAGACCAAAGCCCTTCTGTACCATCCACTGAACCTCAGCCGGTGTCGCCGCGGCACAGGAAACCTGGGGTCGGACACCGCATTCAGCAAGCATTTCGAGCAGCCGCTTGTGCGCTGACGGGTGACTTTCGGGGTCACGGAATACCGTGAGCCGGTCGGCCATTTCAACGGGGCGAATTTCGGTGAGCTGCGCTAGGGGATCGTCAGTTCTCATGCAAACTACCAATGGCGTGCTGCCGATCTGCAACGCAGTAAGATCATCTCCTTCTACCGGCATGGGAAGCAGCGCGCAATCGAGCGTCTTGTGCCTCAGCCGTTCTACGATCTGGGCTGCATTGCCTCCCGCCAAATGGACCGGACACGCTGGGAAAACGCTCTCGTAGAGCCGTTGAAATTTTTCAAGGACAAAAGTGGGCACGAAGCTTGAGAAGCCGAGCCGTAATGGTGGCACTTCGCCCTGGTGGATCGCGCGGGCGGCCTTCACAATCTCGTTGCGCTCGCGAACGGCTTCCTTGGCATAGCTGACCAGAACAAGGCCGGCGGGGGTGGGTTCCACTCTTTTCCCGCTGCGGTCGAAGATCTCGATCCCGAGTCCTCCTTCGAGATTTTTGATCTGCTCGCTCAGTGAAGGTTGAGCCAAGTACAGCTTCTCGGCGGCGCGTGTGAAGTTGCCGGTTTCGGCGATCATCGCGATGTACTTCAGCAAACGGAACTCCAGCAAGTCAGACATGCCCACAACCTCCATGGGGAACCAGGGCAGAGACTTCAAAAGGGCCTTACTATGCTTCGTTCGTGAATACGTATCGATCTCAGGTTGCGGTGACGAATCTTTGGCGTCAATAGGTCACTTTTTGGTGACCTGAGCGTACTGTGCGCAAATTTGCAATCGGTCCGACCTATGGAGCCATAGGTGAGAAGTCTTGGACAGTGGAGCCCCTTCGGCAGACGCTGATGAAAAGGCGGGGCAAAACCGCTCGGGCATCTCAACTCCGGCGGAGCGCGCCTCCTTCAATCTCCCCAAATTGAGGTGACTCATGACCGCTTCAATCATGCAGAATCGCTATTCCTTGGAAGAAACGCCTCCCACATCGACGGACGTCGAAGATGAGCCTCTGTTGAACGCCCGACAAGTTGCCGTGAGGCTTGGCGTTTCCGAACGTTGGGTCCGGGACCACACGACGCGGCGCTCGCCGCGAATTCGTGGCGTTAAGCTCGGCCCGTTGATGCGGTATCGCAGGCAGGATGTCGAAGCCTTTATGCAGGAACTGAATACCACCAGCCCTTTCCCTGTGCGTCGTAGTGATGTATGAAGGAATTGTTCTCCACGATCAGGGAAAGGTGCCGGGCTACAGGAGAACAGCCATGGCAATGAAGTATCAGAAGGGCACCGTCTACCTGAGAGGGCAGAAGGTGAAGATGTGGTACGGCAAGTACACCGTGTACTTGCGTAATGACGAAGGAAAGGAGGTTGGAAAGCGTCGCAACGTTCCGCTCTGCCCAAAGGCGGGTACGCCGAAGTGGAAAGCAGAGCAGATGCTGCACTCGCTGATACTCAAGGAAACGGGGACTCCCGCGAAGACTTCGCCCGGCATCATTCCCGATGAAACCGTTACATTTCAATGGTTCGTCGAGGAGCGGTACCTGCCGATGCGAGAGGGCACCTGGAGCCCAGCCTACCGGAAGATCAATACGTACGAGATCAAGCATTATCTGGTGGAGCACTTTGGGCGAATTCCTCTGAACCAGCTCGGAACATTCGAGATCCAAGTCTGGCTCAACAAACTCGCAATCAAATACTCACAGTCAGTGGTTCGCCACTGCCACATCAACATTCGCTCGATCATGCAGACGGCGAAGAAGCTGAAATTCCTTGCAACCGATCCCGCAGAAGACGTGAATATGCCGCAGACCAAACCAGTCGAAAAGCCCGTGATGACGCAGGATCAAATCCTCAAGCTCATCGGGGGGATTCATGACTTGCATGATCTGTGTCTGATGTACGTCGGAATTTTCTGCGGACCGAGGGCAAGTGAGGTTCTCGGACTCCAATGGAAGTCCTGGACTGGGACAACACTGATTCCGCATGGAACGGCATTCGAGGGGCGCTTCTACCCCGGTCGGTTGAAAAACCGGTCGAGTCTTGCGCCGATCGGTGTTCCGGAACAGGTGCGGCCGGTGATTGAAGCGTGGAAGAAACTCAGCCCTGATTCGTCACCTGACGCTCTCATGTTCCCGACCTTCGGGCGTGGGGAGCGGAAGGGGCAGGCGGTGCCGCGGTGGGGCAAGAACTTCCTCCGCTGGCGGGTTCGTCCGATTGCCAAGAAGCTGGAGATTCCGGAGAGCCTCATCACGTTCCAGGTGATGCGGCGGACGCTGGGAACCAATCTGCAGCACCATGGCACGCTCAAGGATGCTCAAGGGGCACTACGCCACGCGAGCATCAAGACGACGGGCGATGTCTACGTGCAGACGATTGAAACGAGCGTTCTGAACGCGATGAACTCACGAACGATGGAGATCCTCGCGGACTGGAAACCAGCAATCTTGGAAGGGAAAGTAACAGCGATCAACGGTGCGGCTCCGAAGCGGAGAACCGTCAAGCTAGAAACGCAATTGGACCAACTTGGACCAAGCAGTGAAGGAAGGGAGGTTGTAAGTTGTTGATTTATTGGCTCCTCAGGTAGGACTCGAACCTACAACCCTTCGGTTAACAGCCGAATGCTCTGCCATTGAGCTACTGAGGAGTGTCTTGGCGGGAGCAGGATTTGTCCCCTGCTGAAGTAGTTGTATCAAAAGCCTCGTGTAGCGTCAAAGGGAATAGCGGGCAAGTTTCCGCGATAGCTCTTCAAGGCCAGGGACGGTACGCTGGAAGCATCATGCACGCCGTTCCTGTTTCCACTCGACAGACCTTACTGATCGACGCAGATGACACGCTTTGGCAGAACAATGTGTACTTTGAGCATGCCATTGCGAACTTCATCTCCTTTCTGGATCACCGCACGCTCAGCCCCTCGGAAGTGCGCGCGGCCCTGAATGAGGTGGAGCACGAAAATATACAAAGACACGGTTATGGAGTGGCCAGCTTTCAGCGCGCCCTGGTGACCTGCTTTGAGAGGCTCTCGCATGAGCCGGTCACCGAAGAGCATCATCGAGAGATGGAGCGCTTCGCGGCATCCATTCTGGAAAGAGAGATCGAGCTCCTGCAGGATGTTGCGGAAGTCTTGCCCCAGTTAGCTGAGCGCCATCAATTGATCCTTATGACCAAAGGGAATCGGGTAGAGCAGGCCGACAAGGTGCGGCGCTCCGGCATTGCGCACTACTTTGCGGCCATTGAAATTCCCGCAGAGAAACACCCGGAAGTCTACCTCGAGGTTTGCGAACGGCACGAACTCAACCCGATGCAGACCTGGATGATTGGGAATAGCCCGAAGTCCGACATCAATCCGGCCCTCGCGGCAGGATTGCATGCTGTCTATATCCATCATCCCTCCACGTGGGTCCTGGAGCATGCGGCTCTGGATAGGCCGAGGGAAGGGCAGCAGTTGGTCGAGATTTCGCGTTTTGGAGAGTTACTCTATTGGTTCTGAGCCTGCGGCGAAGCTTCGCTGCTCTGAGCCATCAGGGCTATTTGCATCGCTTCTGACAAAGCGAGCAAAATCCTTCCGCGCAAGGGTTTACGGTTTGTTATACTCCTCAAAGAACGGATTCACCTGAGTGCGGAAGTGGTGAAATTGGCAGACACACCATCTTGAGGGGGTGGCGCCGAGAGGCATGGGGGTTCAAGTCCCCCCTTCCGCACCAAACTGAATCATTCTCCTCATGCTGCGCTACGGTTTACCGAAGTCGCTGCCGAAAGCGATACGATGATTTATCTGGTTGGAACCATTCATGTTCTCGTCTCTCTGTTTTTGATCGTGGTCATTCTGCTGCAACAGGGAAGCAGCGCCGATCTGGCAGGTGCGTTTGGCGGTCAGGGCTCGCAGACAGCTTTTGGTCCTCGCTCTGCCTCTACTGTGCTGACCAAGGCGACGGCGTGGGCCGCAGCGATCTTTATGCTGACCTCACTCACTTTGACGATTCTCATGATGCGCCAGTCAAACAAGCAGCATTCCGTGCTCGCCGGCACGACGACTTCTGCGCCAGCACACAAGTAACCCAAGACGCACTTTTATTCACTCAACACTGGGCGAGCTTTTCAGCTCGCCCTTTTCCGTTTTAAGCCGAATGAACTTTAAGAGAGTCTTGTAGTAAAAGGTTCGCAAGGAGTTTACCGATATAAGGAATGGCGGAGACGCAAACTCTGCCCGGTTCGCGATGAAAAGAGAGCTAAGGCCATGGGCTGCGGCAGGATTGCTGCTTTTACTGCACGCCGGTCTTCTCCAATGGCGTCATCACCGTGTGGCAGCCTCGGACCTATGCCTGCTGGCGTGCGCGATTTTGGCCTGCGCCGGCTGTTGCTGGCGCGCCTTGCGCATACGCTGGAATGCAGTTGCCCTGCAGTGGTGGTTGGCCGCTGGAGGCATTTCTCTCTGGGCTGTCGGTCAGGCGGTTTATACCTACTTTGATGTTCTACATTTCCCTGAAACAACTGCGCTGAGTTCTGATCTTTATTTCTTTCTGTTTGGCGTCCCTTTTCTACTGGCTATTTGTTCGGTAGAAGGGCAACAGCACACAAAATCTCTTCTGTTGATTGATTCTCTACAGGCAATCATTGTCTGCTGGCTGGTACAGGCAGAGTTGTTCCCGGCCAATGAAGCGGTACGAGCCATTTCCGTGGCTCATGTCAGCACGGCTTATAACCTTGAAAACCTTTTGTTGACCGGGGCTGTTGGTCTACGTTTGCTGGCAGGCGCCAGGGGCGAACAACGGCATTTTTACCGGCTTGTTTTCGTCTTTCTGGCAGTTTATACCGCCGTGGCATTTCCGCTGAACTATCTGAACTTTCAAAAAGGGCTGCCTACCGGTACTTATTTTGACCTGCTCTGGGACCTTCCGTTCCTGCTTTTCGCCGCTTTGAGCCTGGCAAGCAACGTACGAACGGACACATCTTCATCCGTAGTCATCTCCCGCTTTCAACAGGTTCTGGTTCACTCCATGCCGGTATTGATTACTGCGGTGGTTCTGGTCATGGGAACCATCCTGGTCCGCAACTTCTTTGAGGCGGGACTCATTTCGGTTCTCATTGGCCTGGCGGGCTATTCCATTCGAAATACTCTGCTTGAAATGCGCTATGTGGATGCCCAGACCCGTCTGAGCCAAAGTGAAACCGCATTGCAGCAGGCCATGCAGCGGTTTCAGGAGCTCTCCTACATCGACCCACTCACCAAGGTGGCCAACCGGAGGCAATTTGAAGAGACCATGACGACGGAGTGGTATCGCGCCATGCGCCGCACCGCACCGCTCTCCCTGCTCATGCTCGATCTCGATCACTTCAAGCTGCTCAATGACACTTACGGACACTTGCGGGGAGACGATTGCCTGATGATCTCGGCGCAGACCTTGAGCAACCGCCTCAAACGGGCAGGAGAGCTGCTGGCCCGCTATGGCGGAGAAGAGTTTGCCGCCGTACTGCCAGACGTCAAACTGGAAGATGCCATGCAGATAGCCGAAACCCTGCGTAGCGCCATTGAGTCATTGGGCATCTCTAATAGCCAAGCCCCCAACGGAGGCCGGCTCACGATCAGTGTAGGAGTGGCCACCTGCTATCCAACGGCCAACCTTTCGATCGAGCAACTCGTAGATACCGCTGATCAAGCGCTGTATGCCGCTAAGCTTGCGGGACGCAATCGCGTGCACTCAGCAAGCCTGGTCGATCCTCGCGTGCAGAGTATCGTGCGGCAGATCAATGAAGCCGCCATCGAGGTAGAGAAGGATAGGGAGAAGAACTAAGGAATCAGAGCCCCAGCACCAGGAAAGCAAATAATCCCAGCCATATCACTCCCATGGCCTGCCAGTACCATGCTGTGCAATCAATCAGAATCTGGCGCCACAATACCTTGCGGAGCAAGAAGAGCCCAGCCGCCGAGCATGCCAGCGCTGCGATGCCGAGGCCGATATGAAGGGCTTCGGCTTCGGTCATCAAGAAGAAAAAATGGCTATTGATGCTGGTGGCGTACCGTACTCCCTCTTCCCTGAGCTGCGTCCAGGCCATCCATTGGCCTCCAAGAAACAGCAGTCCGAGCACGCAGGTAACCGTGAGCCATGGCAGCGAACGGCGTGCGGCCGGCCGGCCCATCCCGAGCCACTCTTCCATCACTTCGAT
>JGI24721J26819_10006867_pt1 | contig 10960 bp, 8 predicted proteins | sample YelNatPaOPGAMG01_FD_26819 | JGI IMG/M metagenome (IMG submission 26819)
GCCGGTGCCCGGGCCGTCGGGTACCCACTCGGGAACAACCCAGCGCCGTCACGTCCCGTGAGTGTCAGCGCTCACCCGGCCGCGTGCACGTGGACCGGCACGTCGTCGGCCCAGGGCTGCCGGGTCACCATGTCGGCGACGTTGACGAACCCGCGCTCGAACTCGCCGGTCGCGGCGTCGACCAGCCGATACTGCTGGGTCTGCCTGTGGATCGGCTGCGCGTCGAGCAGGACGACGCGCACCTCCCCCGGCTCGAAGTGGCAACGTTGCTGCAGGGCGGCGATCAGCTGCTCGTTGTGCATGTGGCCGTCGCCGAAGTTCCAGCCGATCGCCGTGCTGCAGATCCGCTCACCGTCGGTGATGACATAGTCGTCCTCGTTCTGGCCCGCCATCGCGCGATGGGCCAGGGTGAACAACGCCCGGCCGTGCGTGTTGAAGCCGCGGAACGCATACCCCATGTAGATCGGGATCTGCGCCGCCTCCGGGCTGCCGTAGAAACGCTCCAGCTGGGCCTGCGGCATGCTGGCGATCGCCACGATGCCCCGGCTGATCTTGTCGTTCGCCGATCCCTTGATGCACCACAGTGTGGTGTCCCAGTTGCCGGCGTAGTAGCGCATGCCCGGCAGAAACGAGATCTTGCGGGGAAACACGTTGCCCAGCACGACGATACCGGCGACCACGGCGAACAGGAGCGCCACCGGCACCGGGTGGACGACGTCGCCCAGCCCGATGCGCGCGTGCGCGACGAACAACGACAACACCCCGAAGATCATGAAGACGTTCCACTCCAGCGGCACCCCCATCGGGATCGACACCAGGATGCCCAGATGGAAGCACACCATCACGACCGCGGCCACGATGGTCGGCTTGCCGCCGTGGGAGAAGAACAGCATCAGCGGCACCAGCATCTCGATGGCGGTGCTCAGGTGCGCGAGCCACCGCGACAGCCGTCCGGGCCGCAGGTCGTCCGGGAACTTCTCGAAGAAGCGCCGTTTCAGCCAGCGGGGCCGCATCAGCGGGTTGTTGGACATCATCGTCGAGATCACGAACGGGAAGTGCTTGTTGAGCTTGGATGTCGCCGCACCCATCCAGATCACCAGGAACACCAGCTTGGCGGCGACGATCATGTCGACCGCGCCGAACAGGAAGGTCACCGCCAGGCTGGCGTAGACCTCGCCGCGGGCGGCCAAAAAGATCACCTTGTCGCGCAGGCCGAGGACGCCGAGCAGCAGCAGGATCAGCACGATCTCCCACGTCGGCAGCAGGCCGACCGCGGTGCCCAGTTCGGGCACCGGGCCGGTGCCGTCGGAGAGCAGCGCCCCGAGCGTCGCCACCAGCAGGAGCCCATAGAGCGCCACGTCGAACGGGGTGCGCTTGGTGCCCCTGGTCCCCGGCACCCGGTCCGGCCACGGGGGCAGCCGGATGGTGCCGAAACGCATCCAGTACAGGATCGAGCCCATCGGCGGGAAGAACCTGTTGTTGAGCGGACCGAAGCCGCAGCCCAGGCCGATCACCTCGAACAGCATCGTGTAGAGCACGACCTTCTCGAACACGATCGGCTCCGACCACCACGACCCGACACCGGTGAACCCGTGGATACCGTTGGTGGTCAACGCGAAAAGCCAGCCGAAGAGGATGTAGAGCAGGATTTTGACCACGTAGAACAGATGCAGGACGACGGGCGTCCCGAAGCCCACCTCCGCCCAGTGCCGGGCCATCGGACGGATCTTCTCGCTGCGGGTGCCCTTGCTCCACTCGGCCATGTCGATCTGCGGCAGGTCGGGCTTGAGGAATCCCATGGTTGCACAGACTAGAACGTGTTCTAGGCGAATGCGCTCACCTTCGGGCAAAGAATCTTCCGTCGCGGGTGAGCTCGCGGCTCCGGGTGTGAGCGGCCGGTCATCCGAAGATCCCCGGCGGGATCACCGGCGCGGCGTCCAGCACCCGGGGGTCGATCAGCACGTTGAGCGCGTCGAGCTGTGCGGCCCGCAGGCCCGGCAACGACTCCACCGTGGACAGGAACCGTTGCCGCTCAGCGGCTTTTACGACGCCGGCGGTGAGCTCGCCGAACTTCCGTACATAATCGCGGCGGCGGAACGGCCGGGCGCCCAGCGGATGCGCGTCGGCCACCCCCAGCTCGTCGACAATCACCTCGCCGTTCGCGAGGTGCACCTCGGCCCGCGCGCCGAAGGCCCTTTCGGCCGGATCGATCGCGTGGTAGCGACGGGTCCACTCCGGGTCCTCGACGGTGGAGATCTTGCGCCAGAGGGCGACGGTGTCGGGCCGGTGGGCGCGTTCGGGAGCATACGAGCGTTCGTGGTGCCAGCCGCCGTCCTGCAGCGCGACGGCGAAGATGTAGGGCAGCGAGTGGTCGAGCGTTTCCCGCGACGCGTCCGGGTCGAACTTCTGCGGGTCCCCGGACCCGGTCCCGATGACGACGTGGGTGTGGTGGCTGGTGTGCAGCACGATCGACTCGATCCGGTCCAGGTCGCCGAGCCGCCCGCGCAGCCGCCGGGCCAGGTCGATCGGCGCCTGGCCCTGGTACTCCGCCGAATACTCCTTGGGGTAGCTGTCCAGGATGGCGCGCTTGGGCTCGCCCGGAGCCGGCAGCGGCACCCGGTATTCGCGGTCCGGGCCGCCGAGCAGCCAGGCGATGACGCCGTCCTCACCCTCCCAGATCGGCGCCGGCGATCCCTCCCCGCGCATCGCCCGGTCGACCGCCTCGATGGCGACTTTTCCGGCGTGCGCCGGCGCGAACGCCTTCCAGCTCGAGATCAGGCCTTTGCGCGACTGGCGGGTGCTGGTGGTCAGGTGCACGGCCTGCCCGATCGCCTGATAGATGGTCTCGGCGTCCAGGCGCAGCATGGTCCCGAGCCCCGCAGCAACCGCGGGGCCCAGGTGGGCGACGTGGTCGATCTTGTGCTCGTGCAGGCAGATTCCGCGTGCCAGGTCGATGTGGATCTCATACGCGGTGGCCAGCCCGCGGATCAGGTCGGCCCCGCTCACCCCGAGTTGCTGCGCGACGGCCACCAGCGGGGGGATGCTGTCGCCCGGATGGGCATACTCGGCGGCCAGGAAGGTGTCGTGGAAGTCCAACTCGCGCACCGCAACCCCGTTGGCCCAGGCCGCCCATTCGGCCGAATAGGTGCCGCCCACCCCGAACACGCGCGCGCCGTGCGCGGCGCCATGGGCCAGCGCCTGCCGGCGGGCCACGGTCACCGGCCGGCGCAGCACCGCCGCGGCGCTGACCGCGGCGTTGTCGATGATCCGGTTCGCCAGCATCTCCGCGACGTCCGGCTCGACGGGAACCGGGTCGGTGGCGACGTCGGCGATCTTGGCGGCCAGGTGCTCACGGCGCGGGAAGTCGTCGGCGCTGCGCCGCGTCCGGACGGTATGCATCAACACAATTCGCACCCTAGCCAGCCCACCGCCCGGCAGCGTTGTGGCTGCGGATCCCTGACCCGCTAGCCGTCTGGTCCCGCGGACCCGCTCGCGCGCTCGGCACGTGATTCGGCCCACCTCGTCGCCGATTGTTCGCGCAGCGCGCGACCCTCTCGTGCACTACGGATCGTTGCGGGGTTTAGGCCTGTCCGCGTCTTGCGCCACACTGCGGCCGCCAAAATCTCACATGCTCGCGGAGGACGGCGAACCCGGTCAGCCCGCCTGTTTGGCCGGCGGGCGGTAGAAGATCAGCAGTTGGCCGAACGCCCCGGCCAGGCCGAGCCCCGCGGAGATCAGCAGACCCGCCCAGCCGTCATACCAGTTGTGCCCGAAGATCACCCAGTCCAGGCTCAGCCTGCCCGCCCCGAGCGTGGCCACCGCGACCGCGCTCACCGCCAGAACCAGGTTGTACTCCCAGCCCTCCTTGACGATGAAGAAGCCGTTGGCGCGGTGCACGGTCCAGGCCGCGACCAGCATCAGCGAGACGAAACCCGCCGCGGGAACCGGCGTCAGCAGCCCGGCGGCCAGGCCCAACCCGGCGGCCATCTCGGTGCTGGCGGCCACGGTGGCGTGGAACGTGCCGGGCTTCATGCCGATGCTGTCGAACCACCGCGCGGTGCCGGGGATGCGGCCGCCGCCGAAGAACTTGTTGTAGCCGTGCGCGGCCANAGTCACGCCCAACACCAGCCGCAGGATCAGCAAGCCGACGTCCTGACTCATCACTGCGTCGTGATTCATACGTGCAAACCTAGATCATCCACCGGATCGGTAGGACCCGGATCGGTAGGACCCGGGTCGGTAGGACAGCGCCGCGTCGAGCAGTTGCACATATCCGTCGATATCGGGCACGGCCGATTCCGCCGCGTGCACGCTGATCGCGACGGTGTCGCCGATTCCATGCACCCCGTGAGTCAGGCCCATCACGGGCGACAGTGCCGGATACCCGGCCGTCAACACCACGCGGGCGCCCCCGAAACTGAGGTCGGCAGCCCCGCGGTGCACGCTGGACACCACCGTGTTGCCGGCCACCTGCGCCGGCCGCACGNCGGGGTCGAACCGCGCCACGCCGCACCGCAGCAGCGCCGCAGGCANTGCGGCGAACGCCCGGTCGGCGCTGCGGGTAGCCGGATGCGCGAAGCGACGCCGGCCGTTGGCCAGCTCGGTCGCGATCCGCTCGGCGCGGGCCGCGCGGCCCAGGTTCGGATACAGACCCACGACGACGTTGCCGAAGTGGTTGTGCGCTTGGGGTGCAACGGGTTTGGCCATCGGCACTTCGGCCCCCAGCGCATCGGCCGTCCCGCCGAGCAGCTCGGACAGCGCCGTGGACACCGCCCCCAGCACGCCGACGGTGACCGTGGGGCCGGGCAGCTGCGCGCGGTGCCGCACCAACGTGCGCACCGCGCGTGTGCCGCCCGGACGGGAATTGGTGCGCTGCAACGGGCGCGAGCCGGCCCCGGGTGCCAGCACCCCGGCGCGGATATCGCCGACCAGCCGGCGATGGGTGCGGGCCGCATCGACGACCCGCCACGGAAACCACGCCGGCGCGGGCCGTCCCAATCCGGGCACCGGGGCGTCCCGGCCGAACAGCCACGCCGCCGCGGCCGCCGCGCGGACGCCGTCGGCCAGCGCGTGCGCCACCTGCAGCACCGCGACGGTGCCCGGCCCGGCGACACCCGGGATACCGGAGACCGGGGTGAACACATGCAGAAGCCAGGGCATCAGCCCGGCGTCGAGCTGGGCAGCGGCGAGTCCGGCAACGGCAGTCAGGCAACCGCCCCAGCCGCCGTCGGCCACGTCGTGGTGGACCACCCGTCGTGCGTCCACGGGCGCCGGCACCCACCGCGGATAGGTCAGCGGATTCCGGTCCTGAACTCGCGTCAACAAGTCCGGGCAGGCGCGCGCCCGCCGACACACCTGTTCGACGGCGTGCGCCAAATCCGCGGGCTCGCCGTCGAACGCATACAGCAAAAACTGGTCGTTCGGGATCTTGGCCGACATCCAGTAGAACTGCGCATCCACGGCCCTCATCCGCTGGGCGGGCACCGGCTCAACCGGCAGAGCCGATGAACCCGAGCACCAGGTCGGCCACCTCGTCCGGCTGTTCGAGTTGCAGGAAATGCCCGGCGTGTTCGATGACGGCGACTCCGCTTTCCGGGGGCAGCACCTTTTCCACCCAGTGGGTGAAAGCCGACGTCATGCAACCGTCGTCGCGGCCGTGCAGGTACAGGCAGGGCAGCGCGGGCGCCTCGGTCCAGCGCCGGTGCAACGCGACGTAGCGTTGCGGCGGCGCGGTGTTACGGACCAGGGCCCGGTACGTTCCCAGCGCCGCGCGCCAGCTCTCCGGTGCACCGATCGCGGCGTCGACGTGACGCAGGTCCTCGTGCGGGTTGTAGCCGGGCGACCATCGCCTCCACAACAACGGCAACACCCACGAGGCGGAACGCTCCGGCAGCCAAGGCAACTGAAAGTAGAAGATGTACCAGCTGCGCAACAACTGATGCGGCAGCTGGCGGGCCAGCCGGGCCCACTCGGCCGCGCCGCCCCGCCGGCGCAGCGCCGCCGAGGGCGGTACCGACATGATCGCGGCCTTGGTGAACGGGCTGTCGGGCATCGCGGCCAGTCCCGTGGCGGCGATGGCCCCCCAGTCGTGGCCGATCACCACGTCGCGGTCGGTGCCGCCCGCCGCCGAGCGGACGCGCAACGCATCGTCCATCAGCGCACCGATGTGGAAGCTGCCGTCGGCCGGTATCGAGGATGGGGCGTATCCCCGCATGAACGGCGCGACGACCCGCCAACCCGACTCGGCCAGCCGGGGCGCGATCTTGCGCCAGCCGTAGGGGGTGTCGGGGAAGCCATGCAGGCACAGCGCGATCGGCGCGTCGGGCGGGCCCCAGGTCAGCGCCTTGAGGTCGGCACCGGCGCCCGGCACGTCGATCCAGCGCGGTTCAGTCATCGCGGGCCGCCCCGTCGGCTCCGGACGCTGTCCGGGTCTCGCCGGCAGTTCGCCGGGACCGCTCGCCCACTCCCTCAGCATCGTCCGCCATGTTCACTCCCTGTTCCGCGTATCCGCAGGCACCAACCTAGCCCGTGTGCGTCCGCAGCGCACCGGCCTCCACCCCGGCCGTGCCAAAGGCCAACCGCGGCAGAGACTGTCGTGGGTCAGGATGCGCCGGCTCAGGCCGAAGCGGTATTCGCTCCCTGCGGCCGAGCCCCGTCCGGCGCGGGTGGAGCCCCCTATGCGGCATGGCTTTCCAACGCCCGCATCGGTTGCTGCCGTGGCCCCTGCTCAGACTGCTTAAGCCGCCTAGGTAACGTCAGGGCATGAACGCCGTGAGCAGCAGCCCCCAGACCGTCGAGTTTTCCGGTGCCGGCGCAGTCAGCCTGGTCGCCGACGAATGGAACCGCGGCGCCGCTGCGTCCGGCCACCCGACCATCCTCATGCTGCACGGGGGCGGCCAGAACCGGTTCTCCTGGAAGAACACTGGCCAGGTGCTTGCCGACGGGGGATTCCACGTCGTCGCGCTCGACGCCCGCGGCCACGGTGACAGCGACCGCGCTCCCGGGGCCGACTACGCGGTCGAGACGCTGACCGCCGACGTCGTGCACGTCCTGGATGCGATCGGCAGGCCGGTGACGATCATCGGGGCCAGCATGGGCGGTTTGACCGGAATCCTCGCGGCCCACCGGGCCGGCCCCGACCGGGTCACCCGACTGGTCCTCGTCGACGTGGTCCCCCGGTTCGAGAAGGACGGCAGCGCCCGCATCCGCGACTTCATGATGGGCAACCTCGAGGGGTTCGACACGCTGGAGCAGGCCGCCGACGCCGTCGCCGACTACTTGCCTTACCGGACCAAGCCGCGCAACCCGGAGGGTCTGAAGAAGAACCTGCGCCTGCGCGACGGTCGCTGGTACTGGCACTGGGATCCCGCGTTCATGACCAAGCCCGGCGACGACCCCGAGCTGCGCACCGAGAACTTCGAACACGCCGCGACGAGCCTGACGATTCCGGTTCTGTTGATCCGCGGGAAACTGTCCGATGTCGTGAGTCCCGAAGGGGTGCAGCACTTCCTGTCGACGGTGCCGCAGGCGGAATTCATCGAGCTGTCCAACGCCGGGCATACCGCCGCCGGAGACGACAACGACGCGTTCAGCGAAGCCGTGGTGACGTTCGTCCGGCGGCGACCGCTCAGTTAACGGGTTTTTCCGCGTGCCCGCCGAATTGTTTGCGCATCGCCGACAGCGCCTTGTTGGCGAAGTCGTCGAGCTGACGTGAGGCGAAGCGGGACTGCAGCGCGGTGGTGAGCACCGGGGTCGGAACGCCTTCGTCGATCGCCGCGATGGAGGTCCACCGGCCCTCCCCCGAGTCGGAGACGCGCCCGGAGAACTCGTCGAGGTCCGGCGACTCGTGCAGCGCGATCGCGGTCAGGTCCAGCAACCAGGACCCGATGACGCTGCCGCGGCGCCACACCTCCGCGACCTCCGAGATGTCCAAGTCATATTGGTAGAACTCGGGATTGGACAGCGGCGCGGTTTCGGCGTCAGCCTCCTGCACGTGCCTGCCGACGTCGGCGTTGCGCAGCACGTTGAGCCCCTCGGCCAGCGAGGCCATCATTCCGTACTCGATGCCGTTGTGCACCATCTTGACGAAGTGGCCCGCACCTGACGGCCCGCAATGCAGGTAACCCTTCTCCGATCGCGCAACCGCGCCCTCACGCCCCGGTGTGCGTTCCGCCGCGTCCACCCCCGGGGCGACGGTGGCGAAGATCGGCTCGGCGTGGTCGAACGCGTCCGGGTCGCCGCCGATCATCAGGCAGTAGCCGCGCTCACGACCCCACACCCCGCCGCTGGTCCCGCAGTCGAGCAGCCGAATGCCGCGCTCGGACAGGGTTTTCGCGTGGCGGATGTCGTCGCGGTAGTAGGAATTGCCGCCGTCGATCACGATGTCACCCGAGTCCAGCGTGGTGGCCAACTCCTCGATCACCCCCGTGGTGATCGTTCCGGCCGGCACCATCACCCAGACCACGCGCGGGGCGGAGAGCTTCTCGGCGAGCTCTCCGAGCGAGGACACCCCCGTTGTGTTGTCCTCACCGGCCATGGCCGTGACGGCATCGGCGTTGTGGTCGTAGACCACGCACTCGTGGCCGTCGGCGACGAGGCGGCGCACGATGTTGGCGCCCATGCGGCCCAGTCCGATCATCCCCAGCTGCATTGCTGCTGTCTCCTTACTGTGCCGCGTTCGCGCCGCGAGGCAGCCACGGCGATTGCCAATTACGGTGACCGCGAAGCAGCGTGTGTGCGGCCTCGGGCCCCCAGGAACCCTGGTCGTAGGGGTGGATCCGGCCCGGCTTGTCGAGCAGCGGCTGCACGATGCGCCACGTTTCTTCGATCGCGTCTTCCCGGGCGAAAAGCTCGCGGTTGCCGGTCAACCCGGCATACAGCAGACGCTCGTAGGGGCGCACGGCCTCACCGAGGTCCACGGCGAACGACGAGTCCAGGTGGACGTCGTGCCACGAGCTGCCGACCTGTGCGGACAGCTGCAGCCGCAGCCCCGGGTCGGGGTCGATACGCAGCACGATCTGGTTGGGAGCCGGCGGCCGGCGGTTGGGCAGGAAGGAGTAACCGGGCACGTGATGCAAGAACATCCGCACCTCGGTGACCCTTTCCGGCAGCGCCTTGCCGGCACGCACGAAGATGGGCACCCCGGCCCAGCGCCAGTTGTCGATCTCGGTGCGCAGCGCGATATAGGTCTCGGTGCGTGAATTCTTGGCCACTCCGGGCACGTCGGTGTAACCCCGGTACTGGCCCCGCACGCAAAGTTGCGGGTCCAGGGCCGGCATGGCGCGAAACACCTCCGCCTTCTTGTCGTTGAGGTCGTCGGCGGAGGGCCCGACCGGGGGCCCCATGGCGACCAGCGCGAGCACCTGCAGCAGATGGTTTTGGACGACGTCGCGCAGCGCGCCCACCGCGTCGTAGAACTTGCCGCGGTCCGCGACGCCGAAGTCCTCGGCCATGGTGACGTGGATCTCCGAGATGCTCTCGCGGTCCCACAGCTTGGCCAGACTCTTGTTGGCAAAGCGCAGGTACTGCAGCTCGTCGACGGGTTGCTTGCCCAGGAAGTGGTCGACCCGCAGGATCTGGTCCTCGTCGAGCACCGCGCGCAGCCGGGCGTTGAGGTCGCGCGCGGAGGCCAGATCGTGACCGAACGGCTTCTCCACGGCGACGCGGGCGTTCTCCAGCAGGTTCGCCTTGGCCAGGTTCTCGACGATCGGCGCGAACAACGCCGGCGGCATCTCCAGGTAGAAGAGCGGACGGCAGTCGACGCCGATCTGATCGGCCAGCCGCGTGTAGAGCTTCCCGTCGACGACGTCGCCGTGCAGGTAGGAGAACCGGCCCGCCAGGCGGTCGAACACCCCCGCGTCGAACTCCTCGCCGGACGACTTGATGGCGTCCCGCGCCCGCTCGACCAACTGGTCCACCGAGATGTCGTCGCTGGCCACACCGATGATCGGGCAGTCGAGCAGGTTTCGGCGCTCGATCCGGTACAACGCCCGAAACGTCATCTTGCGGGCCAGATCCCCGGTGATTCCGAAAATGACGAGCAGGTCTGAGGAGATATTGTCGCCGTCGGCCAAGCCGCACCTCCCGAAAGTCACCTGATCGGCTTACTTGAGAAGCATTACCCACGACGGCCGGAATCAACACTAGACACTATGCCGGGACCCGACAAGCCGACGGCGTGCCGGTTTTTGGCAGGATGCTGACGTGGCTAACCTGCTGCACATCGCCGTCTACGTGCTGGCCGGATTTGCCCTGACCGAAGCCGTCGCACTGGTCGTCCTGGCACGGCTGCTGGCCCGAAGTCGCCGGGAGAGCGCGGAACTGCGGGGCCGAACGGACACGCGAGGTTGGCTGCTGTCGAGCGGGCGCGAGGCCGTCAAGACCGTGTGGCAAACCGCCAACCTGATCAGCAAGGAGGGCTTCGGCGGCGCGCTGCGCAGCTCGATCGAGGACCTCGCCGACTGGGCCGAGGTCGAGCGGCCCGACCTGGCGCGCGTCACCCCGGACGGCCGGGTGGTGGTCCTGTTCTCCGACATCGAGGAATCCACCGCGCTCAACGAGCGCATCGGCGACCGGGCGTGGGTCAAGCTGATCAGCGCGCACGACAAACTCGTCTCGGGACTCGTGCGACGGCACTCCGGACATGTGGTCAAGAGCCAGGGCGACGGGTTCATGATCGCCTTCTCGCGCCCCGAACACGCGGTACGGTGCGGAGTGGACGTTCAGCGCTCGTTATGCGAAGAAGCAAAACGCAAGCGCCGCGATGCGATTCGCGTTCGGATCGGCATCCACATGGGGCGCTCGGTGCGTCGCGGCGACGACCTGTTCGGGCGCAACGTCGCGATGGCGGCGCGGGTGGCGGCCCAAGCCGTCGGCGGCGAGATCCTGGTCAGCGAAGCGGTGCGCGACGCCGTCGACGGCCGCCTCGACGCTGCGGGCATCGGGTTCGACGACGGCCGCG
>JGI24721J26819_10006868_pt1 | contig 10959 bp, 9 predicted proteins | sample YelNatPaOPGAMG01_FD_26819 | JGI IMG/M metagenome (IMG submission 26819)
TGATGCGACAGAGCCGCTCGGCGCGAACCTCCACTATCGACCAGCCCACGGCGATAGCCGCATGAGCGCCTATCGAGACAGCCGGTCGGCACGAGGAATCCTCGCAGTTCACTGCGGGGAGGACGTCAAGGGAAGCCGGTCGGTACCGGTGAACCGGGCGTACACCCCACACGAATGGCTGACCAAGAGAAGTTACCGGGCAGGTGAACGCCGNACGCGCCGTCACCGCCGCCTGTCGCGGACCTTGTAGGTGGAGGGCCACGATTTACGCGACTCGTCTCCGGTCAGCGGCGTCCCCATACCGCCGACCTTGACGCTGTACGCCTCCTTGCCGGGGCCGACTTCGCGGTTGGCATGCTCCTGCGCCAGGTAGTACAGCTCGTCGATGGTGGCTTCGTCATAGGCGACGAACGAGGTTTCCCGCACCACGTCCTCGATCCCGGCCAGCAACCGCCCGGGCAGCACCCGCGACACCAGCGCGGCCAGCACCAGCAGCACGACCGGGACGACCCAGTAGCAGACGAACGACAGCGGGGTCGTCGCGTCGCGGATCGTGGCGTCGCGGTGCACGAGCGGCGGGATGGCCGACGACACGGTCATGCCGGCGAACGCGGCGGCCCACGTCCAGGTCAGCAGGCCGGCCATCCGCCCGAACAGCTCGGTCTTGACGACGTCGGGCGGCTGCTCCGCGGCGGCGACGTCCGCGACGAACGACCTGCCGCCGAGCGCGCCGCCCACGGTGACCAGCAGGATGCCGGCGTTGCTCAGCGGCAGCATCCATGCCCGGGCGACCGACGCGCCGAGCGCGACCGTGAGCACCGTCAGGACCGCGAACGTCGCGACCGCGCCGGCTTGCGGCGCGCGTCCCGGCTGCCCTGGGAAACCCCCGATCAGCAGCCCCGCGACGGCGGCCGCCAGGGCGACCGACGCGGCGGCGGTCGCGGGGACGTTACCGATCAGCACCCAGTAGACGAGCCACGGCGCCAACCCGAACAGCATGCCCACGGGGGGTCAGTGTAGGGCCGCCGGCCGGCGCCGCGGCGGCTTCGCGCGCCACGCTGTCATGTCGGCGTGACACCGCCCCCCCGCGCGGCCGCGCTATCGTTGCATATTAAGCAACATGTTTCGTGATACGCAACATAGCCACCAGTCGCCGGGAGCAGGAATCATGGGACCGAAAGTTGTCATCGTGGGTGCCGGCATCGTCGGCACGTCGCTGGCCGACGAGCTCACCGCGCGCGGCCTCACTGAGGTCACCGTGGTCGACCGCGGCGCGTTGTTCGCCACCGGCGGATCGACCTCGCACGCCCCCGGCCTGGTGTTTGCGACCAACGCCTCGCACACCATGAGCGCGTTCGCCCGCTACACCGTCGAGAAGTTCTCGGAGCTGAGGCACCCGGGCGGGCCGGTGTTCAACCGGGTCGGCGGGCTCGAGGTCGCGACCACCGCGCCGCGCTGGGCGGATCTGCAGCGCAAGGCGGGCTGGGCGCAGGCCTGCGGAATACCGGGCCGGCTCCTCGGCGCCGCCGAGTGCGCGGCGCTGCACCCGCTGCTGGACCGGGAGCAGATCCTGGGCGGCTTCCACACCCCGCCGGACGGGCTCGCCGCGGCCCTGCGGGCGGCCGAGGCCCAGGCGCGGCGCGCCACCGCACGGGGCGCGGCCTTCGTGCCCGGCACCGAGGCGCTCGGGGTGGTGGACCGCAACGGCCGCGTCCGCGGCGTCCGCACCGGCCGCGGGGTCATCGACGCCGACATCGTGGTGTGCGCGGCCGGGTTCTGGGGGGCCGGGCTGGCCCGCCGGGTCGGGCTGACCCTGCCGCTGGTGCCGATGGCCCACCAGTACGCCACGACCGGGCAGGTCGCCCCGCTGGTGGGCCGCAACACCGACGAGCACGACGCGGGCCTGCCGATCCTGCGCCACCAGGACGCCGATCTGTACTTCCGCGAGCACGTCGACCGGCTCGGCATCGGTTACTACGGGCACCAGCCGATGCCCCTGGGGGCCGATGACCTGTCCACCCTGCTGGTCGACACCGCCGGCGAGCCGATGCCCGCGATGCTGCCCTTCACCGAGGAGGACTTCGCCCCGGCCTGGCGCGACTCCGTGCGCCTGCTGCCCGCGCTGGGCGACACCAAGGTCGAGGCGGGCTTCAACGGGATCTTCTCCTTCACCCCGGACGGCTTCCCGCTGCTCGGCGAGCACCGGGACCTCGGCGGGTTCTGGGTCGCCGAGGCGGTCTGGGTGACGCACTCGGCCGGGGTGGCCAGAGCCGTCGCCGAATGGATCGTCGACGGCACCCCCTCGCTCGACGTGCACGAGAGCGACCTGTACCGCTTCGAGGAGTTCGCGCGCAGCCCGCGCTTCATCGAACAGGCCTGCACGCAGGCGTTCGTCGAGGTCTACGACATCGTCCACCCGCACCAGCACCGCAGCGCGCTGCGCGGCCTGCGCACCAGCCCGTTTCACGCCCGCCAGGTCGAGCTGGGCGCGTTCTTCTACGAGGGCGGGGGCTGGGAACGACCCGCGTGGTTCGAGGCCAATACCGGTCTGGTCGCGCAGGCCGCGGCCGCCGGGGTGGGCTTCCCCGGCCGCGACGAGTGGGCCGGCCGGTTCTGGTCGCCGATCGCGATCGCCGAGGCGCACCGGACCCGCGAGCGCGTCGGTCTGTACGACGTGACGCCGCTGACCCGTTTCGAGGTCGGCGGGGCCGGCGCGGCCGGCTTCCTGCAACGGCTGTCCACCAACCACGTCGACAAGCCCGTGGGCTCGGTGACCTACACCCTGATGCTCGACGAAACCGGCGGCATCCGCAGCGATCTGACCGTCGCGCGGCTGGGCGAAACCCGGTTCCAGGTAGGCGCCAACGGGCCGCAGGACTTCGACTGGCTGTCCCGGCACCTGCCGGGCGACGGCACGGTCACGCTGCGCGACGTCACCGGAGGCACCTGCGGTGTGGGAGTGTGGGGCCCGGCCGCCCGCGAGCTGGTGCAGCCGCTGTGCCGGGACGACCTGTCGCACCGGGCTTTCCCGTACTTCCGCGCATTGCAGACCTACCTGGGCGCCCTGCCGGTCACGATGCTGCGGGTGTCCTACGTCGGCGAGCTGGGCTGGGAGATCTACACCGAGGCCGGCTACGGCGCCGCACTGTGGGACCTGCTGTGGACGGCCGGGCGGGGCCATGGGGCCGTCGCCGCGGGCCGCATCGCGCTCAACAGCCTGCGCATGGAGAAGGGCTACCGCGCCTGGGGCACCGACATGACCGCCGAGCACCGGCCCGACGAAGCGGGCCTGGGCTTCGCGGTCCGCATGACCAAGGCCGACTTCATCGGCAAGGCCGCCCTGCTGGCTGCCCGGCCGCGAAGGCTGCTGCGCACCATCGTGTTCGACGATCCCGCCGCCGTGGCGCTGGGCAAGGAGCCGGTGTACGCCGGGGACGTGTGCGTCGGGTTCGTCACCAGTGCGGGCCATTCGCCCACGCTGGGCCGCACCGTCGCCTACGCCTGGCTGCCCCCGGGCGCGGCCGTCGGCGACACGCTCACCGTCGACCATCGCGGACGCCGCCACACCGCGACCGTGCATCCGCACGCCGTCGTGGACCCAGAACTTGCCCTGATCCGGAGGTAGGCCGACATGACCACGACCACAACGGCTTACGACGTCATCGTCGTCGGACTCGGCGGCATGGGAAGCGCGGCCGCCTACCACGTCGCCGCCCGCGGGCACCGGGTCCTCGGCCTGGAGCGCCACCAACCGGCGCACGCCAGGGGCTCCAGCCACGGCGGCTCGCGCATCATCCGCCAGTCCTACTTCGAGGACCCCGGCTATGTGCCGCTGCTGCTGCGCGCCTATGAGCTCTGGGACAAGCTGGCCGTCGACGCCCAGCGCGAGGTGTACCGGCTCACCGGGGGACTGTTCGTCGGGCCGCCGGACTGCCGGACCGTCGCGGGCAGCGTGCTGGCCGGCCGCCGGTGGGGGCTGGCGCACGAGGTGCTCGACGCCGCCGAGATCACCGCGCGGTTCCCCCACTTCACGCCCCACCCGGGCGACATCGCGCTCTACGAGGCCAAGGCCGGGTTCGCCCGCCCCGAGCTGACGGTGCGCGCGCACCTCGACCTCGCCGACCGCGCGGGGGCCACACTGCGATTCGACGAGCCGGTGCTCGAGTGGAGCCAGACCCGCGACGGCGTGCGGGTGAGGACCCCCCGCGGGTCCTACACGGCCGGCCGGCTGGTGATCTGCCCCGGCGCCTGGGCGCCGCAGCTGCTGGCCGAGCTCGGGGTCCCGATCACGGTGGAACGTCAGGTGATGTACTGGCTGGACCCGATCGGCGGCGCCGCCGCGTTCGCCGACCATCCGATCTTCATCAGCGAAAACTATTCCGGTGCACAGATATACGGCTTCCCGGCAATCGACGGGCCACGCGGCGGTGTGAAGGTCGCCTTCTTCCGCAAGGGCCTCGCCTGCACGCCGGAGACCATCGACCGGGTGGTGCGCCCGCGGGAGATCGACGAGATGAGGGCGCGGGTCACCGAGTTGTTGCCGGCGCTGGCCGGCGGGTGCCGGCACACAGCGACCTGCATGTACTCCAACACCCCCGACCAGCACTTCGTCATCGCCCGCCACCCGGGATACGCCAATGTCACTGTGGCGTATGGGTTTTCGGGGCACGGCTTCAAGTTCGTGCCCGTGGTCGGGGAGATCCTCGCCGACCTGTGCATCGAGGGCGTCACCGCCCACCCCATCTCGTTGTTCGACCCGCAGAGACCGGTGACCCGATGACGACCACCGGACGGCCGTCGCCGGCGCTGCTGCCGACCCTGGGCGGCGACTACTACACCAGCGCGGCCGTCTTCGCCGCCGAACAGCGGCACGTGTTCGAGAGCATGTGGTTCTGCGCCGTGCGCGCCGGCGACGTCGGCGAGCCGGGTCAGTTCAAGAAAGTCCAGGTGGGCCGGGAAAGCGTGCTCGTGGTGCGCGGCCGCGACCGGATGCTGCGCGCCTTCCTCAACGTGNGCCGGCACCGCGGCGCGCTGTTGTGCACGCAACCCGAGGGCCGGGTCCGCCGCAACCTGCGCTGCCCCTACCACTCGTGGACCTACGGGTTGGACGGCACGCTGGTGGCCGCACCCAATCTCAGCGCGCTGACCGAGGAGGGCGGCGCGGGCATCGACCGCCGCGACTACGGCCTGGTTGCGGTGGCGCTGCGCGAATGGCTCGGGTACGCCTGGGTCTGCCTGGCCGAGGACCCGCCGTCGTTCGAGGACGAGGTCGTCGGCGCGGCCGCGCACCGGCTCGGCGACCCGCGGGCCATCGACGCCTACCGGATCGACACCCTGCAGGTGGGGCACCGCGTCAGCTACGACGTGGCGGCCAACTGGAAGCTGATCGTCGAGAACTTCATGGAGTGCTACCACTGCGCCACCATCCACCCCGAGCTGACCAGGCTGCTGCCCGAGTTCGCGGGGGGTCGCGCCGCGCAGTCGTCGGTGGGACACGGCGCCGAGTTCGGTTCGGGCGTCGACGGTTTCACGGTCGACGGCNGCNCGGGNTTCNCCAGCCTGCCCGGGGTCGGCACCGGCCAGGAGCGACGCTACTTCGCGATCACCGTCAAGCCGACGGTGTTCATCAACCTGGTGCCCGACCATGTCATCTTCCACCGGATGTTTCCGCTGGCCCCCGATCGCACCGTCGTCGAATGCGACTGGCTGTACGCCCCGGACGTGGCGGCCACGGCCGACCTGTCTCGTTCGGCCGAGCTGTTCCACCGGGTCAACGAGCAGGACTTCGATGCCTGCCGGCGGACTCAGCCGGCGATGTCCTCGCGCGCCTACCGGGCCGGCGGCGTCCTGGTGCCCGCCGAACACCACATCGCCGAATTCCATCGGTGGGTGGTCTCGCGCCTCGGCGCGCCCATCGCGCCGAGGTGAGCGGGTCCCGCNGAACACCGGTATAAGCTCGGTCGTCATGGCGAGCGGCGACAACGGAGATGCCCCCGCCGGCCGCTCCGACCCGGGCCCCGCGGTGCAATCGGTCGATCGGGCCCTGCTGGTGCTCGAACTGCTCGCGGACCTGGGCAAGGGCGGGGTCACCGAGATCGCCGACGAGCTCGGCGTGCACAAGTCGACGGCGTCCCGGCTGATCGCGGCGCTGGAGTCGCGCGGCTACGTCGAACAGCTCTCCGAACGCGGCAAATACCAGCTCGGCATCGCGGTGTCGCGGCTGGCGCGCTCGCGCAGCGGGCATCTGGATCTGGTCAAGCTCAGCCAGGACGCCTGCGACGCGCTGGCGGCCGAGGTCGGTGAAACGGCGAATCTGGCTGTCCTGGACGAGAACCGGATCGTCAACATCGCCGAAGCCGTCAGCACCGCCGTGATCGCGCTGCAGACCTGGGTCGGCCAGACCTGCCCGGCACACGCCACGTCNGCGGGCAAGGTGCTGCTCGCCGCGCTGGACGCCGACGAGGTGCGCGAGCGGCTCGGCCCCACGCTGGAGGCCTTCACCGACAACACGATCGTGAGCATCGACGCCCTGGAAGCCGAACTCGCCGCCGCGCGACGCGCCGGATGGGCCGGCGCGCGTGAGGAACTCGAGATCGGGCTCAACGCCGTGGCCGCGCCGGTGTATGACGNCAACGGCCAGATCGCCGCGGCGCTGAGCGTGTCCGGGCCCGCCTACCGACTCGAGGCCTCCGCCTTCGCGGAGGTCGCGCGGCGGACGATCGCGGCCGCCGACAGCGTCAGCCGCCGGCTGGGCTGGACCGACCGGGCCTGCTAGCCGCGACCGTCTTCTATGACGGCCGCAACGGCTATGCGCTCGCGCAGGCTGTCGTAGATCGGCGGCGATCTCACCAGATACGCGGCGAAGACCGCCGCCGCGGTCGCGGCCATCATCGGCACGATCACCGCGTCGTGGCCGTCATCTCCACGACGATCACCATCCCGGTGACGGGCGCCCGGACGGTGGCCCCGAAGAACGCCGCCATTCCCACCAGCGCCATCGGAATCGCCAGCGAAGACGCGTTCGTCGGCCACATCAGGTTGAAAACCCCGACGAACGCCAGCCCCCACAGCGCACCCACCGCCAGCAGCGGCGCGAACAGCCCACCCGGCACGGCGGCCGAGTAGGACAGCGGGCCCGCGACGAGCCGCACCACGAGGTAGCCGATGACCACGGAGAGCAGGATGTGGTGCCCGCCGAGGATCAGTTGGCTCACGGGGTCGCCGCCGCCCACCGTCAGCGGATGCACGAACATCGCCAGCCCGATGACCGCGCCGATCAGCGCCGCCTTCGCGGGCGCGGGGACCCGGCCCAGCGCGGCGACGTGGTCGACGAACCACAGCACCAGCCGGTTGTAGGCGGCCCCCAGGGCTCCGGTCAGCAGGCCGAAGGCGATGAAGAGCGGCAACCACACCAGGTTGGGGGCCCCGGTCGGTGCGACCTGGAAGTCGGGGTGGTTGCCCAGGACGAGCCGGGAGCACCCGACGGCGGCCGACGCCCCGATGAGCGTGGCCAGCACGGTCTTCACCCGGAACGACTTCGTCACCTCTTCGAGGGTGAAAAGGGTGCCGCCGATGGGGGCGTTGAAGGCGACCGCGAGTCCCGCCCCGCCCAGCGCCGTCTGCATCATCCTGACCTCGGCGTCGGGCAGCCGGGCCCGGCGCGCGGTCTCGGCGCCGATTGCCGCGCCCATGTGCACCGTCGGGCCCTCGCGGCCCAGCACCAGCCCGGAACCGATCGCCAGCAGGCCGCCGACGAACTTCGCGGGCAGCAAGCGGATCAGGGGTGGCCGGGCGTCGCCCCGGAAGACCGCCTCGACGTGCTGGATCCCGCTGCCGGCGGCCAGCGGCTCCCACCGCACGACCAGCGCGGCCAGGGTGGCGCCGGCCGCGGCGGCGGCCAGCGGGAGCAGCCAGCCCGGGCCGGGCAGCCGGTGGGCCCAGTCCACGAAGTCGACGCGCAGGTGCTCGGCGGCCTTCAGGCACCACCGGAAAGCGCCTCCGATGAACCCGATGGCCACCCCCGCGACGGTCGCGACGACNCAGATGAGCAGGGAGCCCCGCATCGAATCGTCGGGCTGGTCGGGGCCTGCCGTCGGCGCGGTCATCAACCGTTCCCCTTCCACGCTGGACAAACCCGGCCGGCTCCCAGTCTCCCAGATCGGCGGTCGCGATCAGACGCGTGCGTCCTGCCCGGCGTAGCAGCAGGTGGTGGCGATCTCCTCGCGCACCGCGTCCGCCGATGCCGCCTCGATGCCGAGATGGTGAAGCGTGCCGCCGTCACCGCAGCCCATGGTGATCACGACGTCACCGGCGCGCCCGTCGCCGCCCCGAGCGCGGCTCACGGCCGGGCATCGACGTCCTCAGGCGCTCAGCCGGATGGGGAGGTGCTTCAACGAGTTGTTCAGGTTCGAGCGCACCCGGACCGGCTCACCGATGAGCTCGATGACGGAGAACGACTCCAGCAGTTCCCGAAAGAACACCCTGGCCTCGAGCCTGGCCAGGTGCACGCCGAGGCAGTAGTGGCTCGCGAAGCCGAAAGACAGATGAGGATTGGGGCGGCGGTGGATGTCGAAGGCCTGCGGGTCGGCGAAGACCGCTTCATCCCGGTTTGCCGACGTGTAGTACATCGCCACCTTGTCGCCGGCGGCGATGCGGGTGCCGGCGAGTTCGGTGTCGACGAGCGCGGTGCGCCGGAAATAGTGGAGCGGATTGTCGTAGCGGATGATCTCCTCGACGGCGCCGGGCAGCAGCGACGGGTCGGCCCGCAACTCGGCCAGCTGGTCCGGATGCCGGAGCAGAGTGAGTAGCCCGGAGGAAAGCATGCCCTTCGTCGTGTCGAAACCCGCGGTGACGAGTTGCACGAAGAATCCGCCGAAATCGAGATCGCTCATCGGCTGGCCGCCGAAGTCCGCGTGCAGGATCGCGCTGGTCAGGTCGTCGGCGGCAGCGCCACGGCGACGAGCGGCCGCGAACTCGACGGCGTAGGCGGCCATCTCGACTCCGCCGGTGGCGTTGCCCGCCTCCGGGGCGCCCAAATCCGGATCCTGGCTGGACGTGTTGCGCTGCGCCAACGTTTGCAGGTAGTCCCAATCGCGGCGCGGCAGGCCGAAATACTCGCCGATCACGTGCGTGGGCAGGTTCGCGGCCACGTCGTGGACGAACTCCACGTCCCGCTTTTCGCGAGCCTCGGCCATGATGCCGCGACAGATGTCGCGCACCCGGCTTTCCAGGCGCGCAATCGCCCGCGGCCGGAAGTGCGGTGACAGCGGTGCGCGATGGGTCGTGTGCCGGGGCGGGTCCATGGCCAGCAGCATGCTGCGCATCCGTGCCAGCGTGTCCGGCGCCGGGTCCTCGACGACGACGCCCCCGTGATGGGACGAGAAGATCTCGGGGTGGCGGGCGACCCGGACGACGTCGGCGTGGCGCAACACCGCCCAGAAGCCTTCCTCGCGCTCCATGGGCTGCCAGTGCACGGGCTCGGTGCGCCGTAACTGCGCCAGCGCCTCGTGCGGCACACCACGGACGAAGGTGTCGGGGTTGGCCAGGTCCGCGGGGCCCGCTGCGGTGCTGGTCACGGTTCAGCCGGTCAGGACGTTGGGCCGGGGCAGTCCGGCCGCCTCGCACAGCGCAAGATAGGTCGCCAGAACGTTGGAGGCGTCCAGGATGCTCTCGATGTTGCCGTCCGCGTCGAGGTTCAGGTTCGCGCCATAGATCTGGAACCAGACATGGGTGTCGTCCTCGAGGACCTGCAGGGTGTGAACCGAACCGGCCGGTTCGTACAGGAATGAGCCGGCGCGGTTGACGTAGCTGTACTCCTTGTACTTCCACGCCCCCGTCGTCGTGTACGCATAGACCGGTCCCGTGTGTTTGTGGCGTTGCACTTCGTAGCCGGCCCGGAAGACGTTTTCCACGATCCAGAGGCCCTCGGCCTCTTTGACCTGGATCACCTTCAGCTTGGAGCCGTCACCGAGGTCGACGAACGGCAGCTCGTCGGCGCCGATGTGCACGGCGGTCGGCACGTCGGCCATCGTCATGGAGATGCCTTTCCCGGAGCGATCGAGCGAAACCACCGAGNCCAAGTATGGAACACGATTCACGAAATACACAACACCTAATTGCGGGATGGTCAATCGGGCGCGGAGGTTCGGGGTCGGGCCGGTCAGGAAATCGGATAGCGGCGCAGCTGGTCGANGATCGCCTGCGTGACCTCGGCGGGACGTTCCTGCACCAGCCAATGCCCGGCGTCGAGGTCGACGCGCCGGTAGTCGGCGATCGGGATCTTCTCCCCCAGGGCGACAGCCAGCGGCCCGGCATAGGGCTCGTCGCGGCCCATGATCAGCAGGGTGGGCACCGTCACCGGCTCCGGAGCGGCCGACAAGATCCGTCGGTGCCCGTCGGAAGCCCGGTACCAGGCAAGCGCAGCCGACAACGCTCCGGGCTGGTCGAGCACCGCGACCAGCTGCTCCTGTTCCGCGGCGCTGTGCCCGGTCAGCAGCGCGCGGAAAACCGCGAGGTGATCCTGCCCGAGCACGCGCTCGGCCGCCCCGTCCGGCGCGAGGACCAAGGCCAGGAAGTTGCGGTAGTCCTCGACGGCGGGGTCGGTCCAGGTCCCCTCCGCGAAGGCGTGATAGTGCGGAATCGACAACACGGTGAGCGACGCCAGGCGCGACGGCGCGGCGATCGCGACGAGCCAGGCGATCGCCGCCCCCCAATCATGGGCCACCAGGTGAAACCGGCCGAAGCCCAGAGCGTCCGCGACCGCCACGACGTCGCCGACCAGCTCCTCGTGCCGGTAGGACTCCACCTCGCGGGGCCGCGCCCCCGGGCTGTAGCCCCGTTGGTCCGGGGCAGCGCACCGATAGCCCGCGCCGGCCAACGCCGCCATCACGCCGGCCCACATGGCGGAGGTTTCCGGGAAGCCGTGCAGCAGCAGCACCGGCTCGCCGGCTTGCCCGGCCC
>JGI24721J26819_10006879_pt1 | contig 10946 bp, 10 predicted proteins | sample YelNatPaOPGAMG01_FD_26819 | JGI IMG/M metagenome (IMG submission 26819)
TTGTATACATCGTTATCGATATGTATTTAAAAACATAACGGTTAATAATCAATTGTATGCCCGCCCAAGAGACGAAACCCACTGCGAGGATATGGCTAGAATACAGGGGAGAGCCCATACTCGGCTACGGCGGTGCCAGGATACTCGAGGCAATAAAAGAAGAGAGGTCAATCTCTAAGGCTGCCAGAAAGCTCGGAATGTCATACCGTTATGTATGGAACTACTTGCTGAGGATCAGAAATGCCACTGGCGAGTCGGTTGTTAAGACCTTTAAAGGCGGGAGGNGCGGTGGAGGAGGAGCGATGCTCACCCCGCTGGGGGATTACCTTCTCAAGGAATATCGAAGGGTAGAGAATTACGTGGGCGAAGTTCTGGGGGATGAGGAGTATTGGGAGGCGGTTGGATTGAAGATTAGTGCGAGGAACAGGTTGAAGGGAGTCGTCAAAAGTGTCGAAAGAGGGGACGTGGTGACTAAGGTAAGGCTCGAAATAGAAGTTCCAACAACAATAACAGCGCTGATATCCACAGAGGCAGCTGATGACTTAGACATAAAGGTCAACGACCGGGTCGAGGCTGTGATCAAGTCCACAGAGGTCATGATAGCCAAGGGAAAATAGACAATGGCTTGCCATGAAATTATCGAAAATGTGGGAAGACATAGGAAGTGAGATAAAAAGGAAGTGAGATAGAAGACGGAAGATGAAAAGTAGAAGTGTGAAGTTTAAGGATTAAAGACCGAATGTGGAGATAATGGATCCCAGTAGTGGGGCATCCTCACCAAGGGGGGAGGGTACGATCTTTGGAGGCGAGTTGAAGGATAAACGCTCAACGTAAGGCTGGAGCGGTGAGACAACAAATTCCTGGTTCTTAACAGCCACGCCGCCGCCCACCGTGATAAGGCTGGGATCGTAAAGGTTGACCAGGTTGGCTATAGCTATGGCGTTGAGCCTGGTGGCCTCTCTGACCACGCAGAGCGCAAAATTGTCTCCGTTCTTTGCGTATTCAAACACTTCCCTTGCCTCAACCTTTCCGCGCAGTGATTTCTGGAGGAAAGGGGTATTTCCTACGAAGCTCTGGGCAAGGAGCCTAGAGAGGCGGGGCAATCCACTCCCAGATGTGTAGGCTTCCCAGTGACCCCGACCTCCACANTCACACTCTATCGCCCCGCCTGCGTCTATTATCATGTGACCCATCTCGTGGGCGTTGCCCTCCTTCCCCAGAACAAGGTGACCGTCAACAATTACCCCTCCTCCAATGCCCGTGCCTATCCCAACATAAACAATATTGTCATGACCCTTGCCAGCCCCGAGCCTCCACTCCGCCAAGGCGGCGGCGACACCATCATTTAGGAGTGTCACCGGCTTTTTGAGCCTCTCACNGAGTGTGCCCAAGGGGAGCGNCCTTATGGATGTGTGAGGGGAGAACACAATTGTTGACGTTTTTAGGTCTAGCTTGCCAGCAGCCGCTATCCCAATCCCGTTGATCTCCCCGAGGGACTCGCAGGATACCTCGAGTATCAAGCTCTCAAGCTGATTGATTATAGAAGTGTTGTCCGNAAGAGGATCCACTGGGACTGTCACTTTTTTCAGGACAGTTCCCTCCTCAGTTCCAACGGCAGCCCTGATCCAGGTTCCACCCATATCGATGCCCACAGAGTACCTCATCAGATCACACTCTCGGTTTCCACGTTCCACTTTTGTATTCTCCAAGGACGAGCTCATATAACTTGATAGTCTCATCCGCAACCTTCTCCCACGTGAATGCCCCGAGACCTTCACGGGCATTCATAGCAAGTCTCCGGCAGAGTTCGGGGTTGTCCACCAACATGTTTATGGTTTCCGCNAACGCACTAGGAGACCCAGGATGGAATTTTAAGCCGTTGTGACCATGCTGGACGATCTCGTCCAGACCTCCTACCGCTGAGACTATTACTGGAACGCCCAAGCCCATAGCTTCTAGGGCAACTATCCCGAAGGGTTCGTAGAGGCTCGGAAAGATCGCGACTGTTGCAAGCCGGTAGAGCGCATGGAGTACATCGTCTGGGACATGCCCCAAGAAGTATACCTTGTCAGAGATGCCAAGTCTTACGCTCAAGTCCACTAGGTAAGGCTTCATAGAGCCGTCTCCGACGAATATAAACTTTAGGTCGCCCCTCCTGAGCTTACCTGCAGCCTCGAGCAGGAGGTGGGGACCTTTTTCGTAGACGAGCCGCCCCACGTAAAGGACTATCTTCTCGTCGTCCCTAGCGTAATCCCTTCGGTTTAGTGGGGCGGGTTTAGGGAAAGAGTCGGGCGCATAGCCGTTGGGGATCTGGAAGATCTTGTTTGGAGGGCAGTCCAAGAACCGGGAGACTTCGTTCACCATATACCTGCTGCAGCAGATCACGCGCCATGCCTCGTAGGAAAGGAGCCACTCTATCTCGTGGATGTGCCGTTCATGTTCATTCTTCAGGCTGCCGCCCCTCCTGCCNAGCTCTGTGGAGTGAATTGTGGCTACAAGAGGCTTCCTCATAACATGTTTGAGCGCNATTCCAGATGTTGCTGTGAGCCAGTCATGGACGTGTATAAGGTCAAATTCCCTGAGCTTCACGACGCGCTCCACCATTAGCAGGTTCAGTCCGTGTATCCAAGATGTGAAGTCGGGGTACCTCAGGGAGTAAGGGTTCACCCGCATTACCCTGACACCATCAACAGTCTCTTCGGAGGGGGACGATCCGTCGGTGAAGGTCAGCACCTGCACCCCAATGCCCTTTGAGGAGAGTGCCCTCGAGAGGTGGAAGACGTGCCTCCCGAGCCCACCGACGATGTGGGGAGGATACTCCCAGCTCAACATTATTACACTTGNGCTCAGCCTAAAAACCTCCTGTAGGTTTCTAGAATTGTGTCAGGACTGTTACCCAAGACAACCCTCCCCCGGTCTATGCCGTATTCTTTTGCCAGATGTTCGCGCATCCTTGTATCCTGCACAAAAAGTCTTTCAGCCCTCTGGAAGCAGTGCCGTTCTAGGTCAAATATGCCCAAACTCAGGACGGATCTAAGGGAGCCAGATCTTGTGATCTCGGTTGTGTACACGGANATGAGAAGGGGGCACCCAACATATGATGAGAGGTAGGCTGAGGCGATNGAGCTGATCCAGTCGTGAGAGTGAATTAGTGAGGCGCCCCCATTGTCGTGGAGGGCGTTTGCGGCAGCCCGCACCAAGTCAAGGTTCAATAGATGNGCGTAGGCAAGTATGTGGGGATGAGTCCGGACCGAGGACCCCGCCTTGTAGATCTTTATCCCATCAGTTTCGAATACACCGTCTGAGTCCCCCCTCACCACCAGTACCGTAGGGTAACGCGAGGCTATTTTTGGGAGGATATCAGAGAGTCGCTTTGAGAGATCGCCCACCACGAAGGGAGGGTACTCCCAGGTGATGTGAATGATGGGCTTCATCGTCCGCCCTCAGGTGTATACACTTCTCACCACAGATATCCCAAGGCTGCTGAGGTAGTATGCTCCTTCTCGCTCAACCACATATCCGTGTGATAGAAGTTCCCTAAGCGCCTCCCTCAATTCATGGTTTTTCAGGTCAGAAAAACCTCTCAGGTCGTCTAGCCTCTTTGCTGATTCTGTACTGACGGCTGAGATGTTGTGCATGGTGAGGAGAAGGCGCATGGACGGCGTGAGTTCGTAAATATCCCGCAAGGAGATCCCCAATGATTATTTACTGCCTCCGGAAATAACTCTTTCTAATGCTTGGAGGGGATACAGTGCAGCACCTGCCAGAGATAGAGGTCGGGGTCCAGGAGGATCAGGACTGGGACTTTGCGAGAAATAAGCAGGTCCTATTGAAGGCAAGTATGGGGGAGTGGTCGTCCTCAGTTTTCTCGGTAGAGATCCTCCTTGAGAAAGAAAGGTTTGTTGGTCCAAACAGGGATTACCCCTACCAAGGGCTGCTGATCTCGAATGGAGGGAGGGTTTACAAACTGCTGGACGGGATAATGTTCTCCATGGTGGGAGGTTGTGCTGAAAAGGTCTTTGTTGGACCTTACAGGGTGAAGTACATTTACACAGATCTGGAGGTAGAGCTGAGTTTTGTGGAGGATTTCTTCCAAGCAAAATTCAATAGGGACGGCGTCAGAGTTTTGCCACTCTTTGATATTAGGGGCGTAAATGGGGAAGAGATCTCGGGNGTTAGAATCGCGCCGCAAGGGAGATGGTTGATGGTTACCTTCGAAGATTTTAGGGCTGCTGTCGGACCATTCAAAGAGATCGAGGGCGTAGATTATTCCACAGAGTGGGTGTACAAGCTGGGCAGCGGCTTCAGGTACAGGGACCCAGAAGGTTACATAAGGTTCGTGAGGGAGAAGAGGGGGGTTCATGCGCCAGCCGTGTGCGCAGTGGAAGGGAGAGAGCTTAGAGTGGTCGTAGACGGTTTGAAGAATGATGAGGCAGTGAAGGACCCTTCATGGATGAGCAGGGTATATTTTTTGGAACCTAGACTCCGCGACATACTGATTCTCAGGCTGTCCACCCTGAGGTGTTTCGGCTTGCCAATTCAAGGGGGATGGTTCCCAGAGGCGGGCTGCTGGTGGTTCAGGTTTCCTTGGATTAGGGACGCGCTCGAGGGGATAATAAACAATTTTCAAGTCTACATGGAGATCTTTGCCTGGGAGGATAGGGTTATTACTCTTGCCAGAATGCTGATGGATATGCTCGAGGAGAAGAGGGGTCTCCCAAACATCATGGGTGGCGAGGGCTACTCTGCGGATGCACCACCGCTTCTGCTTTACTTGTGCGCTCTCTTAGGAGGGGAGCTGAGAGAAAGGGCGGCTTCTTTGGCTGTGGAACTCTTGGATGAGATGGAGGCAATGGATATGGTCTGGGAGGGGCCCCCGGTTTTGAGAGGAGGGCTCGTTGCGTGTGCCCCATACCAATCATGGACGGACTCCATCGTAAATGGCAGGGCGTGCAGATTGCCCACCGGNTGGGATAGCACCGGGCAATCTCTGCCCAAATACTACCTCCCGGAGGTTAACGGTCATTGGATAAGAGCTTTGAGGGAGCTCTACAGCGGTATGTCGAACAATAAATCGGAGTTGGGCAAAGGGCTCGCGGAGAGGCTCAAAGAGATGGAAGGAGCCTTCAGGCAAAGGTTTTGGAATGGAAGGTTCGTCTCGGACATAGTGGACTGCGAGAGTAACAGAAGATCTGACGAGCCAACTTCAATGGGGATGGCCGGTATGGTAATGGCGATCCACCTATTCAATAAAGATGAAGTTAGAACGGGGTACCAGAATATAAAGAGGCTGATGGTGAACAGGACTCTGAGGGTGCTCGGCGACGCTACCCTCCCGTTCGGTGTGGCCATATCCAGGAGGGTGGAGCCATACCTTGGGGACGAGGAATACCACAGATCTGCAATCTGGCCCAGAGACACCCCTTACCTAATAAGGCTACTTGAACATATGGGGTTGGAGATCGAGATCAGGGGGATCTTGTTGAATAATCTTGACCACATGCTATGCGAGGGGGCGCTCCTCTACGAGAGCGAATTGTTTGGACATCCAGTAGGGAGGAACCCTCATCCATCTGAAGGGAGCATGAACCCCATCCCCTTGAAGAACCCCGCTCAATATTGGAGCCACTGGTGTGACCCTTATATCAATAGGTTCATTAGACCGGCCTAGGATTGGCGGGTGATGCCATAAAATCCAGTTTCCGGCCTTTCACTAATAGAAGTGTTCGCTCCTGCCCTCGGCAACCCTAGTATAAATCTCCAATATCCTCCTAGATATTATGTCCCAAGTGAACTCGGAGAGAACTCTAGCCCTGGCATTCTCGCCTAAAGTTCTCATATGGTTCTCGTCCCCGAGTATCATGTTTATACCCATGGCTATGTCTTGGGGATCGTATGGGTTTATGTGGTAGCCGCACTGGTTTGGTCCACCAGAGACGACTATCTCCCTCATGCCGCTTATGCCTCTGGCACCCACCACGACCGGCTTTTTCATGGACATGGCTTCAAGGGCTACTATGCCGAAGGGCTCGTATAGGCTAGGGAATACGGCAAGGTCGCAGGCGGCATAGTGAGCGATCCGCTCCTCCTCAGACAGCATATTGAAGTTGAATACAACGTTGTTCTGAATCCCTAAGGAAGCGGCAAGTCTNACAAGCTCGCCCTCCATCTCACCTTTTCCGACTATCACGAGCTTTGTCTTAGGGAATTTAGACAGGACATGGGGCATAGCCATGAGGAGGCGGTCAGCGCCCTTTACACCAGTTAACCTACCTATGAAGAAGATCATTTTTTCGTCTGGGGCGATCTTGTACCGAGACCTGATCTGTTGCCGCCTCTCAGGCGGAACCCTCTCCAAGGAGTATTTGTTTGGGTCGACACCATTCCAGACGACTTCTATCTTGTCTGATGGGAATCCGTAGGAGATTAATTCGTCTTTCATGGCATACGAAACTGTTATGATCTTGTCGGCGAAGTCGGCAGCCTTGCGCTCAAGATCATTTATCAGTTTTGAGCCGTCTCCTAGGCTCCTCCCTTTCTCAGTGGAATGGAGGTGGAATACCATTGGGGCTTTGAGGGACTTTTTCAGGGTTATGCCAGCCATTGCCGAGAGCCAGTCATGTACTGAGAGGATGTCGAAGCTCCGCTTCTCATTTGGGACTAGATCGTTCACAATCTTCGAGCTTGTGAGTATGTTGTATAGCCAAACATCTGAGAAGAAGCGCATTCCTGGACCCCACCGCCTGATCTCCTCGGTCACAACGTCTGGGAAGATCTCTGAAATGTCGAGGAGTTTTGGGCGGTGAACCTCCACCCCTCCCATTAGCTCTCTGGTCTTGAGCGTGCCATCGTTCATAGTGAAGACGCATATGTTGTGTTCCATCTTGACCAGTTGCCGGGTGAGTTCGTAAGTATATGTGCCGAGCCCTCCGACGATCTTAGGGGGGTACTCCCAAGTCAAGAGACATATGTTCAAGAATTACACCGNATAATCGTTAGGATTGTTGAGTTTTTATAGGTTGCTCTAATTGAGCGCCCTTTGAGATTTCATAGCTCCATTTCAGCTCTGATATGTTGGCGAGCATTGCAGCGATGGGGCACAACTTCGTCATAGTCAGGCGGACTACTCTCTCAACAATGTTGTCGTCTAGTGTTCCTTTGAGTTTAAACTTGATGGAGATCTTGCTAAAAAATCGGGGGTGCTCCTCTCTCCTGATACCCTCAAGTTCCACATCAAGCGAAGCCAGGTCTTGGTTTCTGGACTTGAGCATGGTTATTATGTCAAGACTGGCGCATCCTCCTAGAGCGATTAAGAATAGATCCATAGGGGTGGTACCCTCTCCAGAACCCCCGTATCTTTTGTGAGCTTCCATGAGTACTTCATGTCCAAATTGGTCTCTTCCGACAAGTTTCAGATCGCCATTCCATGTTACAGAAGCCTTGGGCATGGGTTGTTTAACTTCGCTCGCCGACTAATAATTTTATCGCCCTCTGGAAGAATTGCCAGAGCCTCGAGGGGGTCTGGCACTTTTCTCTGCCCGTGATAGTAAAAAAGGCACCTTTGAGGGCAGGCTCCAAACTCAAGATCCCAATCATCCTAGTGTCTTTGGGACTTTTCGTCATCGCCTGCCACTAAATAATAAATTTCGGAGAAAAATATCACTTTTGTTCCGGACTAGTTCTCTTGGACTCGTTTGTTGATATGAGACCTTTTTTCTTTAGACGGAGTATGGCGGATCTAACGCTGCTCGGCTTCGTATTTAGGATCTTTGCGATTTCTGTTATGGATATGTCTTTATTGTTTAGGATCAGCTGGAAGACCTTTTCCTCCAAGGAGTCCTCTGCGGGGAGGGAGAGGATACTGACGTGAGAGATAGAGCCACCCATTATTACAGTAGCGGGAGAGGGGCGCCCGTCTATGTCGACACAGTCCTCCAGGAAAATGTTCATCAGGTCTTCGTCTANCTGAANTAGCNTTCCCTTGATGATCTGACCGTCCAGAAGGTGAACCTCGACCGTGCTCTTAATGTACTTCCTCAGGCGATCAACAACAGAGCCTTTGTTTTGCAGTCTTGAAACCCCCAGTCAGACAGAAGTTATTACATAGAAGTGGTTTTAAAGTTTAACGCTCCAATAGAGAGGATAATCTTTTTGACACTCTTCACGGCTAAAGCCAAGAGATTATTGCACACAGCCCCTTCAACGCTTGGAGGCACATCTGTTTCAGCATTCACCCCTTCAACGCTCAGGGACAATCTGCAATGGGTGTGCCACAGCCCAGTTATCCCTATCCTTCGAGGATTCGGGATTATCTTTTTCCAGCTCGAACCCACCCCGCTCAGTTCGGTCCGGAGCCTTATTCGATAGACCTCCGGACCACATCCAAAAAAGTACTAGTAATTACTGGTGGCNATTCATCCCACGGTTAAAACCGCAGGCTTTCTCGCCGAAAGAAGGTAAGGGTTGAATGAGTTTATACTGAAAATCTGGGGCAGGACTCTAAAGACTGTATGGGTTACTGGAAATTGTTTGATATTCTCATCGAAGCAGGAATTTATATGAAGACCGCAAGAAGACCCNACCTTTAAGGGGAGAGTAGTTTACGCTTTGCGGTCTAGTGGAACAATCAAAAATTTCCCATTCTTCAATTAAGTAGGCCATTTATTACATCTCTGAACTGAAGGTCTGCGTCTTCTGGACGAGCATTTTATAGCAGCTAAGTGGCGGGCCCGGAGGGATTTGAACCCTCGACCATCGACTCTCTTCGAAATCACCGGAGGCCGACGCCCTAATCCATGCTAGGCCACGGGCCCATTCAAAGATTGAAATCGGTCGAATATATTTTATTGTATTGCTTAGCCCAGAGTTTACGTCTCGAATTTAACTTGGTACAACAAATATTGACTTAGGATGTAGCTCAGACAGGAATCAGAATTAGAGAATGGTAGAGTATTGAGATAATTAGAAAGTAGAGGATGACGATGCACATGAACACAAGATCGGTTTTCTTGAAGGACAGCTCCCTGTAGTATGTCTTCTTGCACTTCAAACTAAATGCCCTAGCTTCCATAGCCTCCGCGAGTCTGAATGATCTCCTTATTGTGCACATTATTAAGGGTACCAAGATCATGGCGTACTGCCTCAATTTCCTGAGAAACAGCCGCTCAAACTCTACGCCCCTTGCCTTATATGCGTCGATAATGTTCGAGAACTCCCTGCTTATCACAACCGCGTATCTGGCAGATGCGACGAGCATGTAAGCGAAGCTATAGGGGAGTCTGAGCTTGATGAGAGCGGCGCTTAGGTCATCGGGGTGTGTTGTGAGAGAGAACGCAGAAAAAGCCGTCAGGATGTTTATCAGCCGGAGCGAGGTTGCGACAGTGTAGTAGAGCCCCATGTAGAGATAGTTGAGGGCTGCTATGAGGGCCACCAGCAAGAGGATCGACCAGAGAGCCCCAGCGAACCTCCTAATGCTCTTGGCGGCGACAAGGTATGAGGCAATTGTGATCAGAAGCATTAACTGCGCCTCTATTGTCAAGAAGTAGACCGATAAGGCTACAGTCAAGAGGCACCATGCGATCTTTGTCCTAGGGTCAAGCCTGTGGATTGATGTCTCTCCCCGTTGCCACTGCAGAGCCTGCAGGAGGCTACTCACTTTTGCTCACCCTGTATAGCGCTTATTATGGCGGCTGCCAATTCCCTAACGTCTTTGACTGGGTTGTTCTCCAGCATGCCGTTCCTCTCTAGCATCTCAGCGATATCGAGGAGTTGTGGCATCACCAGATTCGCTTCCTCGAGCATCTCCCTGTTCCTGAGGAGCTCGGCTTTTGTCAGAATCCCGAGGACCCTGCCCCTCTTCATGATGACGAACCTCTCTGCAACATCGTAGGCAAAGTCGACATCGTGGGAGATTATTATGACTGACTTGCCCTTATCCAGCTGTCTCCTCAGTATCTGTATCAGCCTGACCCGCTCCGCCTCGTCCTGCCCCAGCGTCGGCTCGTCGATGATCAGAGCGTGTGGGTCCATGCTCAGAACAGAGGCGATGGCTACTCGTTTCCGCTCGCCCTCGCTCAGCGATAGCGGGGGCATCTCCCTCAGGTGCTCAAGCCCCAGCTCGCGGAGGGTGGCGCTCACTCTCTCCGCGACCGCCTTCTCTTCCATGCCCATAGCCCTAGGACCGAGCGCGACCTCCCTCTCCACAGTGTCGGAGAAGAGCTGGTAGAGTGGGTTCTGAAAGATGTAGCCAACCTTCCTCGCGATCTTGGCTGTTGTGGACTCCCTGGTGTCTGCGCCGTCGATAAGGACCCTACCCCTTGTCGGGCGGATGAGCCCCAGCATGAGCTTAGCCATAGTGGTCTTCCCTGCGCCGTTCTCACCCATTATGGCAACGGATTCGCCACGGTTAATCTTTAGGCTTACGTCCTTGAGTGCCTGATTTCCGTTAGGGTAAGTGTACTCCACACCCTCGAACTCAATCAATGTGCCCATGCTGATGCACCCCTCAGTTCGGTCTCAAGTTGTTCAATAGAGAGTGGGACCTTAGAAAGGGGGAATCCCATCTCACAGAGTGCATGGTAGAGCTGCACAACCTTAGGGAGAGATGCTCCCAGTCTTCCCACTTCGCGATTCCTCAGGGCTTCTTGAGGGCTATCATCCAACGCAACCCTCCCGCGGTTGATAATGACGAGCCTGTCAGCCTTTTCGAGGATGAAGTTGAGGCGGTGCTCCACGATCACAATGGTCATTCCCAGCTCCCTGTTCAGTCGCGCTATCATATCAATGAGGTCCCTGGCGCTCCTCGGGTCGAGCTCTGAGGTAGGCTCGTCCAAGACCAAGATCTCGGGCCGCATCACGAGGACAGATCCGATGGCGACCTTCTGTTGCTGACCGCTGGAGAGCTCCTCGACGGACCTGTTCAAAAGATCCTCTATTCGGAGAAGCTT
>JGI24721J26819_10006890_pt1 | contig 10929 bp, 7 predicted proteins | sample YelNatPaOPGAMG01_FD_26819 | JGI IMG/M metagenome (IMG submission 26819)
GCAAACTCTTGCTTGCCTTTGATTGAAAAGCTTTTGAAAAAAGAAAAAATAACTGAAAAAGAAATTGCTTTAGCAATCAGAAGAAAAATTTACTCTCAAGGTGCAAAACTTGCTTTTAGGACAATAGTGGCTTGTGGAAAAAGAGCTGCAAAAATTCATCCTAAACCAGCAGCAACAAACAAGATAGTTTCTGGTTTGGGCTATGTCGATTTTGGGGCTTCTTACAAAGGCTATAAGTCTGACATAACAGTTCCTTTCATTAAAGGGAAAATAAGCAAGAAAGAAGAAAAAATTGTTCAGGTTGTGATTCAAGCTTACAATCTTGCTATAAGATCTATAAGAGTTGGTCTTCCTTGTTGGAAGCTACATGACAAAGTTGATAGATTTTTGAGAAAAAAAGGTTTCAAGCTTGAACATTCCCTTGGTCACGGCCTTGGCTTAAAAATTCATGAATTACCTACAATAGGAAAGCCGAGAAAAAAATTGAGCAAAAAGAAAATGAAGAAATGGGAAAAATTGAAGAAGATTAGATTCCAAGAAGGGATGGTCTTCACGATTGAACCTGGAGTTTATATTAAAGGTTTAAGTGGTTGTAGGATTGAGAATGATTTCTTGCTCACAAGAAAAGGACCAATAACTCTAACTCAAGCAAGATTTTTGCAAGTTTAGTAAAACTTAAATTCCTTACCTTTAATTAACTTATTAGTAGTTTGATATGGGATTTAAGTTTTGGAAAGAGAAAAAACAGGAAGAAACACCAAAACCTATTATAGTTGATGAAAGAAAAACATTGGAAAAAGTGTGCGAAGACTTAGGAAGAAAAGATTTGTATGAGCCACTTTCAAATATACTTTCCTGCGATCCACGTAAATTAGAGCCAATATATGAAAAATTAAAAGAAAAAATAAAAAAAGGTGAACTCATTTCATCATTAGATTCTTTACATTTTGCCAACAGCCTATTTTACAAAGAAGAATATGATCAAGCAAAGGAATATTTTGAAAAAGCCTATTTAGGGATTGAGAATAAAAGGAAATACATTTCTCTTGTTCTTAATAATTTTGAAGACGTGAAAAAAATTGCTAAAGAATGGTGGGAAAGAAACGGCATATACAAAAAACCTGAAAACCCCTAAGCTAAAAGCTCTTAAACCAAAACTTTAATTCTTTTCTTGTTTATGATTGCCCTTAAAAGTTCTTTTCCTACTTCTGAAGATTTATTCACTTTTATATTAGCCTTTTTTCCTACTGTGGCAGAGAAAAGAAATTCATCTTCAACATAAAAATTAGCAACTTTACCGATAAGCCTTCTATCAAAACTGAACTCTAAGCTATTACCACTTTCATTCATTTGAAATTCAACTTCCTTTCCAACCGCAGGAACTTTTGGTTCAACTTCTATATGAATTCCAAGTTTTTTCTCTATGGCTGAAATTGTATTGCCTTCTTTACCTATAAGCTTTGGAATAACTTCATTTTCCACTCTAACTATCGCTTTTGTATCAGAAACAAGTTCCACTTGTGCTTTTGGATCAAACCTCTCAATTTCTTGCAATATCCTCTGAGCTGCAAGTTTTTTCAATGGGGAAACTTCAGCTGCAACAACAGGCACGATTATGTTCTCTTCACCAAAAGTGTAAATTTCATATTCAAGCTTACCAGTCTCAAAATCCCTTATCTCAACAATAGGTCTTGCCAAATCAGCTTCTGTCATGCCAGTTGGCACTCTCACAACCAAATTCAACTCATAAACTTTCTTGATTTCACCTTCTTTTATGAAAATTACTGTGTCGATGATATGAGGGATCATCCCAAGCTCAGTTCTCATGATGAACCTTTGAATAGCATCTATTGCATTGCTTGCATGAACTACACCTATCATCCCGACTCCAGCTAAACGCATGTCAGAAAAAATCTCAAAATCTTTTGTCTTCCTAACTTCATCATAAACAGAATAGTCTGGCCTTACTAAAAGCAAAATATCGGCAGTTTTTTCAAAATCTCCTTCCAAAGGTCCATACTGAGTTATTTCTGGCCCGACTTGCAAGTCTTTCGGGCTTTCCAAAGTCTTAACAATTTTTCCCTGTTCTTTGTAGAATTCTGCCATACTGCTTGCGAAGCAAGTCTTACCAGCTCCCGGAGGCCCGGCAATCAGTATCCCTTCCGCCCTTTCCTTCAATCTCTTCATCAGCTTTTCAGAAAGCTTGTAATCTTCTAGCCTTAGCTTGACTATAGGCCTTACTATTGTTACTTCAAGACCATCAGAGAAAGGAGGCCTTGCTATAGCAATTCTATAATCACCAAGCTGCAAGACCATTGCTCCAGCTCTAGCAATCTCAACATGCCCTTCTTCGCTTACCCTAGCAGCTTCCAAAATTTCTTTTATCATGTCTTCTATATCTTCAGCCTTCAATTTTTCTTTTCCAACCTTCACAAGTTCAAACTTTCCAGGCTTACCTCTCTTGACAAGAGGCTCTACACCTTCTTTCAAATGCACACTAAGCGTGTCTGGAGTGAAAAATTTCTCAAATTTTAAGCCAGTAGTTTTAATTTCTTGAGCAATATATTCAACAGGAATTCCCTCTGCTTCTGCAACTAAAGCTTGAACATAGTCTGCTGTCACAAGTTTTCCACCTTCAGCTTTTGCCACATCTCTAATCAAAGCATCAATCCTTCCAGCTTTAGCAAGTTTTATTTCTTCTAAGCTTGGCCTCTCACCAACAAATTTTATCTTTATCTTTTTTTCTTCACACAATTTCCTTATTTTTTTAAGTTCATCCAAACCAACAAAACCAACATCTCTTCCTTTTGAGGCTTGAGCTTGCAATTCATCCAAAACAGCTAGAGGTATAACTAACTCAAAATCTTTTAGCTCTCCCTTTTCTATCATTTGAGCCAAATTTCCATGAATTATCACGCTAGTATCTGGCACAATTTTATTTACCATATTTTAACCTTGTTTTTTCTTTGTTTTAAACCTATTTCTCTTGAATCTTTTTAAACTTTTCTTTTTCATTCTTCACCTCAAAATCATGACAAAAACATTTTTTAAAAAACATTTTTTTCACAACAACAAAACATTTAAGAGCTGAATTTGCTTCTTTAATCAAGATTGAAATGAAGTCATGCCCAGAATGTGGAAGTGAAAAGCTAAAATACAGCAATGAAGGATTGGTTTGTGAGGATTGTGGTGCTGTTATTGAAGAGAGCATTTATTCAGGAGAAAGAATAATTGCTTGATGACTTCATTTCAGTCCTCATGAAGATTAAGAACTCTTTACTATCTCGATTATTTTTTCGATTTCAGCTTCAATCTCAGTTTTTTTCTCCATATTTTTAAGCTTGAACTTCTTTTTTTCAATTTCTTTTCCTCCAACAACTACAACAAAAGGAATTCCAACAGAATCTGCATATTCGAGCTGTTTTGTTAAACTTCTTCTCATCAAATCTGTTTGAACAGAAATTCCTTCTTTTCTTAACNTTTCAGCTATTTCTATAGCTTTGCTTCTCGTTCTTTCATCAACATTTGCAACAAAAACTTTTACTTTAGTTTTTGGCAATTTCAATTTTTTCTCTTTTTTCAAAATTTCAATTATCCTTTCAATTCCAAGAGAAATTCCTGTAGCTGGAGTTGGCTTACCACCATAAAGCTCTATAAGCTTGTCATATCTTCCTCCACCAGCAATAGAACCAACTTTTTCACCTTTGGCTTCAATTTCAAATATTGGNCCTGTGTAATAATCAAGACCTCTTGCCAGACTGAAATCCAAAACAAGCTTATCTTCAATTCCATAAGATTTAGAGAATTCATAAATTTGTTTTAGTTCTTCAATTCCCTCTTTCCCTTTTTGATTTCTTGCCAGCAAACTTTCTTCCTTTTTAAGGACTTCTTCAAATTTTCCCTTGATAGCTACCATTTGAAGTAATTCTTCTATTTGATCTTTTGGAATTCCAATTTTTTTCAATTCTTCTTTTACCCCATCAGTTCCAATCTTGCCAAGNTTATCAATAGCTCTGAAAATTTCCAAGCTACCAAATTCAACTTTAATTTCTTCAGGAATTTTTTCCTTCAAAATTTCAACAAAAGCTTCAAGGATTTTCCTATTGTTTATCCTTACAATTAAATCTTCAAATCCTAAAGCTTTTAAGCAAGCTAAAGCACAAGTTATACACTCAACATCGGCTTCCATGCTGCTTGAACCACAAATGTCAACATCAGCTTGATAGAATTGCCTTAGCCTTCCTGACTGAGGCTCTTCATATCTCCAAACAGGAGCTATCGCATACCTTTTGAAAGGTTTTGGTAATTGAGGATTGTTCGCAAGAAATCTTGCCAATGGAACAGTTAAATCAAACCTCAAACCAAGCTTTCTCTCTTTCTCACTCTCTATCCTGAAAATCTGCTTTGCCACATCTTCTCCACTTTTTGTAGTCAGAAGCTCTAAATCTTCAATTGCAGGTGTCTCTAAAGGTTCAAAACCATAAGACTCAAAAATTTTTTTAATTGTTTCAATAACATACTCACGAGTGACCATTTCTTCTGGGCCAAAATCTCTCATGCCTTTTGGAGCTTGAAATTTCATATTCCCACACAAATAATTTTTGTTTGTTAAAGCTATATTTTTGAATCTTAATGAAATTTATTACGTATGCAGAAATGATGTTATTCTTAAGAGTCTAAATTTTTTTAAATCATTTCCAAAAGATTTTCAAAACTTTGTTCAAAAGTCCCATAAATATCTTTTAGCCAATCTGGCCAAGAGTTATACAAAAATTTGAGCAATAGTTCATCTTTTGCAAGTTTAATCTTTTCCATTTTAATATCCTTTTCAATTTCACTCTTTACTCTTTCATCAATTGTACCTGTAACCTCAAAATTGTAACTTTTCAATATAATTTTACCGATCTTTTCTACTCTTGGGGCATGCCACCAATTTGTTATACAATTAACCTTTTCAACCTCAAACTTTTTTAAGAAAAATTTCTCTGAATAGCACAAATTTTCTATTGTAGTTCTAGATTTATTCTCTATACCTATATCAGTTTTTAGAACACCTTTTTCAACAGCATACATTGCCATATAATCTGCTTCATGCCTACCACTCATGATTAAGAAATCCAAATTTCCTTCAGAATATTCTTCTATAGCTTTATCTACCCTATTCCTTGTATGTGGGTAAAGATTTCCTTTTTCATCTACAGCACTACCATGCACTATTCCAACCTTCATGATTAGTGATTGATAAGAAAGCTTTAAGTTTCTTACTCTTATAAATAAAATAAGAGAAAATGAAGGGCGATAATCGGATCTAATTCTAAACTTTTATTTAACCCAAACACTAAAAAAGAATTTATGGAAAAAGGAAAATCCCAAAAAGAAATTGAAGAGAAGATATTTCAATTTTGGGAAAAAAATAAAATTTACGAAAAGGCAAAAGCTCAAAGGAAAAAAGCAAGGAAATTCTATTTTCTAGATGGTCCNCCTTATGCTACTGGCAGCATTCATGTAGGCACCGCAATGAACAAGGTCATCAAGGACTGCTACTTGAGATTCTTCAGAATGTTTGGCTTTAATGTTTGGGACCAGCCAGGTTATGACACACATGGTGTGCCAATAGAAAATAAGATTGAGAAAGAGCTTGGTTTCAAGAGCAAGAAAGATATAGAAAAATTTGGCGTTGCTAAATTCATTCAGAAATGTAGAGAGTTTGCTACCAAATACATTGATGTGATGGGAAAACAGTTTGAAAATTTAGGAGTTTGGATGGATTGGAAAAATCCTTACTTGACTCTGACAAATGACTACATAGAAGGGGCTTGGTATACTTTCAAAAAAGCTTTCGAGAAAGGTTTTCTCTATAAGGGCAATTATCCAGTTCATGTTTGTCCAAGGTGTGTGGATTTAAATTCAGAAGTGTTAGTAGAAGATGGGACCAAAAAGATTAAAGAACTGGAAAACTGTTGGAAGCATAATCTTCCAATTGTTTTTGATGCAGAAAGAAAAAAAATTACAAATTCTAATTTTAACGGTTATGTAAAGTATGATGATGAAACTTACACTCTTCAAACCATCGCTGGAAGAAAAATAATAGCTACACCGGATCATCCCTTTTTTGTAGAAGGTAAGGGATGGGTTGAGTTGAGGAACATAAGTGTTGGGAATAGGGTAGCAGTTTATCCTCATATCAAAACAATTGAAGAAAAAACTAAAAGCTTCAAAATAGTAGGGGAGAAAGAGATACTTAAAACATTGAAAAATATAGAAATTGCTTGTGGTCTTAAAAGAATTGGGGAGACATCAAGTATAATAAAACTTACTACTCTAGAAAGAGAAAAAGTTGTTAAATTTATTAGAGAATGCATGGAAAGACGCTTTTCCTATAGTAATATTATCAAAAAAGTTAGGAAGAAATATGGTTTGAAAATCTCTAAAAGTTTAATATCTAAAATTTCGTCCTCTTCCATATCTTTGAGAAGCTTTCTTCTAATTAAAAAATTGAAAGAAATGGGTCTAATTCCCTTAATGAGCGATTCACCTAAATTAGTAATCTTGGCAAGAATTTTAGGGCATATATTTGGTGATGGTTCAGTAATTATTAGGAAGGGAAAAGGAAGACTTTTTCCATCTATTACTTTGGTTTTCACCGGTAGGGAAGAGGATTTGAAAACTATTATGAAAGATATAGACAAACTTGGTTTTGATTATTCAAAAATTGAAAAGAAAAAGGTTGTCTCAACAGTTAACGGAAGAAAAATAAAGGGAATTTCAACTAGTTTTTCGGTCAATTCCTTAGGTTTAAGTATTTTATTATTAAGTTTAGGAGCGCCTACGGGAAAGAAGACAAGTTGTAATTTAGAGTTTCCAAAACCAATTTTAAACGCTTCTAAAAAAGTTAAGCAGGCTTTTATTTCCTCCTACTTTGGTAGTGAGCTTCAAATATTACCTTTAAGAAAACATAAGAAAGGTTTTAATGCACCCAGATTTTATTTACATAGAGATATGGGTCAGGAGAAAGATGGGATTAAATTTGTTAGGACTATTTGTAAAATTTTAAAAGAATTTGAGATAAATGCAAAATATAGAATTAAAAGGGTTTTGGTTAATAAAAAACCTAAAATTAAAATTACTTGTGAAATAGAAAGCGATGATGAAAATATTTTGAACTTATGTGAAAAAATTGGCTACACTTATTGTAAATATAGAGAGCTCCGAGCAAAACTAGCATCTTCTTATCTCAAATACAAACTAAATTTAAAAAGAGAAATAGAAAATCAAAAAAAGAGGATTTTAGAGCTTAAGAAAAAAGGGCTTAAGCCGGTAGAAATTTCCAAATTTTTAAATTTACCAATAAGAAAAGTAAGATACGTATACTATGAATATGAGAAAACTGCACGTTCATCACCCTACATTGAAGATTTTCTAACTTGGATTAAATTATATACCAAAGGATTGTCGGACGGTCTAGTTTGGGATATTGTTAAAGAAATTTCACCTTCCGGTAAAAGAACTGTAGCTGATGTAGGAGTAGAAAATTTTCATAGTTTTATAGTTAATGAGTTCGTAACTCATAATTGTGAAACTGTTGTTGCTTATAATGAAATTGAGTACACAAAGCTAACAGATCCTTCTATATATGTTAAGTTTAGAGTAAAAAACAAACCAAATGAATTTTTAGTTATATGGACAACCACCCCTTGGACATTGCCAGCAAATACAGGTGTAATGGCAAAACCAGATGCAGAATATGTTAGAGTTCAAGTTGGTAATGAAATTTTGATTCTGGCTAAAGCCCTTGTTGATAAAGTGATGGAAAAAGCTGGAATAAAAGATTATAAGATTTTAGAAACAAAAACAGGAAGAGAGCTCGAAAATTTAAAGTATGAACATNCTTTCATAAATGAGTTAAAATTCCAACAAGTCTTGACAAATGCTCATAGAGTTGTTCTTTCAGATCAGTTCGTTAGCTTAGAAGAAGGTACAGGCTTAGTTCACACAGCCCCGGGTCATGGAGAAGAAGACTATAAAGTTGGTCTAGAAACTGGTTTGCCAGCAATCTCACCAGTCAAGATTGATGGAACTTTTGATGAAAGTTGTGGGAAATATGCTGGGATGTTTGTTAAGGAAGCTGACAAGCTGATATTGCAAGATTTAAGAGCTAAAGGTTTACTACTGCATGAAGAAACAATTCAACACGACTATCCAATTTGTTGGCGATGCAATTCACCCTTGATTCAGATTTCTGTACCTCAATGGTTTTTCAAGGTTACAGCTATAAGAGACAAACTAATTGAAGAAAACAAGAAGATAAAATGGAATCCAGAATGGGCAAGCCAAAGATTTCAAAATTGGCTTGAAAGCTTGGGAGATTGGCCAATTTCTAGGCAAAGGTATTGGGGAATTCCTTTACCAATCTGGGTTTGTGAAAAATGTGGGCATATAAAAGTCATAGGCTCAAGAGAAGAATTACCAAAAGTTCCAAAAGATTTTCACAAGCCCTACATAGATGAAATAACTTTGAAATGCAGTTGTGGAGGCAAGATGAAGAGAGTTCCTGACGTCCTTGATGTTTGGTTCGATTCAGGAGTAGCTTCTTGGGCTTCTTTAGGCTTCCCAAGAAACAAAAAACTTTTTAAGAAATTTTGGCCAGCTGATTTTATTCTTGAAGGAGCAGACCAGTTTCGTGGATGGTGGAATTCTTTGATGATAACAAGCATGATGACTTTTGGCAGAGCACCTTTCAAAAGTGTTTTGATGCATGGCTTAGTTTTAGATGCTCATGGTCAAAAGATGTCAAAAAGTTTGCAGAACATAGTGAGCACAGAAGAGGTTATAGAAAAATATGGGAGAGATTTACTTAGGTTCTACTATTTATCGAGCGAACCTTGGAATGATTACTATTTCAGCTGGCAGGCTTTAGAAGAAATCTCGAAAAATTTTGTTGTTGTTAGAAACACGTTTAATTTTGTTAAAACTTATGTCACTTCAAAAGGAAAACCAAAAGGCTTGAAGCAAGAGGACAAATGGATTCTCTCAAAGCTTAACTCTTTGATTGAAAACTGCACAAAGCACTTCAATGACCACAATGCACATAAAGCTTCGAATGAAATTTTGGATTTCATCTTGAACGATTTCTCAAGGTGGTACATAAAGATAATAAGAGATAGAGTTTGGCCTTTGTATGACGGTAAAGACAAACAAGCAGCTTTCTTCACTCTTTTGACAGTAACAGAAAATTTAGCAAAGCTTTTAGCTCCAATTTGTCCTTTCTTGGCAGAGCAAGTTTATCAAGATGTGGTTAAGCCTTTGAAGAAGGGAAAGCTTTCTGTTCATCTAGAAGATTGGCCAAAGGCTGAGAAGAGAATGATTGACAAAAAGCTGGAAGAAGAAATGAAGATAGCAAAGCAGATAGTGGAAGCTTGTAGTGCTGCAAGACAAAAGGTTAATCTTAAGCTGAGATGGCCTGTTGCTTCAGTTATTGTTGTTTCCAAAGATAAGAAAGTTTTGGCTACAATAAAAGACTTGAAAGAAGTTTTGCTGAAGATGTGTAACAGTAAAAAGATAGAGGTTGCTGGCAATGAACCAAAAGGTGAATTTTCTGGAATAGAGTTTAACTTGGGAAAAGTTTTTGTTCCTTCAAGGCTTGATGAAAAACTTTTAAATGAAGCTCTACTGAGGGAGCTTGTGAGGAAGATTCAAGAGATGAGGAAAAAGTTTGGTTTTGTGGTTAAGGATAGAATTGATTTGAGTTTAAGCTCTGATGAAAAAACTAATAAGATTTTGGAGAAAAACAAGAAGATGATAGCAAAAGAAGTTGGTGCTAAAATTGTGGTTGTTGGAGCCACAAAAGGAAAGTTTTCTGACAGCTTGGAGTTTGAAGACAAAAAGATAAGTATAGCTTTCAACAAAACTCAATCTTCATAGATTTTTAAGATTAATTTATATTTCTATTTTACCAAAATAATTTTAGATAATAATGGGTTTAGCTCTAGATTCATTTGAAGACATTTTTAGTTTTTTAAGGAAACACCCTAAGGTAATTTTACTTGCTTTTACTTTTTCTATTTTATCTACTTTGTTTTCTTCAATGTTAGCGCAGTCAATCAAGACATTAGATTTAGTCTCAATCTCAATACTAGTTGCACTAGGCATAATTCTGTTTTTTGTTTCTTTGATTGTTGCTGGTGTTTACCAAATCACAGTTTATCAAGCTGTAAAGAAAGGTGAAGTTGAAATTATGAAAGCAGTTCAAAATTCTTTTGGAATTTTTTTCAAGATTTTGCTCACATCTCTTCTTACTTTTCTCATTTTTGGAGTACCGGTATTTTTTGTTTTCCTACTAGCTCTACTGTTATTGAAATCTTCTCTCATCATTTTCATTGTTATTCTTGTGATAGTTTTATGCATTCTTTTCATTCTTTTCTATGTTTCATTAAGATTGTTTTTAACATTTCCAATACTCGTTATTGAGAATAAAGACCCTATAGAAAGTATAAAATCAAGTTGGAAAATAACAAAAGATAATTCAATTTCTATATTGGCATTTCTTCTTCTTCTTGGCTTAATAATTGGTGTAATTTCTTTTCCTTTTAGTATTCTGAAAGTTGTTTTTGAAATTTTAAAGATAGATCAAATTTCTTTAATCTTTGAGGTAATAATTTCTACAATAAGCGGAGCACTATTAGGTCCAGCTGCAGCAATTTATTATTTCAATTTAAAGAAATCAAAAATTTAACTCACTTAATGAGTTCTAAATTTATATCAAGCTTTTTTCTCTCAAAAGCAAACATGGAAATAAAGAAGAAAATTTTGTTAATAGCTTGTGTTTTAATTTCTTTATTCGGCTTAGCATTAATTTATTTCTCAGCTTTAGCTATTTCACCATCAGAAACAAAAATAAGCAAGATAGATTCTAGCTTAAGTGGCAAACTA
>JGI24721J26819_10006891_pt1 | contig 10924 bp, 9 predicted proteins | sample YelNatPaOPGAMG01_FD_26819 | JGI IMG/M metagenome (IMG submission 26819)
GGCGGCGACAGCCAAACCCGCCCGGCCCGGCCGCGCCCGCCACTCTGGCGACCGGCAATCACCACGAGCCCCGCCGCCTCTCCGGCACGCGCCCGCGCGATGCAAAGATCGGAAGTCGAGGGCAGGCTCTCATAGCGCTCGATCCGCCACATCCCGCCCACGCCGGGGGCGGGGGCGCTCACCCGAACAACACGCGCGCCGCCGCCTGCGCGGCATTGAGCACCGGGGCGGGGGCGATGAAAAAGAAGGTGGTGAAGAGGCCGGTTGCCGCCGCGACCACCGAAAGCGACGCTGGGCGCCGGTCAAACGCCTCGCGCGCCTCGTCGAAATACATCACCTTGACGATGCGGAGATAATAGAAGGCGCCAACCACGCTGGTGAGCACGCCGATGATCGCCAGCGTCCACAAACCGCTCTGAACGGCGGCGAGAAACACGTAGAGTTTGCCGAAAAAGCCCGAAAGCGGCGGAATGCCCGCCATGCTGAACATGAACACCGCCATCGCCATCGCCAGCGCCGGATCGTTGCGCCCGAGCCCGGCGAGATCGGCGATCGTCTCGACCGCCCGGCCACGCCGGCGCATCGCCAGGATAACGGCAAACGTGCCGAGAAACATGAAGACATAGACAACGAGATAGACCAGCGCGCCGCGCAGGCCGGCGGCGTTGCCGCAGGCGAGCCCGATCAGCACATAGCCCATGTGGCCGATCGAGGAATAGGCCATGAGCCGCTTGATATTGCTCTGGCCGATGGCGGCGAGGGCGCCGAGGATCATCGAGGCGACCGAAACAATTTCGATCAGCGCCTGCCACTGGATCAGCACATGACCGAACGGCCCCACCATCACGCGGAGAAACAGCACCATCGCCGCGACCTTCGGCGCGGTGCCGAGAAATGCCGTGACCGGACTCGGCGCGCCCTCATAGACATCGGGTGTCCACATATGGAACGGCACCGCCGCGACCTTGAAGGCAAAGCCCGCGATGACGAACACCACGCCGACGATCAGACCTTCGGAAACCCGCGTCGGATCGCTGAGCGCTTGGCGGATGGCAGCAAAATCCATGCTCCCCGAAAAACCATAGACCAGCGTGATGCCGTAGAGCAGCAGCCCCGAGGCGAGCGCGCCGAGGACAAAATACTTCAGCCCGGCTTCGGCCGAGCGCACATCATCGCGGGCGAAAGCGGCGAGCACGTAGATGCAGAGCGACTGCAATTCGATCCCGAGATAGAGGCTCATCATGTTCCCGGCCGAGACCATGACCATCATGCCGAGGGTTGCGAACAGCATCAGCACCGGGAATTCGAAGCGCCCGATCCCCTCGCGTGCATTATAATCGAGCGAGAGCACCACCCCGAGGATGGCCGCGGCAAGGATCAGGAACTTGCTGAACACGCTCATCGGGTCAGTAAGAAACTGCCCCTCAAAAGCCAGACCGAACGCGCCGCCGGCGACCAGAACGGCGGCGAGCAGCAGCGCGCCGATCGTCAGCATGCTGCAGATCAAGCTCCCATCGCCGCGGCGCAGAACGCCGAACAACAATATCCCCATGCCGCAAAGGGCCAGCACGATTTCGGGGGTGGCAAGAGACCCGTTCATGGCAGCACCTTCTGGTCCGGCAGGCGCGCGGCAAGGCGGGTCGCGCCGCCGGTAAGCGCCGCCTGGTGCTGGCTCACCATGGCGTTCACTGAGGTCTCGAAGAAATGCGTGAAGCTCGCGGGATAAACCCCCATCCACAGGGTGAGCAGCACGAGCGGCGCAAAGACCGCGACCTCGCGCGGCGAAAGATCGAGAATGGCTTGCAGATCGGGGCGGGTGAGCCGGCCGAAAATCACCCGCCGGTAAAGATAGAGCATATAGGCGCAGCCTAGGATCATGCCGCTGCCGCCGAGCAGCGAAAGCCAGAAATTAATCTTGAGGGAGCCGAAGATCACCAGCACCTCGCCAATAAAACCGGAAGTTCCCGGCAGGCCCATGCTCGCCAAGGTGAACAGCATGAAGGTCGCGGCATAGGCCGGCATGCGCTCGACGAGGCCGCCATAACGCGCGATGTCACGCGTGTGCATCCGGTCATAGATCACGCCAACGCAAAGAAAAAGCGCGCTCGCGACGATGCCATGCGAGAGCATCTGGAAAAGCGCGCCGTCGATCCCCTGGGCGTTGAAGGTGAAGATGCCGATGGTCACGATCGCCATATGCGCGACCGAGGAATAGGCGATCAGCTTCTTCATATCGGTCTGCGCCAAGGCCACCAGCGAGGTGTAGATCACCGCGATCACCGAAAGCGCAAAAATCAGCGGCGCGAAGTAGGTCGAGGCTTGCGGTAGCATCGGCACCGAAAAGCGCAAGAACCCATAAGCCCCCATCTTGAGCAGCACGCCAGCAAGAATAACCGAGCCTGCGGTCGGCGCCTCGACATGGGCATCGGGCAGCCAGGTATGAACCGGCCACATCGGCACTTTCACGGAGAACGACGCGAGGAAGGCGAGGAACAGCCAGTACTGCATGTTGGTCGGGAATTGGGTATGCAGCAGCACGGTAATGCAGCAGCACGGTAATATCCGTGGTGCCGGCGAAGTACCAGATGGCGAGCAGGGCGAGCAGCATCAGCACCGAACCGGCAAGCGTGTAGAGGAAGAATTTGAGCGCCGAGTAGACCCGCCGCGGCCCGCCCCAGATGCCGATGATGAGATACATCGGGATCAGCACCCCTTCGAAGAACATATAGAAAACAACGAAGTCGAGCGCGCAGAATGTGCCCACCATCATGGTCTCGAGGATAAGGAAGGCGAGCATGTATTCACGCACGTTTTTCTTTATCGACTCCCAGCTTGCCAGCACGCAGATCGGCGTCAGCGCGGTGGAAAGCAGCACAAACAGCACGCTGATGCCATCGACCCCCATGCGATAGCTCACGCCGAATTGCGGCAACCATGTGAGGTGCTCGACAAACTGGAAGCCGGCCTCGGAAGCATCGAATTCGCCCCAGAGCAACAGGCTGAGCGCGAAGACGATCAGGCTGGTCCAAAGCGCCGTCCAGCGGGCGTTGGTGGCAACCGTCGCCTCATCGCCGCGCACCGAGAGGATGATGGCGCCGCCGAGCAGCGGCAGCCAGGTAATCAGCGAGAGCAGCGGGAAACCAGCCTGGTTCATCATTTCACCGGAAAATCAGGAAAATGGTAATCAGCAACACCACGCCAATCAGCATCGAGAAGGCATAGACGGCGATCGAGCCGGTCTGTAGCTTGACCGCCTGCTCGGCGGAATCCTCGGCAATGTGGGCGATGCTGTTGGGTACCCCATCGATGATCGTGACATCGCCGACCTGCCACAGCAGCCGCGCCAACGCGAAGAACGGGCGCACCAGAACCGCGTCATAAAGTTCGTCGAAATACCATTTGTTGAGCAGAAAACGGTAGATCGGCGCGAAACGCGCGGCAATCCCCGCCGGCAGCGTCGGCACCGCGACATACATGACATAGGCCAGCGCAATACCAAGCAGGGCGAGCACGCTTGGCGCGAGCGCCGCCCAGGCGGGGATCTCCTCCATGCGCGCGAGAATATCGTTGCCCGGCACAACGCCGATACTGTTGCGCCAGAAGGCATGCCAATCGGCGCCGATGAAAAGCCCGCGCAGCGAGAAACCCGCGATCAGGGCGCCGACCGCCAGCACGATCAGCGGCCCGGTCATGACCAGCGGGCTTTCATGTACATGCTCGAGCACATGATGATCGGCGCGCGAGCGACCGTGGAAGGTCAGCAGCAGCAGCCGCCATGAATAGAACGCCGTGAGAAAGGCCGCGAGCACGCCGCAGACGAAGCCATAGATCGCAACCGGGCTGCCGTCAGCGAAAGCCGCCTCGAGGATTGCATCCTTGGAGTAATAACCGGCAAAAGGGAAAATACCGGCGAGCGCCAGGCTGCCCGCCCACATCATGGTGTAGGTGAGCGGGATTTTTTTCCACAGCCCCCCCATGCGCCGCATATCCTGCTCGTCCGACATTGCATGGATCACCGAGCCCGCGCTCAGGAACAGCAGTGCCTTGAAAAAAGCATGCGTGATGAGATGAAAAATCGAGACCTGATAGGCGCCGACACCGGCGGCGATGAACATATAGCCGAGCTGCGAACAGGTGGAATAGGCGATCACTCGCTTGATATCGTTCTGCACACAACTGATAGTGGCGGCAAACAAGGCGGTGCTGGCGCCGATCACCGTTATAACCCCGAGTGCCACCAGCGCATGTTCGAGGATCGGCGAGATGCGCGCCATGAGGAACACGCCGGCGGTAACCATGGTCGCGGCATGAATGAGCGCCGAAACCGGCGTCGGCCCCTCCATCGCGTCCGGCAACCAGACATGCAGCCCGATCTGCGCTGATTTGCCCATCGCGCCGATGAACAGCAAAATACAAATCACCTCGAGCGCGCGATAATTCGTCCCGAACAGCGCGTAGGTATCATTGAGATGCTGGGGCACCGCGGCGAAGATGGTGCTGAAGGAAACCGAACCAAAAAGAAAAAACACCAACGCGATGCCGACCGCGAAGAACAAATCGCCGATGCGGTTGACCACGAAAGCCTTGATGGCGGCGGCGCAGGCGCTCGGCTTCTCATACCAATAGCCGATGAGCAGGTAGCTCATGAGGCCTACCCCCTCCCAGCCAAAAAACAATTGCAGCAAATTATTCGCCGTCACCAGCATCAGCATCGCGAAGCTGAAGAGCGAGAGATAGCTGAAAAAGCGGGCTACCGGCTTATGCTCGTGGCCCATGTAGCCAATGCTGTAGATGTGGATCAGGGTCGCGACGAAAGTGACCATCGCCACCATCACCGCCGAGAGCGTGTCATAGCGCAGCGCCCAATCGACATGGAGCGATCCCGCCGAGATCCATTCGGCAAGCCGCACCGTGCCGGTCGGCGCGCCTCCCCAGACGAGTTGGATAAACGCCGTCTCGCCGCAAATCGTGGCCACGATCATGCAGAGAATGGTTACCGCCTGGGCGGCGCGATCGCCGATGGCGCGGCCGAGCAGACCGGCAACCGCCGAGCCGAATAGGGGGACGAGAACAGCGACGGCGTAGATCATCCTCAACCCTTCATCAGATTGACGTCCTCGACCTCGATCGAGCCACGGTTGCGGAAATAGACGACGACGATCGCGAGCCCGATCGCCGCCTCCGCCGCCGCCACGGTAAGGACGAACATGGCAAAGACCTGGCCGACGAGATCGCCGAGGGCCGCGGAAAACGCGACGAGGTTGAGATTGACCGCAAGCAAGATGAGCTCGACCGACATCAGGATGACGATAACGTTCTTGCGATTGAGAAAAATCCCGAACACCCCGAGCACCAGGAGAATCGCGGACACAACGAGATAGTGACCCAACCCAATCACCGCCATGTCAGTGCCCTTCCCCCTGATGCGGCGCAACGGGATGCGGCACGGCGGCTTCCTCGAGAGGCTTCGGGCGACGGAATTCACCCGGCGCGACACCGGCGCCGAGCGGCGCGGCAACCAGTTCCAGCGTCTCGGCGACGCTGCGCGCCATCTGGCGGGCGATCACCTGACGGCGCGACGTGCGACGATCGCGATGCGTCAGCACGATCGCCCCGATCATCGCCACCAGCAACACCAGCCCGGCAAGCTGGAACAAAAGGATGTTGTGGGTATAAAGAAGATCACCGAGTGCCGCGGTGTTCTGCATTCCCGCCGGCATCGGGGCGGCGCGAAGCGCGGTGATGCCGGGGGCGACACGCCAGCCACCCAGCACCATCGCGAGTTCGGCGAACAGCACCAGCCCGACCGTCGCGCCGATCGGGGCATAACGCTGAAATCCCTCGCGGAGCTGCGCGAAATTGACATCGAGCATCATCACCACGAACAGGAACAGAACGGCCACTGCCCCGACATAGACGATGACCAGGATCATCGCCAGGAACTCCGCCCCGGCGAGCAGGAACAGACCCGCCGCGTTGAAAAACGCGAGGATCAGGAACAGCACGGAATGCACCGGGTTGCGCACGCTCACCACCAGCGCCGCCGAGCCGAGCAGGATGGCCGCGAAGATATAGAAGGCGATCATCATGATCATGCGGCTCTGGCCCTCTGCCCGGTGCCCAGCGGCGGCTCAGCGATACGGCGCATCGAGTTCGAGCCGCTTGGCGATCTCGCTTTCCCAACGATCGCCGTTCGCCAATAGCCGGTCCTTGTTGTACATGAGTTCCTCGCGGGTCTCGGTGGCGAACTCGAAATTCGGCCCCTCGACGATCGCATCCACCGGGCAGGCCTCCTCGCAGAGGCCGCAATAGATGCATTTGGTCATGTCGATGTCGTAGCGCGTGGTGCGGCGGGAGCCATCGGCGCGCGGCTCGGCCTCGATGGTGATCGCTTGCGCCGGACAGATCGCCTCGCAGAGCTTGCAAGCGATACAGCGCTCCTCACCATTGGGATAGCGGCGGAGCGCGTGCTCGCCCTTGAAGCGCGGGCTGATCGGGTTTTTCTCGAAAGGATAGTCGATCGTTGCCTTGGGTTTGAAGAAATAGCGCAAGGTCAGGCCCAGCCCGATCAGCAACTCGCCGAGCAACAGGCTGCGCGCGGTGCGGTCCAGAAATGCCATCTCGCTCAACGCTCCTTCTCGGCAGAGCGCATAGGCGCGCTTCTCTCGGCCATCAAGCGGCTCCCCCCGGCAGCCAGCCGGTCGCCATCAGCACGCCGGCGGTGAGCACCAGCCAGAACAGCGAGAGCGGCAGGAACACCTTCCACCCGAGCCGCATCAACTGGTCGTAGCGATAGCGTGGAAACGTGCCGCGCACCCAGATGAAGACGAACATGCAGAGGAGTATTTTAAGGATGAACCAGATCGGGCCAGGCAGCCAAGTGAACGGTGCGATCCCGAAAGGTGCCAGCCAGCCGCCGAGAAAAAGGATGGAGGTCATGGCGCTCATCAGGAACATGTTGGCGTATTCGCCCAGGAAAAACAGCGCGAAGGCCATGGCGCTGTATTCGACGAAAAACCCGGCAACGATCTCGCTCTCGCCCTCCGGCAGATCAAAGGGCGAACGATTGGTTTCGGCGAGGCCTGAGATGAAGAACACCACGAACATCGGGAACAGCGGTATAAAAAACCAGATGTGGCGTTGCGCCAGCACGATGTCGTTGAGGTTGAGGCTGCCCACACAAAGCAGCACCGAGACCATGACGAAGCCGATCGAGACCTCGTAGCTCACCATCTGCGCCGCCGAACGCATCGCGCCGAGAAACGCGTATTTCGAATTGCTCGCCCAGCCAGCGATGATGATGCCATAGACGCCGAGCGAGCTGATCGCGAAGAGATAGAGAATACCGACATTGATCTTGGCGACCGCCCAGCCATCGTTCACCGGAATCACCGCCCAAGCGATCATGGCCAGGACAAAAGTGATCATCGGCGCAAGCAAAAAAAGCACCCGGTTCGCGCCGGTCGGGATGATGGTCTCCTTCATCAGCATCTTGCCGGCATCGGCAAAAGCCTGCAGCAGCCCNCACCAGCCCACCACATTCGGCCCCTTGCGGAGCTGGATCGCCGCCAGGATCTTGCGCTCGGCATAGGTCGCGTAGGCGACGCCGAGCAGCAGCGGCACCAGAATGGCCAGCGTCTCCAACACCATCAACACAACGAGACCGAGCGGTGTCGCAAAAAACTCGCTCATGGCGCCTACTCCGCTGCCTGCGCCAGGGGTTGCTGAAAGGTCGCAGTGCAGGCGGCCATGGTCGGGCTCGCCCGGCTGATCGGATCGGTCTGGTAGTAATTCACCATCGCCGGCGCGAAAGGCGCGGACAGCAGCGCCGCCGGATCGCCCGCCGGCGGGCTCAAATCGACGGCGCCGCGGCGTGGCAGATCATCGATGCGGGCAAAAACCGCATTGACCTCGGCCATCCGCCGCCGCAGCGCATCGAGGTCGTCATAGGGCAAGGGATGACCGACGCGAGCGCTGAAGGCGCGCAAAATGCGCCAGTCCTCGCGCGCTTCGCCGGGCGGAAAAACCGCGAATTCCCCGCGCTGCACGCGCCCCTCGGTGTTGACGTAGGTGCCGTTCTTCTCGGTATAGGCGGCGCCGGGGAGAATGACATCGGCGCGCGCCGCGCCGCGATCGCCATGATGCCCCTGATAGACGACGAAGGTCTGAGCGCCGATCCGCGTGCCATCGATCTCGTCGGCGCCGAGTAGCCAGAGCAGATCGACCCCGCCTTCCAGCATCGCGGCGACATCCTTGCCGCCCGACCCTGGCAGAAAGCCGAGATCAAGCGCGCCGACGCGGGCGGCTGCGTTGTGCAGAACGTTGAAACCATGCCAATCCGCGCTCAGCGCGCCGATCTCGGCCGCGAGCATCCAGGCCGCCGCCAATATCGCCGCGCCATCGGCGCGCCGCAACGCGCCCTCCCCGAGGATAACCATGGGCTTTTTCGCCGCGCGCAAGGTGGCCGCAAACCCCTCGCTCCCAGCACGCAGCGCTGCCAGCACGTCCGGCGCCGCGCCCAGCCACCGCACCGGATAGGTCAGATCGGCGGGTGCGCCGATCGCCGCGATCGGCGCACCAGAGGCGAGCCAGCGCTTGCGGATGCGCGCGTTGAGAACCGGGGCCTCGCGGCGCGGATTGGCGCCGATGATGAGAATGGCGTCTGCCTCCTCGATGCCGGCGATCGTGGTGTTGAACAGATAAAACTCCCGCCGCGTCGCGTCGAGCTGCGCACCGTCCTGGCGGGCATCGAGATTGGCCGAACCGAGTGCGGCCATCAGCTCCTTGAGCGCCAGCATGCTTTCCGCATCGCAGAGGTCGCCGGCGATGGCACCGATGCGCGCGCCATCGAGACCATGCAAACGCGCGGCGATCGCCTCGAAGGCCTGATCCCAGCTCGCCGGCTCGAGTTTGCCACCACGCCGCACCCAGGGCCGATCAAGGCGACGCCGCTTGAGACCATCGACGGCAAAACGCGATTTGTCGGCAAGCCACTCCTCGTTCACATCCTCGTTGAGCCGCGGCAGGATGCGCAGCACCTCGGGTCCGCGGGAATCGATACGGATGTTGCAGCCGACGGCATCAAAAACGTCAATCGCGTCGGTCTTCTTCAATTCCCATGAGCGCGCCACAAAGGCATAAGGTTTCGAGGTCAGCGCGCCGACCGGACAAATATCGATGAGATTGCCGGACAATTCGGAACTCAGCGCCCGCTCGACATAGGTGCCGATTTCGAGGTTCTCGCCGCGTGCGGTGGCGCCCAGCTCCGGCACGCCGGCGATCTCGGCGGCGAAGCGCACACAGCGCGTGCACTGGATGCAGCGCGTCATCACCGTCTTGACGAGCGGGCCGAGATCCTTGTCGCGCACCGCGCGTTTTGCCTCACGGTAGCGGGAATGGTCCATGCCATAGCCCATGGACTGATCCTGCAAATCGCATTCGCCGCCCTGGTCGCAGATCGGGCAGTCGAGCGGATGGTTGATCAACAAGAATTCCATGACACCACGCCGCGCCTGGCGCACCATCGGACTGTCGGTCTTGACCACCATCCCGTCGGCCACGGGAAAAGCGCAGGAAGCCACAGGCTTGGGCGATTTCTCCACTTCCACCAGGCACATCCGGCAATTGCCGGCCACCGAAAGCCGATCGTGATAGCAAAAACGCGGGATCTCGCGGCCTGCGAGTTCCGCCGCCTGCAGCACCGAGGCGCCGTTCGGCACTTCGACCTCGATGCCATCCACCGTCACTTTGACCATCAACTCACTCCGCCGCCAGCTTGAGGCCGCGCGCCTGGAACGCGGCGATGCGCGCCTCGATCGCGGGGCGAAAATGCCGGATCAGGCCCTGGATCGGCCAGGCGGCGGCATCGCCCAGCGCGCAGATCGTGTGCCCCTCCACCTGTCGCGTCACCTGCTCGAGAATGTCGATCTCCGCGCTCTCGGCGCGGCCCTCGACGAGGCGGTCCATCACCCGCATCATCCAGCCCGTGCCCTCGCGGCAGGGCGTGCATTGGCCGCAACTCTCATGTTTGTAAAAACGCGAGAGCCGCGCTATGGCCTTGATGATATCGGTCGATTTGTCCATGACGATGACCGCGGCCGTGCCGAGCCCGCTTTTGACATCGCGCAGACTGTCGAAATCCATCAATACGGTATCACAAATTTCCTTGGGCAGCACCGGCACGCTGGAACCGCCGGGAATGACAGCGAGCAGATTATCCCAACCCCCGCGCACGCCACCGGCATAGCGATCGATCAATTCACGCAACGGAATACCCAGCTCTTCCTCGACATTGCACGGCTTGTTGACGTGGCCAGAGATGCAGAACAGCTTGGTGCCGGTGTTTTTCGGCCGCCCGAGTGCGGAAAACCACGCCGCCCCCCGGCGCATGATCGTCGGCGCGACCGCGATGCTCTCGACATTGTTCACCGTGGTTGGGCAACCATAGAGGCCGACGGCGGCGGGAAAGGGTGGTTTGAGCCGCGGCATGCCTTTTTTGCCTTCGAGGCTTTCAAGCAACGCCGTCTCTTCCCCACAAATATAGGCACCGGCGCCGCGATGCAGATAGAGATCGAAATCCCAATCCGAACCACAGGCCTTCTTGCCGATCAGCCCCGCCTCATAGGCCTCGTCGATCGCTGCCTGGAGATGACGCGCCTCGTTGTAGAATTCGCCCCGGATATAGATGTAGCAAGCATGCGCTCCCATCGCGAAAGAGGCGACCAGGCAGCCCTCGATTAGTTTATGGGGATCGTGGCGGATGATATCGCGATCCTTGCAGGTGCCGGGCTCACTTTCATCGGCGTTGACGACGAGATAGGAGGGTCGGGCGTCGGGTTGTTTGGGCATGAACGACCATTTCATGCCGGTGGGAAAACCGGCGCCGCCACGACCGCGCAGACCCGATGCCTTGATCTCCTCAACG
>JGI24721J26819_10006898_pt1 | contig 10917 bp, 9 predicted proteins | sample YelNatPaOPGAMG01_FD_26819 | JGI IMG/M metagenome (IMG submission 26819)
GTATCGAGGTCGAGAAAGAAGCGCTCGATATCAATATGGTATTTTTCAAGCTTCCGGCCGGCATCGATGACTCGGCACTCGTTCGATACTTCAAAGAGCGCGGGGTATTGATCAACCCTCCAGAGCAGGGCTGGTGCCGCTTTGTGACGCATTATTGGATTCATAAAGACGACATCGACAAGGTGATTGGGCTCATGAATGATTTTATTGGCACAAATTGATTTTACGCTGTAAACTTTGTGCAGGGGCCAGGCGAGCCGCGGGTTTTGAGCAGCATGCCAGTCGCGCCGCCGGCGGGTTTTGAGCGAGCGGCATCTTAATAACATCTTAGCGGCAACTTAGCAGCAGCTCAGCAACATCTTAGTGGCCGCTGCCGGGTTTTGAGCAGCATCCTCGTCGCGGTTTGATGGTTTCGTGTTCTTGGCTGTCGTTCAGATTCTGCTCACATGTACAATCTCGCCGAAATATACGCGGTGGTAGTCTTTTTTCGGATAATTCCCTTCGATAGACGAGTCGAGAAAATGTGCGTGCTCGAGGTCCTGCCAATACATTTTTCTGCATTCGATCACGAGGCTCGCTTCCTTAAAGCAAGGAGCGGCGACAATACGCGACGCCATGGGGGTCAGACCCGCTTCGGCTATTTTATTGCTATTGCGCCCCGATTTTGAACCAATGATCGAGAGGGCAGGCTTGTACTTCGGATCGAAGGCATTCAGCGTGAAAGTACTGAATTTTTCCATAAACTCGAATGTATAGCGCGTGGGGCGAACAAACACCTGGAAAAACATCTTGTTCCATATCTGGCCATAGCTCCCCCATGAAATTGTCATGGCATTGAATGCTCCAGCTTCGAAATCGCCAGCGAACAGCACAAGCCAGTGCTCCCGAAGTTGTGCCGGATCATAATGGAATAGATCTATCGGGATATCTCTTCGTTCCATGATTCCTCCTCAGCGTGCCTGATATCGATATACATGAATTGATTCTTTTCATATGAGGTCGAAAATGCTCCCCACGTGCCGATGAGACCATCAGCAAATCTTGTGTTGCCAAGCCCCACAAGCCCGCAAGCACCGCATACTCTCGCATACTATTCTAGATTTCATTTCCTTTGAACTGGCTCATGTACAAATGGTGATAGAAACCGCGCCGCTCGAGCAGTTCCTCATGATTGCCCTGTTCAACGATTTCGCCATTGTTGATGACGACAATGCTATCGGCATCGCGGATGGTGCTCAGTCGGTGAGCGATAACGATGCTCGTGCGCCCCTCCATGAGTCTGAGAAGAGCCTTCTGAATGCGCAGCTCGGTTCGGGTATCGACACTGCTCGTCGCCTCGTCGAGGATGAGAATGCTGGGATTAGCCAGAATGGCACGCGCGATGGAGAGCAGCTGACGCTGCCCCTGGCTCAGGTTGCCGGCGCGCTCGGATAAATTGGTGTGGTAGCCCTGCGGCAGCTGTCGGATAAAGTGGTCTGCCTCGGCCATACGGGCCGCTTCGAAGCACTCTTCATCGGTCGCATCGAGTCTGCCAAAACGGATGTTCTCCAGGATCGTATCCGCGAAAAGAAAGGTGTCTTGCAGAACGAGCGCGAGGTTCCGGCGCAGGTCGGCTTTCCTGATTGCGCGGATATCGATACCATCGATGAGAATCTGTCCTTCCTGAATATCGTAGAAACGCGTCAAAAGGCTGGTAATCGTGGTTTTGCCGGCGCCGGTCGGGCCTACGAGCGCAATCGTTTTGCCGGCTGGAATTTCCAGGCTGAAATTCCGGATGACGATGCGCTCGGGATTGTAGCCGAACACGACATTCCGAAGACGAACCTCGCCCTTGAACCTGCCTGCTGAAACCGCGTCCGGCAGGTCTGGAGTTTCCGGTTTTGTGTCGATGATTTCGAACACGCGTTCTGCCCCCGCGAGCGCAGCCTGAATCGAGTTGTAGAGGTTCGAAAGCTGACGCAAGGGCGAGGTGAAATTCTGAGCATAGTTGATGAATGTCGCGATCATGCCGATACTGACGAGCCCTTTGAGCGCGAGCCATCCTCCGAGGCTTGCAAGCACGATGACGAAAAAACTTCCGAGCACGCCGGTCAGCGGCATGAGCAGCATGGAATAGGAATTGGCATAGACCGCCGATTTGAACACCGCCTTATTCTTTTGACGGAATGTTTCAATAGCTGATTCATTGCGGCGAAAGGCTTTGATCACTTTAAAGCCGGAAATGGTTTCTTCAGCGACCGCATTGAGCTCGCCGAGATCTTTCTGAAGCTCGCGGAACCCTTTTCGCGTATATTTTGCAACAAAATTGCTGAACCAGTACATGATGGGAATCACGACGAGGCTTGCCAGCGCAAGCCAATGATTCAGAATGAACATGCTCACAAGAATGCCGACCATGGTCAGAATGCTTGCGATGAGCGAAATGACGTTCTGCGAAACAGTCTGGTTGATGGCATCGATATCGTTGGTGAGCCGGCTCATGAGTCCACCCGCGGGGTGTGTGTCGAAAAATCGCATGGACAGGGTCTGGATGTGCGCAAAGAGATCACTGCGAAGATTTTTAAGCGCGTTCTGCGAAATTTTCGCCATAATCAGATTGGCGATAATATTGAAGAAGTTGCTCAGCATATATGCGGCCAGCATGAGGAGTGCGGTAACCAGCAGACTGCTCAAGTTCTTGCCGCCGATACTCTTATCGATAGCTCTGCCCATGAGATACGGTCCAGCAAGCCCCAAAAGAGAGTAGAGTACGACAAAGCCAACGACTAGAATAAGCGGAGCCTTGAATGGTTCGAGATATTTCAAAAGCCGAATCATCGCTTTTCGGGGGTCTGCGGCCTTTTCGAATTTTGTAGGCCGCCCTTGCCGCCTCTGGAAGCTCGCGCGAACATCTTGGATAGAAGGCGTTGTTTCATAGGCCATGGCGCACCCCCGCTCCCAGCTGGGAATCGTAGATTTCTTTGTAGATGGGGCTCGATTTCAAAAGCACCCTGTGTTTGCCTTCAGCCGCGATCCGGCCCTGGTCGAGCACAATGATCTTGTCCGCATTCAGCACGGTGCTGATTCGCTGGGCAACCATAATCACCGTCGTTCCGCGCGCTGCGACAGCGATCGCGTTCTGAATCAGCGTTTCAGTCTCCACATCGACGGAACTCGTTGCATCATCGAGAATCAAAATCGAAGGTTTGCAGACGAGGGCGCGTGCGATGGCGAGTCGCTGTTTTTGGCCGCCCGAGAGATTGACGCCCCTTTCTTCGATATGGGTATCATAGCCTTTGGGCATACGCATGATAAAATCGTGCGCCTGGGCTGCTTTCGCCGCTTCGATTATTTCATCGTCAGTGGCATCCGGCCTTCCGTAGCGGATATTGTCCCGAACCGTTCCCGTAAACAGCACGCTGTCCTGCGGCACTACCGCAATATGCTCGAGCAGTGAATCCGATCGTACACGCCGCACATCTTGCTCATCGATTCGAACCTTTCCCGACGAAACGTCGTAAAAACGTGGAATCAGATTGATAAGGCTCGATTTGCCCGACCCGGTCGCGCCAAGAATTGCAGTTGTCTTCCCCGGCTCTGCGCGTGTGCAGATGTCTTCGAGCACGGCGAGATCTGTAGCCCCATTATAATGGAAAGAAACACCTTCGAATTCGATTTGGCCGCGGCTTGGCTCAGGAAGCGATACTGCATCGGGCGCTTCGGCAACCTCGGGCTCGGCGTCGAGCACCTCATTGATGCGCTTTGCGGAAGCCAGCCCATTTGCCCAGTTGTTGGACAATTGCGTCATCATAGTAAGCGGCTGCAATGTAGCCATGAGATAGTTCGTAAATGCGACAATCTGCCCGAGGGAAAGCGTGCCGTGGATAGCCTGCCCGCCGCCGAGCCATATCACGAGCACAATGCCGATATTGATCAGCATCGTCAGAATCGGACTCATCGACGACATGAGCTGCATGACTTTAATATTTTCGTCCGCAAGGTTCTTGTTGGCCTGTTCGAATCGGCTCGATTCATAGGGGCCGCGGACATATGCCTTTACCAGATGCGCACCAGCTATATTTTCTTGCAGAACAGTATTGAGCCGGTCCAGGCGCTGTTGGACGGTCCTGAATATCGGCTCCAGCCGGACACTGAAATAGACGATGACGATGCCGCCCGCGACCAGAATCGGCATCATTGTGAGGGCGAGCGTTTTGCTTGTCACAAACATGAGGACGATACTGCCGATCATGGAGAGCGGCGCTCGTGTTCCAATGCGAAGCGACATCTGAAAAAGCCGCTGAACAGCCGCAGTATCGCTTGTCAGCCGGACCATGAGTTTTGCAGTCGAAAATTTGTCGATGTTTCCGTAGGAAAGGTGCTGAATCTTGACAAATACTGCTTCGCGCAGATCCCGCGCGATACTCTCCCCAACGCGTATCGATGAAATACTATTGAGCACCGCCACGAGCGCAGAAAGAAGCGACACACCGAGCATTATCACCGATGTGGAAATGACAACTTGCAAGTCTTTCTGCCGTATGCCTTTATCGATCAAGTGCCCCACGAGCCTCGGCACAGCGAGGTCGAATCCAACCATCGCAATCAGCATAATGAGCGAAAAGAGAGCGAGCTTCCAATAGGGTTTTGCATACTTCAGAATTTTCTTGAACTCATGCATGGTGAATCTTCCTCTGCACACATGTGCTAATCTTTTCAGCCTGTGTATTCTATTCGGAAATTGTCGTTTTGTCAGTTGTGGATTCAGAAACCGCAGCTGATGGCGGCTTTCCCGCCTCGAAAAACATCTTGCGGTATTCGCGCGGCGAGAGCCCTGTGCATTTTTTGAACACTTTGGTGAAATGGAAGGGATTTTCGAAACCGAAGCGGTACGCAACATCGCTTATGGTGAGCTGATTATCTACAAGCACTGCGGAAGCTGCTTCGATTTTGAGCCTCGTGAAGTATTGAAAGGGCGACATCCCCAGGTGGTGCCTGAAAAGCCTGATGAAGTATTCTTCCGACAGACCGAGCTTGGCCGCCAGGTCGTCAGAGCTGAGCTTTTCGCGGATATGTTTGCTCATGAGCGAAAGTGCGCGCTCGACATGTTCGTTTTTTGACCGCGGAGCGCTCAGAGCAGGAGTTGGGCTGTCGAAATGGTCGAACCATCGGTACAGAATACTCAAGAGTGCATGTTCAGCCGCTTTCCTGGCCTGTATGGAAGGAGATTTCGAAAGCCGGTACAGGTCATCGAGAAGGAAGCGGTCCTTTGTATCAGCCGGAAGCGCTCTGGTTCTTGCGCGCCAGATATGCCCCATGAGCGCGATAATGTCCTCGTCGACAGGATTCCCTGGCTCAGGTTCGAAAAGGATAGCATAATAACTGATAGGTTTTTCAACCGCTTCTGGAAGAATCGAATGGAATTCTCGTGGCTTTACAAAATAGATCTGATTGCCATCAATGATGTATTTTGCTTTATTTATAAGAAGAGCTCCTTGTCCTTCCATGAAATAATGAAATTCGTACTCGCCCCGGGCGTGGGCATGGTATCGGCCGTGCCATGCGAGCCGTTCCCCGCTTATCAGGCGATACACATAGACCGCATCCTTTATTTTCATAGAATCAGAATGTCAATAATGGATAGGTATTGTCAATATCTCGCATTGTGTTTTGAGATAAATGCTCTTAGGCTATAGCCAGATTACAGAGAAAACCATTCGCCTGAAATGCAGGGGGCGGCTATGTATAGTGTGTGTGGCATTGATCTTGGCACACAGAGCTGCAAAATCATTCTCTACGACCCTGAAGCAGCACAAATTCTTGCAAAGACACAGGCACCGCTCGATATCATTGCGAAAAATGACGGAACCCGCGAGCAGAAAGCCGAATGGTACGAAGCCGCACTTGCGGACAGTTTTGCGGCAATCGATCCAAGTCTTCGAGCGACGATCGCTGCCATCGGCGTTTCAGGGCAGCAGCATGGTTTTGTGCCGCTCGACGCGGAAGGGCGTGCCATTCGTCCTGTCAAGCTGTGGAACGATACCTCGACAGCGGCAGAATGCGAAGAGCTCACCAGCAAAGCTGGCGGTGAGGCAGCACTCCTCGCCGAAACAGGGCTTCTCATGCTTCCTGGCTATACCGCGCCGAAAATTCTCTGGCTTAAAAAGCACGAGCCCGATGCATATGCGCGGCTGCGCCATGTCCTTCTGCCGCACGATTACGTCAATTTCTTGCTGACCGGCAGCTATGTGACCGAATATGGCGATGCGTCCGGGACAGCCCTCTTCGATGTGCGCGTGCGGAGGTGGTCGCGGCGCATCAGTGACCTTATCGACCCAAAGCTCATCGATTTTCTTCCTTATTTAATAGGGCCGGACGAACCAGCGGGCCGGGTGAGTGCCGAGGCAGCACGGCGTTTCGGCATTCCCGAAGGCGCACTCGTTGCGCAGGCGGCGGCGATAACATGATGAGCGCCATCGGCACGGGCACGGTACGCGATGGATTTCTCACCATGAGCCTCGGAACTTCGGGGACGCTGTACGGCTATTCGGATCGCCCCGTCGTCGATCCAGAGGGGAACCTGGCGGCCTTCTGTTCCTCCACGGGTGGATGGCTTCCCCTCCTTTGTACCATGAACTGTACCGTGGCGAGCGAGCAGGTGCGTGCGCTCCTGGGATTGAGCGTCGAAGAGCTCAATGCGCAGGCGGAAGCCGCTCCTATCGGTGCCGAAGGGCTCGTGGTCCTGCCGTTTTTCAATGGCGAGCGCATTCCCAACCTGCCGAATGGACGGGCCAGCATCAATGGCGCGACTGCGGCCAATTTCAAGAAAGAAAACCTTGCGCGCGCGGCAATGGAAGCGGCAATCTTCGGCATGCGCATCGGGCTTGAGTCCTTCAAGAAGCTTGGATTTGCGGCCAGGGAGATCAGGCTGGCCGGAGGCGGCGCGAAAAGCCGGCTCTGGCGTCAGATTGCTGCAAACGTCACGGGATTGCCCGTGCGCGTGCCTGAGGAAGAAGAGGCTGCCGCGTTCGGCGCGGCGATTCAGGCGCTCTGGTGCTTGGATAGGGCAAGAGGGCAGGGCAGGAACATCGAGGAGCTTGTCGATCAACATGTCGCGCTTCGGGATGACTCGACCGTTGAGCCCGAGCCCGAAGCCGTTGCGCACTATGAAGAAGCCTATGCGAATTATTCGAAGTATTTGGCGGCCTTGAGTCCGCTGTATCGATAAAAGAAGGAAGGGACATATGGCAGAGTATTTTGTAGGANACAAAGAATATTTCCCAGGCATAGGGAAAATCCGCTACGAAGGCCCGAAAAGCGACAACCCCCTTGCGTTCAAATTCTATAATCCCGACAGGAAAGTAGGTAACAAGACCATGCGCGAACATCTGCGTTTTGCGGTTGCCTACTGGCACAGCTTCGGCGCGGATGGCACCGATCCCTTCGGCTCCGCGACCCACATCCACCCCTGGACCAGCGANGCCCGCNGCCCCATGGAAGCGCATGAGCACAAACTCGATGCCGCGTTCGAATTCTTCACCAAGCTCGGCGTCGATTTCTATTGCTTCCACGACCGCGATCTCGCGCCGGAGGGTCAGACCCCCATTGAGAGCGAAAAGAACCTTGNACACATGGTGAGCCTCGCCAGAGAGCGGCAAAAGGCAAGCGGCGTGCACCTTCTGTGGGGGACTGCCAACCTTTTTTCGCATCCACGCTACATGAACGGCGCCGCGACAAACCCCGAATTCGGCGTCGTCGCCCATGCCGCCGCCCAGGTCAAGGCCGCCATCGACGCGACCATCGAACTCGGCGGGCAGGGCTATGTCTTCTGGGGCGGCCGCGAAGGCTACATGAGCCTGCTCAACACCAACCTCAAACGCGAAAAAGACCACCTCGCACGCTTTCTGTCCATGGCCCGCGACTACGGCCGCGCCCACGGTTTCAAAGGCACCTTCTACATCGAGCCCAAGCCCATGGAGCCCATGAAGCATCAGTACGATTTCGATGTCGAAACCGTTGCTGGCTTTTTGCGCGCCTACGGGCTCGACAAGGATTTCCGCGTCAACATCGAAGCCAACCACGCCGAGCTTGCCGGCCACGATTTTCAGCACGAACTCGAAACGGCCGCGGCCCTTGGCATTTTCGGCTCAGTCGATGCAAACCGTGGCGATCCCCCGCAACGGCTGGGACACCGATCAGTTCCCAACCAGCGTCTACGACACCACGCTTGCCATGCTCGCCATCCTGCGCGCAGGCGGCTTCACTACGGGCGGCCTGAATTTCGACGCCAAAATTCGCCGTAACTCAGTCGACCCTGCCGACCTCTTCGAAGCCCACATCGGCGGCATGGATGCCTTCGCCGCAGGGCTCCTCGCCGCGAGCCAGATCCTCGAAGACGGTACGCTCGAAGCTTTCGTGCGCCAGCGCTACGCCTCGTTCGATTCGCAAGACGGCAAGCGCTTTGAAGAGGGCCGCCTCAGCCTGGAAGAACTGGCAGCCCTGGCGCCCGCCAACCCAGATATCGGCCGCACCTCCGGCAAGCAGGAGCGCCTCGAAAACCTCATCATGCAGTATGTGCTGGGGGTGGAGTGAAAGAGATGAGCATAGCGCGACGAAGAGATGATCTCTTTTGCAGAGAGCAGCCAATGAGCAAGGCTTGCGCGATAAATACTTTGTGGCATATATTTCATTATATTGAATTAAATTATATTTAAGATAAGGAGGTAGTCATGATAGAAGGAAGTGCGGGAACGCAGACTGTAAGAAAATTGCGCTATGGCATGGTTGGCGGCGGGAAGGGCGCCTTTATTGGCGATGTCCATCGCCATGCGGTTGCGCTGGATGGACTTGCAGAACTCGTCGCAGGCAGCTTCTCCCAGAATTATGGCAATACGCTGGAGACTGGGGCGAACCTTGGCCTTTCGAAAGAGCGCCTCTATGCGACCTGGGTCGAGATGGCAGAAAAGGAAGCGGCCCGCCCCGATGGCATCGACTTTGTGTCGATCGTGACACCGAATGCCCTGCATTATCCTGTTGCCAAGGCATTCCTCAACGCAGGCATCAGCGTAGTATGCGACAAGCCGCTTACATTCGAAGAAGCCGAAGCCCGAGAGCTCGCGGAACTTGCGAAAAAGAAAGGACTTCTTTTCGGTGTGACCTACACCTACACCGGGTATCCGGCCGTAAAGCAGGCACGTGAGATGGTCCAGCGCGGCGACATAGGCGAAATTCGATTTGTCAATGCCGAATATCCCCAAGAATGGCTTGCGACGCCATCCGAGAGAGAAGGTTCCAAGCAGGCTTCCTGGAGGACGAATCCCGCGCTTGCCGGTAAATCGAACTGCGTGGGCGACATCGGTAGTCATGTCGAAAACATGGTTTCGTATGTGACAGGCCTCAAAATCAAAGCGCTCTGCGCGCGCCTCGATACCTTTGTCGAAGGCCGGCCCCTCGATGACAACGCAACGATCATGGTTGAATATGAGGGCGGCGCCAAAGGCGTGTACTGGGCCAGCCAGATCGCGATCGGCTACGACAATGGCCTCAGATTCAGGATTTTCGGAACGAAGGGTACTCTCCAGTGGTCTCAGGAAAATCCGAACTATCTTGTGGTATCGAAACTTGGCGAACCGACAAAAGTTTTGTCGCGCGGGCGCGATGCATTCTATCCCCATGCCCAATCGTATTCACGTATTCCGTCCGGCCACCCCGAAGGCTACTTCGAAGCCTTTGCAAATATTTACAAGACCTACATTTCTGCACTGTCCAAAATCAAGGCCGGCGAAAAACCTTCTCCCGGAGAGCTCGATTTTCCGACTGCAGAAGATGGCGCGATTGGCGTACGGTTTATCAACAAATGCGTCGAAAGCTCGAAAAAAGGCGCTGTGTGGGTCGAATTCTGAATAATGGAATCCTGAATTTTTACTGCAATAAAGAGGAGGAACATTATGGCAAGGCCAGTTACCCTTTTTTCAGGTCAGTGGGCGGATTTGCCCTTCGATCAATTCTGCGCGAAAGTGAAGTCATTCGGATATGACGGTATCGAAATCGCCTGCTGGGGCGATCACATGGATGTCAAACGCGCCGCGACCGAGCCAGCCTATGTAGCCGAGCGCAAAGCCATTCTCGACAAATATGGGCTAAAATGCTGGGCTCTCGGTGCGCATCTCGCAGGCCAGTGTGTCGGCGATCTCTGGGACCCGCGCCTCGATGGATTCGCTCCGGCCGATTGCAAGGGCAACCCTGAGAAAATCCGCGNGTGGGCAATACAGGAGATGAAATACACTGCACTGGCTGCNAAGAACATGGGTTGTTATGTCGTGACCGGTTTCATGGGCAGCCCGGTTTGGAAATACTGGTATTCATTCCCCCAGACGACCGATCAGATGNTCGATGATGCATTTGCGGAAATCGTGAAGCTGTGGACACCCATTCTCGACGAATTCGACCGCTGTGGCGTGAAATTTGCGCTCGAAGTTCATCCTACCGAGATTGCCTTCGACTACTATACGGCCGGACGCCTCCTCAGGGAATTCAATGACAGACCGACATTGGGCTTCAATTTCGATCCTTCGCACCTCATCTGGCAGGGCGTCACACCGCATATATTCTTAAGAGATTATGCCAAAAAGATTTATCATGTTCACATGAAAGATGCGGCAGTAACCCTCGACGGCAAGGCAGGCATCCTCGGTTCGCATCTCGCTTTTGGCGATACCCGCCGCGGCTGGAACTTCCGCTCGCTTGGCCATGGCGATGTCGATTTCGAGAATATCATCCGCGAACTCAATGCCGCTGGCTATCAAGGTCCGCTCTCCGTCGAATGGGAAGATTCCGGCATGGACCGCGAATATGGCGCAAAAGAAGCGCTTGAATTCGTGCGGGACATCGATTTTTCGCCGTCCACGATGGCGTTCGATGAAGCGATGAAGAAATAAT
>JGI24721J26819_10006901_pt1 | contig 10916 bp, 9 predicted proteins | sample YelNatPaOPGAMG01_FD_26819 | JGI IMG/M metagenome (IMG submission 26819)
GTCGTATTATATTGTTGTTTGAGTGTTATGATTGGTGGGGATGATATTTTAGAGGGTTTGAGGGATAGGTGGTGGAGGAGGGTTTTGGAGAGGGGTTTAGAGGNGTCTAAAGTTAATGTTACTGTGAGGGGTTTAAGTCCAGTTGAAGCTATTGGTCGTCCCAGTAGAAGTGATTTCCCAATACTTATGGGTTGTGAGGTTATGATTCAAGCTGATTTCATGGGGTTTAAGGGGCAGGCCTTCACAGATACACCAATAGGTTATGTGGGTGATTTGAAATCAATATATTCATTGCCTCTCTCAGATAATCGTTTTAGAGCTGTTTTGGTGGCTACCATAAATGCATTTTATAGGTATCTTGGACTTGTGGAGGGGACTGTGCATTGTAGGGATATGGGCCCTGAACTCTGTGCTAAACGTATAGCATCATCATTCATGGAGCTATATCCACCTGAAACTAGAATTCTAGTTATTGGTTATCAGCCCTCCATAGTTCATCATTTATCCTTGAAATTTAGGAATGTTAGGGTTACCGATATGGATCCAAATAATATTGGTAGAGTTAAGGATGGAGTTATGATAGAATCCCACACAGTTAATAGGGATGCCATGATTTGGGGTGATGTGGTTTTGGCGACAGGTTCCTCCCTAGTTAATGGTAGTATTAATGAAATCTTGAGGGTTGCAGGGGGTAAGGCANTATTCTATGGTGTTACAATTGCATCTGCAGCTTATGAGTTTGGGTTGAGGAGGCTGTGTTTTGAATCCTCATGAATTGGTAAACGTTAATATGTTTGTCNAGGTTAATCTTTCTTCTTGGATGTCATTTACTTGTCCACGTTGCAATGGTAAACTTAGATTCCACAATATTGAATCTTCCACAAAATACTTTATTTCATGTGTTTCTTGCGGTTTATCTGGTTTGGTTGATGCGGGGTTTAGGGATAAGATTCTCGCATACTACACTTTCCTAGATAATTATAGGGCTGGGAAAATCTCTGATTTTAAGGGTTTAATTCCCGAGCTAATCTCTCTAGGTTTGCTTAGAGATCCAAATGAGATTAGGGGTATGATTTCTAAATGTGGTTTAAGTGTTGAGTCTCTTCCCGAGGTTGTTAGGGATATCCTCTTCTCCCCAAACGATTATGTTGCTTTATATAGGTTTATTGAACCCCCAAAGGTTGAGTATGGTTGTAGTGTTGATGAATTGAATGTTAATGATAGGTTGAAGAATGCTTTGAAGAGTTATGGTATTTATAGGTTGTATATGTTTCAGGAGGAGGCTATTAAACGAATATTGAATGGTGAAGATGTAGTTATAGTTGCACCTACGGGTTCTGGTAAAACTGAGTGTTTTGCAATTCCAATAATACATTTAATTGCATCTAGTAGGGATAGGCGATTCTATCCACTAGTCCCTGAAGGTTCGAGGGCTCTTAGGGCTTTATTCATATATCCAACTAAGAGTTTGAGTAGGGATCAGCTTTTCAAAATTAGGAGATTGGCAACCCCATTGGGTGTTACTGTTAGGATATTTGATGGTGATACATCCACCTCTGAGAGGGAGGAGATATATAGTGAGCCTCCAGACATATTGATGACTAATTTCGACATAATCCATCATCACCTTTCCCATAGAACTCCATTATCAAATCATTTTAAGAGTGTTAGGTATATTGTTGTTGATGAACTTCATAGTTATGTTGGTGCCTTTGGGGCTAATGTTCATTGGATTTTGAAGAGGCTTCAGAGGGTTTGCGGCTCCACACAGATGATAGGTTGCTCTGCAACAATATCCAATCCTGGGGAGTTTGCCAGTATGCTTTTCGATAGGCGTGTTGGGGTTGTTGAGGGTTCTGGTAGGAGGGGTGGATTCCACTTCATAATGTTGTATCCATCAATTAGATCATTCTACTCTGCAATTGGGGATGTTGTTTCAAAGCTTGTGAATTATGGTTATAAAACCATTGTCTTCTCCAATAGCCATGTGGAGGCTGAGGTTGTTAAGCAAGTTCTTGATGATAGGAATGTTAAATCTTATGTTCATAGGGCTGGTTTACCGAAGAGTTATAGGGTTAAGGTTGAGGAGGATTTTAGGGGTGGGAGGATAATGGTTGTTTCAGCAACACCAACATTGGAGCTTGGAATAGATGTTGGCGATGTTGATTGCGTCATAACCTCCCCAATTGGTTTGGCTAGATTTATGCATAGGATTGGTAGGGCTGGTAGGAGGGGGCAGGAGGCTATTGCAATACTCATGCTTAGAGGCGGTGACCCCATAAGCGCTTACTATAAGAGGAATCCTGAGAAGTACTTTACATATCTTGAGCCAATATATGTTGAACCTAGAAACTTGATGGTTGCAAGAAATCAACTCATAGCTGCATGTATGGATAAACCATTATCCTCCGAGGAGTTTAAAGGTTGGGCTGATGTTTTGAAATCCCTTGCAGATGAAGGGCTTCTAAGCGTTAGGGGTAAACGTTACCATGCAACTATGGATGGTAGGAGGATTCTGAGGAGGTATAATATTAGGGGTGCTGGTGGTAGGGTGGAAATATACTTTAATGGTAAAATTATTGGTGAGAGGGAGCTTCCAGCAGCTTTAAGTGAATTATTCCCTGGAGCCGTCTATCTACATGCTGGTTTGAAGTTTAGATCTAAGAATTTTAAGATTAGTGGTAATTATGGGTATGTGGAGGTTGAGCGTCTCCCAGATGACTTCCAGTATAGAACTGACGCTAAGCGAACTGCATACCCTGAAATTATTGAGGTTGTTGAGGGGGGTGAAGCTTATGGTGTTGAAGCATTGTATTGTAGACTTAGGATTAGGGAGATGGTTGAAGGATACTATTTGAGAGACATTTTTAGCGGTGAAATCATTAGTGAAAATAGTTTGGTTGAGCCATTGGAATACTCCTATGAGACTTACGGCTTCGTATTCAAAGCACCTGAACCCACAACCCACTCAAATTCATCTAAAGATTACCTAGAATTTTTGGCTGGATCATTCCATGCCGTGGAGCATGTTTTAATTGAGAGTAGTGACATGTTTACTGGTAGTGGTTCTGGGGAGATTGGCGGGATATCCATGGGCTCCTCCGGCGTGATATTCGTTTATGATGGTGTTTTAGGGGGTTCTGGTGCATCACTACTACTCTTCAAGAACCTTGCAGACGCCTTCTCCAAATCCTATGAGATCCTTAGAGGTTGTGATTGTAATAGTGTTGATGGATGCCCAAACTGCACATATTCATATAGGTGTGGAAATAATAATAAGCCTTTAAATAGGGTTGGCGCCATTGAAGTCTTTAAACTAATTTTAAGCGGCGCTAAGACTAGGGTTCGTGAGGAGGATTATGTTGCATTTAAACCTATAATGTGAATAGTAACACTTTTATACATCTTTGTGACACATTATTCTGGTGAATTTATTTGAAGGCTAAGTCCATTGCCATCTGTGCAGTGATGTCTGCCCTTTGGGTTGCATTGAATGTTAGTGTTGCTCCAATAATATTCTCATTGACAAACATGCCATTTACATGCGACTTTATACATGCAATCATGGTCTTCACAACTTCATATGCATCCATGGAATTTGGGATTGCAACCCTCTCAGCCATAATAGTTCTAATAGTAACACTGTTTCAACGGGGCTTTGCATCTGGAATATACTTCCTAGGCTTCGTACTAGGAGCACTATTGATAGACTTTCTACTCAGTTTGGTATTGAAGTTTAGGGGGCTGNGTGGATTTAAGCGTTCCTTCATAGTTGTTGAGGGATTATCAATAGTTTTCACGGCNTTTTCAGGGTTCATCATTGGATTGATAATGGCTTTCCTTCAACCAGCCTTAGGTGTTAGGAATCCATTGGTTATTCAGATGGGTGGATGGATTTTCACATCATATTGGACTGGCATGCACACCATCGGCGGCATAATNTCTGGTCCAATTGTTTTCCTAGTTTTGAAGGCTATTGAAAGGGCTGGAGTGAGACCTCATGGGAGTTGAAAAACTGTTTTCCAATGGTAAATCCATAGTGCTATTGAATTCCAATGATAGGAGGATTGGCATTGTATTACTTAAAGCTGGTGAAGATGTTGGTTTTCATGGTGAGGGGGTTTTTGAGGAGAAGCTATATGTTTTGAGGGGTAGGGGGAAGGCAGTTATTGGTAATTCTGAGAAAGATTTTGGTGAGGGGGAGATTGTACACATAAACTCTTGCAAACATAACGTGATCAATTGCGGCAATGACATTTTAATATACGTCTATGATTGTATAGTGAAACACTAAACGTTTGAAACGAAAATAAAAATTGAAAGAAAAATAAATTAATTTTAATCCTTTATTTTGCCTTGTATTTTCCGTCTGGAGTCTTCTCAACGGCTCCTGCTTTTACTAGTCTTGTTAATTGCCCCTTAACTATTCCGGGCTTTGCACCGGTGGCTGCTACTAGCTCCTCCACCGTCTTGGGACCTGTCTTTAAGCTCTCCAATATCTTTGCTTTTACAGACATTTTATTCTCCCTCAATATTTGATTAGTGTGTGATGTGATATATAAATTTTAACTTTTAATAAACATATTTTATTATAAAATCTTAAATTAGTTAAGTTACGTTTTTTCATTTTTTTAAAGTCACTCAATACCCACAAATAAAATGTCATGGTTACTGGGGTTTGTTGCACATTTCTTCGAGAAATTTTTAAATAGACATTCAAAATTTTCTAAATTGGATTGAACTGATGGTTGGGTGTTGGTCATGTCTGAAATTAGTGTTCCTCAAAGGATTCCATATTCATTGAAGATTGTTTTGACATCGCTTTGCGCAGCCCTCTACGCCATAGGCTCTTACTTTACAGCTTATATTCAGTCTCCATGGGGGATGGGGCAGTTTCGCCCAGCAGTTATAATCCCCGCATTGTTTGCAACTCTATTTGGCCCTTGGGTTGCAGGTGTTGGTGCAGCAGTGGGCACTCTTATATGTGATTCCGTTAAGCATGGTACCCTTTATCTTGGTAGCNTCATTGCCGCCGTCCCCGGGAATTTCATAGGTTTCTCTATTTTCGGTTATATTACCCATAGAAGGTTTAGTTGGGAGAAATTTATTTTGGCTTCAAATGTTGCTTTGATCGTTGGGAACCTAATAACGGCTTTCCTATATATATTTGCATACAAGTTCCTCTTTGCTCAAGCTCTTGTAATGCCATTCGAATCTCTAACGATTCTATCCCTTGGATTGACTCTCTTCTGGTTCATAACTATGCTACCATTCGTTCTACTAATTACACCTCCATTGATACGAATAATTTCCACAGCATTCCCAAGTATAGTTCCCATGGATGTTAGGGAGGCTTCCATTAAAAGTGCTCTTCCAAGGAGGAGTTTTGGATTAGCATTAATTTCCTCTGGTGTATTTGCATTGTTAATTGGCGTACTAATATCCTTCTCCCCATTGGGCATCTATCTATCCACAACTTTTAGAGGCTACTTTCCACCATTGGTTATGGATTTATTTCAGCTCCTCTTATACCTGTGTGGAATTGTTCTTTCATTGCTTGGTTTGGGTGTGTTGAGTTTGAATATTGTTAGTAGGAGGTAGTTTGCTTAAACGTTTTGATTAATTCTCCAATCCTTTCTCTAGCTTTCGATGTTATTGGTTGTCCATGGCTTGGTAATGCGATTTCAAAATTCAATTCCCTGTAAATCTTTTCTATTGATTCTCTGTTTTGATCTGGGTTCATGGAGTAGTGTGTTGGGATCTCCTTTAAAACGTTATTTTCATTCACCATTAAATCTCCCACGAATAAAGCTTTATCCTCTTGATGGTGGAGGCATATGCTTCCAGGGGTATGCCCTGGAGTATGTATAACTTTCATTCCATATANGATGTCTCCATCATCAACTTCAACGTCTACATTCACATATTTAACTCCTGCAGTTCTCTGGCTTTTCACTCTACCATCTATGTATGGTGTTTCCAGTTTGTGGGCTATAACCTTTGTTTTAAGTGTTTCCTTTAATTCCGCTAGGCATCCTATGTGGTCGCGATGGTGATGTGTAACTATTATCCCTTTACAATCTTCATTTCTCATTCCTCTCCCATTAATGTATCCAAGAACTTTCATTGCATTGTTTGCGTCTCCAGCGTCTATGAGTAAGTATCCCTCAATTACTTTTACTATGTATACATTGCAAAATGAGCCATCGACTAGTTCTATGTGTTTGGTTATTTCCATTTGTGATCGCAAATATTTATGTGCCTTTCTATATGAAAACTTTTCTCATATTGGTATTGGTAGCCTTGGCTCTCTGGGTTGCCCTACTGTTAGTGATAGATCTTGGCTCTTCCTTAATATGACGATTAGTGCCGCTATGGATATTATGGATGCTGGTATTTGCATGTATTCATCTATGTTTCCAAGGTTTATTGTTTGTGATGTTATTGTGAAATCGTAGTTTATCATGTCACTTGTAACGTAGATTATGTAGTTTTGTATCATTAGTATTTGTGTTGATAGTGTTCCTTCACAGTGCCTTATGAATCCATCATAATCGTATACTGCATACAATTTTTCCACATGTACTTTTACAGTATACGTTTTTGTTGAGGCCCCTACAGATATTTTTACTGGGACATTTAGGTCTACGTTNTTTATGTTTATCTCAGCCCCCCTCTTTGATGGGTCATATAGTATGTTCATGCTTGTGAGTCTACTTAGAAGTATCCTTGTCTCATCTGTGCTGACTTCCCTAATGTATGATTCTATTCCTGGTAGTTGAACTGCAGTGTAATCTATGTATTGATCTCCATCTATACTGTATTGTATCATCATAGCCTTTATATCTCCAGTTATAGGGTTTGCCACTGCATATATGCTTCCAGCAAGTAGGATTGCTATCAGGATTGTTAGAATAATTTTTGATGCCATTCCAATCCCCCTTCTCACTCTTGGTTCAATGGGTGGCGGCATTGTATATGTATAGTCAAATCTATATTCATACTCCTCCCCCCTCCCAATGACATTTGATAGTATTATTGGTAGTATGGCTATTCCAGCTAAGAATCCACCTGCATGTGCAAATACGGCTGTCGTTCCAGCAACCTTTGCATATCCATATAATACTTGTGTTGCAAACCAGAATATTAGATAGTATTCTGCTCTAACTCTGAATCTCAATGGNAATGGGAAGAAGATGTATGGCGAGTACATGGTCAAGTATGTTCCTGGATACATTATCAAGTATGCCCCAAGGACTCCACTTATAGCTCCTGAAGCTCCAACTGCTGGTATTATGTATGATATTAATCCACCTGTGTAGCTGAAGGCCGTGTGGAATATTGATGCCACTATACCAGAGAATAGATATAATGCCAGTAGCTTCTTCCCACCAATAACCCTAGTTACCGGTTTACCGAATAGGTATAAGAAGTACATGTTGAAGAATATGTGGAATATATCTGCATGTATGAACATTGATGTGAAAATCCTATACATGTTTTGAATGTCCCCTATAAGTGATGGTATAAATCCAAACATGTTAACCCAGTAATCGCTTGTCTCCATGAAGAAGTTTTCATATGAGGTCATCAAGTATACTATTATGTTTAGAAGTATTATGGCAGTTAGAACTCTCGTGCTCCTTTCATGCTCAACCATTACCCATCACAACGTGTTTNCAATATGTCTACAATAAGATTTAAAAATATATTTTTCGCACTAAACTCTTCTTTAAGTCCTGTTTAACTGCCAATATTAAATTTGCTTTATATATTTCAATCGTTATTCACGGTGGAAATAAGGTTTATAAATTAATTGAATTATCTTCAACTGGAGGTAATTATGGGATGGATGCGCTTAAAGCTTTGATAGAGCCAAAAGGCATTGCAGTGATAGGTGCCAGTAGGAGTCCAGGTAAAATAGGTTATACTGTGTTGAGGAATATTATTGAGTATGGGTTTAAGGGTGGAATATACCCCGTAAATCCCAATGCAACAGAGATACTTGGCTACAAGTCTTATCCAAGTGTATTGGATATTCCTGGGGAAGTTGATGTGGCTATTGTAGTTGTACCTGCACCTGAAACTCCTAAAGTTATTGAGGAGTGCGGTAAGAAGGGTGTTAAAGTGGCTGTAGTTATAACTGCTGGCTTTTCGGAAGTTGGAAATGTGGAATTGGAGGAGAGAATCGTTAAGATAGCAAAGAATTATGGTATGAGAATACTTGGACCCAACATCTTTGGCTACGCCTACACACCACTCAATTTAAATGCCACCTTCGGCCCCCTTGAGGTGGCTAAGGGTGGTATAGCCTTCATCACGCAAAGTGGAGCTTTGGGGATAGCGTTAATGGGCTGGACNATAATGAATGAAATAGGCCTGTCAGCCCTCTTCAGTATTGGTAACATGGCTGATATAGATGTTGTGGAGCTTTCGGAGCTGTTGGCTGAAGACCCTAATACGAAGGTGATATCAATATACTTGGAGGGGATAAAACCGGGTAAGGGTAGAGAGTTTATTGATAGGATGTCTCGTGTGACGTTAAAGAAACCTGTGGTTGTCATTAAGGCTGGGGTGACGGAGAGGGGTATGAAAGCTGTAGCCAGCCATACTGGTAGTCTTGCAGGTGCAGATGCAATGTATGAAGCTGCATTTAAACAGTCNGGGATAATTAGAGCTCGCACAGTGGAAGAGCTCTTCAACATAGCAAGGGCCTTTGCACAGCAACCGCTACCTAAAGGTGAAAACACCGTTATAATAACCAATGGTGGTGGTGTGGGTGTTCTTGCTACAGATGCCGCTGAGCTCAGTGGTGTTAAGCTTCTTGAGCCAAGTCAGCAATTAATGGAGAAGTTTAAGGAGACTATGCCATGGTTCGGCAGCCCCAAAAACCCCGTAGACTTAAGTGGCCAAGCTGTTGTGGATAATTACATTAAAGCTTTAAAGGTAGCTGTAGATTCCCCTGAAATAGATAATATTGTGATATTATATTGTAGAACGGCAATTCTGGATCCAAGGGATCTTGCAAAATCGATAACTGAGTTTTACAGGGAAAATAATGTATCTAAAACAACGGTAACGGCATGGGTTGGTGGGATTGAAGTGTATGAAGCTATAAAATACATGAATAAAAANAGTATACCAGCATATCCATCNCCTGAGGAAGCCCTCTATGCCTTAAGCAGAATGTTATGGTACAAAAAATATTTGAGTTTCCGTTTAAGGGGAGTGAATGTTGCTAAATAAGCTTTGAACCTGGCTTAACCTCTGATGCCGCTGTAACTATCACTGGTGGATCTGTGTTGGTCGCTAAGATCATACCTTGACTTTCAAGTCCCATAAGTTTTTTTGGTTTCAAGTTTGCCACCACCACAATATATTTTCCCATGAAGTATTCTGGCGTATACCATTTTCCAAGTCCTGCTATAATTTGTCTTTCGCCTAGCTCTCCTAGATCCACTATTAACTTAATGAGTTTTTCAGAGCCCTTAACCTTCTCAGCGTTTTTAACTAGACCGACTCTAAGATCGATCTTCTTGAAATCTTCAATGTCCAAAACTCCACTCAAAGGTTATGTCACCACTTGTTTATGTAGATTAGAGTTTAATTTAATTAATAAATGTTAATGAAGCTTCTTTGAGCATAGTTTATTAAGCTTTTTCTATTCATAGTGTATTGGATGTGTTTTAGTGGTGTGAGGTTTGCCTGAGTTTCTAGATATGTATATTAAGGATTTATGTTTGAAGGCCAATGCTTTTAGGAGTCTATATGATATTCATGGAGANCGTGATTTAAGTGGAGCTTTAGGAGACTATTTTGATAGGTATTGGGTTAAATTCAGTTTTTCCAGGGATTCAAGTATGGATTTCAATGTTTTGGCTGTGGATAGTAGTTCGAGGCATTTGAGTACTGAGAATGGGGGGCTTTTCTATGTGGCTAGGGCTTTGGGTTTAACTGGATCTGGGAATGCGTATCGTAGGGTTGATTGTGGATTTGATTTCTGTTTTACTGGTGATGGCAGTGATTTTGTTGGTAGAGTTATGGAGTGGTTGGAGCATTTGACAATCATAGATGCTTTGAATTCTGGTTTTAGGGGTGTTATTCTCCTTGATGGATCAATATATGGTAGGCTTTCACATGTACCATTAGAATTTAATTTAACAAGCAACAAGGATTTCATGATCAGATATTTTGATGATTTAATTAAGCTTATGGATTTATGTAGGAAGTTTAATGTTCCATTGATTGGTGTTAGTAAGGGTAGTGCATCCCACTTCTTTAGAGACTTCATATTGGGATTGTTGGCTGTGGATGTTGGTGTTAAGCTTGGTTTAGATGCTCTTTCAATTAAGAATTACATTTTCAAAGTCTTTGATGATAGGAAGAATGCTGCAAAACTTTTAAGTGGGCTTCCAGAGGATTTGAAGAGGGTTTTCATGGAATTGATCCATAGGAAACCAGATTTCCAACTTATACTTAGATATGCCAAGTCCACTGGCTACACGTTTCCATTATTGCTCAATCCTCCACCTAGAACTATTAGGGCATTTAAGCGTGCTGAGTTGAGTCCAATTGAATTCTTGAAGTCTGCTTTCCCCTACTCCTCAATTTCAGGGGATTTTGTTGATTGGGCTTCTGGGGTTGTTTCTAAGCTTCACGATCTTCCAGCCATAGTATCCTTCCACGTCCTCCCATCTATTGGGGATACTCCAATGAGGGTTGATGTTCCCGCATGGTTTTTCGATGTTGATGAGAAATTCATTGATTTTAGGTGGCCTGAAGCTGTTGACGTTGATGTTAGCCCCATACTCAAAATTTTATCTGCTGGTTATTGTGGTTTAGATAACTATAATGTTTGGCTTGTGAGTGTTGATAGGATGGTTAAGCTTGGTAGGAGGGTTTTTGAGGATATGTAT
>JGI24721J26819_10006916_pt1 | contig 10898 bp, 9 predicted proteins | sample YelNatPaOPGAMG01_FD_26819 | JGI IMG/M metagenome (IMG submission 26819)
GCGCGGGGGTGGCGGGTCCGAGCGTTCACCCTGGTGGAATTACTGGTGGTCATTGCGGTCATCGCAATCCTGTTGGCGCTGCTGCTGCCGGCCATGCAAAACTCCAGAAAAACTGCGGTACGGGTTGTGTGCTTGAGCCAGTTGCGGCAGCTTATGGTAGCCACGATGGCCTATACTGCTGATAACAACGCTACGTATCCGTGGCGCAACCCAAGTAGCGGATACCCCCACCAGATGAAGCGTACTACCAACCTGCGCTACAATCTCTACCCCCCATTCGTAAAACCGTATCTGGGTGGCAATACCTTGTTGTTCTGTCCCGCTATGGGGGGACCGGGCACGAATGCTCCAGACGCCGAGGTAGAATGGGTCTCCCGCCAGTACTATGTTTGGCCATATCCCGGCGGCTTTTGGGCGTCGGGGGTGCCCCAACCTGTGGGCCAGGACAAGGCTTACAACCTCAACGGTAGAAACCCGATTTGGGCATGCCAAGCAATGGCAAAACTGAATTGGGGGTGGGGGTATCAATCTCATGGGAATTTAGGATACAGTCTCGCGGCGCCCAAGGGATTCAATTCGGCGCAGAGTGACGGGTCAGCCAGATGGGTCAAATGGGAGGAGGCTGAGGTCTTTTTCTATGTGAGTAGTCAAGATCATGCCGGCTATTGGCTTAGGTACCGTCAATAATCGGGCACTTATGATCGGAAAGAGGAGACGGTAGACAGTCACAGATGATTACTTGGCAGTTAATCCTTGGTATTGCGGGACTCGGCTTGGGTGTGGTAGTGGCGAGCCGCCGGAGCGCTGAGCCGCGGGTGCGTCTGGTGGCGGGACTGCTCGCCGTTGGAGCAATCGTTCTTATTCTCTACACTTGGCTGTTGTCACCCGCCGGCCAGGACCGCCGGTATCAGGATGCGCGGAACCGGCAGCGATACGCATTGGGATTCGGAGTCGGCCAGCATCTCAAACAAACGCAACCTGGGCGACGGTTGGCCTTCTTGGGCGGGGCGCCCAATCCTTCGTTCAACCGTTCGTTCGTCAGAGGTCTGAAGGACGGACTGGCCGGTGCATCAACAGTCGTCATCGAGCGGAATATCAACATGGCGGAGGCCCCCCCGGATGCTCGTGTGCAGACGGCGCTCTTCACCACGAAACTACTGACCGATCTGAAAGCTGCGGGTGCCGAGATTGTGGTGTCACTGGCCGGTCTCCCCGTGCGTGTTGACGAGAAGACGGAAGAGATAGATCCCCAGGCGACCTTGGAGTTGTGGCGCAGCCCGGAATACAAAGCGCTGCAGTGGGTGTTGGTGCTAATTACCCCTGAGCCTTGGCCGGCGGGAATGTTCCGTGAAGGGCAAGTTTTGGCAGTGGTGCGCCAGAAGCCGCAGACAGTCGAGCCCGGCACCCCCTCCGACCTTGTGAATCGCCGCGGCACCCCGGTTGAATTGTTCAATGCGTCCTTCGAACTGGTCACATCTGACGAAGGGAAATAGTTCACCAGCCGTTGCCGGCAAACCACGAAACGGGCGGGAAGCCCGTGGTCCAGTTTTTCCCACCGTGCCGTAACCGGCTTGTGCTTGGAGTGTCACGGGGTATAATCTAACCGGCATGAGAGCCGTCCATCCAATGGCGGGCAGGCGGGGGCGACTCGCACCGGCGTTCACCCTCCTCGAATTGCTGGTCATCGTTGCCATGGTGGTGGTGCTGTTGGCATTGCTGTTGCCGGCCCTCCAATCCGCGCGGCGGAAAGCCCGGCAGGCCCAATGCCTTTCGCAGCTCCGGCAACTGTACCTGGGCAATGCCCAGCACGCGGCGGATAAAAACGGATACTCGGTGCCCATGTCGCCGGGCGCCGCTGATCTTGGTCCGTGCAACACGCCCCGGGGCGGCTTGCCCAACCTCTACCGGTATCGGCATCCCAGCAATTACCTGCCGCCGACCAACACCGAATATTTCCCGCCCGGCGAATCGGATCAGAACACGGCCTGGATGGGGCTCGGATTCCTCTGGTACTGGAAATATATCAACGACGGCCGGCTCTTTTGGTGTCCGGCCAATACCCATCCGACAGCCAACTACAATGACCCGAACGAAGGCTGGTCGAATGGTCAGCCGTGGACGCGACCGAATTTCGGCACCTATTACTGGATGTCCGGGGTGTATGTGCAGCGGGCGTCGCTGCAGTACGGCGAGCCTGGTTATCCGACCGGCCGCCAAGTGCTGCTCGGACGCGATCCGTCCGGCACCGCCTTCATCGCTGACCAGTGGTGTAACGACGGGTTGAACGGCGCTCCGAACATTGCCTACTGGCATCACAGGGATGGTTATTGTGTGATCTATCTCGACGGCACGGCTGTGTTCAAATCCGACCCGCGACAAACGGTTGCTGCTGATGTGGCCGGCATGCCGGGCGGCGGCGTCACCAAGTTCCATGAGGAAATCGAAGAACCGGTGTGGCGGACGCAGTTCGACCGGTAGGGGAAGCGGTCCCGCCGTTTGGCGCTTTCCGGGCGGAGCGTTTTTGCTTACAACGAGGTCCGTATGACACCTGAACCTTCCGGGGAGTACTACGATTACACGAAGACGATGAAGCCCGAACGGCCGTGGTTGTTGCCGTATCACCAGAGCCTTGTTTATTTGATGATGCTCGCCACCCGCGACGGGACCGGCAAGATGGACAAACTGTACCTCACGTTTGAGCAGGCGCTCGATGCGATTCGCAAAATCCACAATCTGACCTGCGGCATCCCGCAGATCGTGTACTTGATTGGTTGGCACCACGAGGGCCACGACTCGAAGTACCCGGATTGGAGCGAGGTCAACCGGCATCTGAAACGTCCGCAGGACGCGACGGCGCTGGACAGTCTGCGGTGGCTCATCCGGGAAGCCCGCCAGTACAACGCCACCGTCAGCCTGCACCTCAACATGTTCGACGCCTATCCGGACAGTCCGCTCTGGGACGAGTACGTGGCGAAGGACATCATTGCCAAGGACAAGGACGGCAAGGTCATTCCCGGNAAGGCGTGGGGCGGGATGACGTCGTANCAGATCAGTTACACGCAGGAATGGAAGACCGGNCTGGCGCAGAAACGCATTGACGGCCTGCTCGCGATGATCCCAGAGTTGGTGGAGAGCAAGACGATTCACATTGACGCGTTTCTCGGCGCGCGGCCGCTGGCCCGGCAGGAGCCGATCAGCCCGTATCTCGGTTACACGAAGGAGCAGGAAGTGGCGACGCAACGGAAGATCTACCGGTACTGGCGGGACCGGGGGATTGATGTCACGTCGGAGTGGGTGAACGGCTTTCGCGGTGACCGGTTTGTCGGTCTGCAACCGTGGGCGTGGCACGGCGGCGAGGCCATTCAGGACCTGCCGGCGGAGTTGTACTGCACCAACGTGATGGAAACGAAAGTGCGCGAGATTTGGGGCGACCCGGCCGGCCCGGACTACGCAACGTATCCCGCGCAGTTCTTCCTCAAAGTGGTGCCGTGGATTACCAAGAATCCCACCCAGGACACCGACGTCTTCCTGCCGGCCCCGTGGTGCCCAGAGCCAACGCTCATCGCCTACAGCAAAGACGGTTACGCCAGCAAGACCTGGCCGTTACCGGCGGATTGGCGGGCGGCGAAAAAGTTGGGCCTTGCCCGGCTCACGTTCGCGGGGGCCGAGCCGGTGGGCGAAATTGCGGTGGTGGACGGCACCGTCACGTTGCATCTGGCGGCGAACGAAGCGGTCCGCTTGCGCGCGAGTGTCTGATGTCCGACATGAAGCCGCCGAACATCGTCTTTGTTCTCACCGATGACCAGGGCTATCCGCCGTTGGGCGCGCACGGGCATCCGTTCATTCAGACGCCGTTCCTCGATGCGTTTCACGGGCAGGCGGCGCGGTTCGACCAGTTCCATACCGGCACCACCTGTGCGCCGACGCGGGCCGGCCTCCTGACCGGTCACTACTGCAATTCCACCGGCGTGTGGCACACCATCGGCGGCCGGTCGTTGTTGCGCCGGGATGAATGGACGCTGGCCGCCGCCCTCGGCGCGAACGGTTACCGGACCGGCATCTTCGGCAAATGGCATCTCGGGGACGATTATCCCTACCGGCCGCAGGATCGCGGTTTCCACCACGTGGTTTGTCACGGCGGCGGCGGCATCAGCCAGCAGCCGGATTATTGGGGCAACGATTATTTCGACGACACCTACCTGGTGAATGGTCAACCGCACGCCTTCGCGGGCTACTGCACCGATGTGTTCTTCCGCGAAGCGTTGGCGTTCATCGAGGAGAATCGGGACCGCCCGTTCTTCTGTTACATCGCCACCAACGCACCGCACGGTCCGTGGAACGTCGAACCACGATACCGGGATCTCTACCGGCCGCACACCACCAGCGAAAACTACGCGCGGTTCCTCGGCATGATCACCAACATTGACGAGAACTTCGGCAAACTCCGCGCCAAACTCCGCGCGCTCGGTCTCGAAGAAAACACCATTCTCATTTTCATGAGCGACAACGGCCAGGCCGGCATCGGCGACGATGCCGCCAACGCCCGGATGTACAACGCCGGCATGCGCGGCCTGAAAGGCAGCCCGTATGACGGCGGCCATCGGGTGCCGTTCTTGTTGCGCTGGCCGGCCGGCGGGATTGCGCGCGGTCGCACCATCCCGCAACTCACCAGCTACGTGGATTTCATGCCGACGCTGCTCGATCTCTGTGGCGTGCCGATCCCCGCCGGCCGGTCGTTCCACGGCGAAAGCCTCCGGCCGCTTTTGGAGGGCCGCGCGGACGAGCACTGGCGCAACCGCATCATCACCACCGACACGCAACGCATCGCTCATCCCCTCAAATGGCGGCTGAGTTGCGTGATGCAGGATGCCTGGCGGCTGGTCAACCGCACCGAGTTGTACAACCTCGCTGAGGATCCAGGGCAGGACCGCAACATTGCCGCCGCCCATCCTGACCGGGTGGCGGCGTTGCAGGCCGCCTACGAGGAGTGGTGGACGCTGTGTGCCCGGCAAATGAACGATGACATCCCGATTTCGATCGGGTCGAACGCGGCGGCGACGACGGTGCTGCGCACGCACGATCTGCGCACGGAGCAGGATCGGCTCATTGTGTGGAACCAGGCGCAAGTCCGCGCCGGCAGCCCCGCCCATGGATGGTGGGAGATCATGGTCGAGCAGGAGGGGGAATACGAATTTGATCTCCGGCGCTGGCCCGAGGAGGCCGGTCACCGGGTGCGCGGCGGGATCGAGGGCGCGGATGTCGCGATTCGCGAGGACGGCATCCAGCCCGGCGCGGAGAAATGGTATCGCGGCGGCGTCGCGTTGGATGTTGATACGGCCGGACTGACGGTGTCGGGTCGGCCGACGCTTTGGCAACCGGTCCGCCCGGACGACCGGGCAGCGGTGTTTCGCCTGCATTTGCCCGCGGGGCCGCGCCAGGTGCGGGCGCAGTTTTCCGCGGCGGACGGGTTTTCTTCCACGGCGTACTATGTGTACGTGCGCCGGGTGGGTTGACCCAGCCGGCACTTTTCAAGTCGGGCGGTTTGGCGTAAGAATTGGCGGCCATGAGCATCGAGCCTTCCGGGGACTACTACGATTATACTCAGACCATGCAGCCCGAGCGGCCATGGCTCGTGCCGTGGCATCAGAAATACGTCTACCGGATCATGCATGCCCTGCGGGGCGGCACCGGCACAAAGTCCGCCGACCCGGCCTTGGCGGCCCGTCGCCCGCCGGAACACCGGTATGTGTTTGGCGACGGCAAGATCGCCTATCTCTACCTGACGTTTCAGGACGGATTGGAAGTGATCAAACGGGTGTGCCATCTGACCTGCGGCGTGCCGCAGGTGGTGTGGCTGACCGGCTGGCAGTTCGAGGGGCACGACTCGAAATACCCGGCATGGTCCGAAGTGAACCGGCACCTGAAACGGCCGCAAGACGCGACGGCCCTGGACAGTCTGCGGTGGCTGATCCGGGAAGCGCGCCGGTACAACTGCCTCGCCACATTGCATATCAACATGTTTGACGCCTACGAGGACAGCCCGCTGTTCCCGGAGTATCTCGCCAAAGACATCATCGCCAAGGACAAGACCGGCAAGCCGATCGTCGGCAACCGCTGGTGGGGCATGGACTGTTACCATGTGAGCTACACGCAGGAATGGAAACACGGCCTGGCGCAGAAACGCATTGACGATCTCCTCGCGATGGTGCCGGAGATCCGGGAAAACCACTGCGTGTATCTGGACGCCTTTCTCGGCGCGCGCATGAAAGACCCGCAAGGCCCGATCAGCCCGTATCTGGGCTACAGCAAGGAGGAGGAGGCCCGCACGCAACGAAAGATTTTCCGCTACTGGCGCGACCGGGAAGTGGACGTGGCGTCGGAATATGTTTGGGGTATGCGCGTCGACCGGTTTGTCGGATTGCAGCCGCATGCCGCGACGCAGGGCTGGTTGATTGAGGACCTGCCCGCGGCATTGTACTGCAGCAACCCCGCGCATGTTGGCTTCACCTCCCTCACCGAGCCGGAGGGATTTCAGGAAAAATTCTGGCTGCAATTCCTGCCGTGGTTCTACAAGAACAATCCCAACCGGACCGCTGACCCGCGGACCATGATTGACGGCACCGACCTCTGCCTGCCGGCCCTGTGGTGCGCGACGCCGACCCTCATCGCGTTCAGCAAGGATGGCTATGAACGCAAAACGTGGCGGTTGCCGCCGGACTGGAAGGACATCACGAAGATCCGCCTCGCCAAAATTACCGGCCAGGGACCGGAACCAGCCGGGACCGCGAACGTGACCGGTGGGGAGCTCACGTTGCGGGTTGGCCCGGGCGAAGCTTGGAAGATTGTTCCGGCATGACGACCTTCCGCTCACTTTTCCGCCGGGAACAACCGGTCATTCCCCTGCGGGGTGTGCATCTGGACTTGAAAGGATTGCCGCCGACCGCGAACCGGCTCGTCGAACTGTTGCGGCTCTTCGCCGCCGCCCGCTACAACGTGGTGTTGGTCGAATGGGAAGACTCGTTCCCGTGGACGGTGGACCAGCGGTTCCGCAGCCCGACCGCTTACACGCCCAACGACATCCGCCGATTCACGGAGACGGCCCGCGCTCTCGGGTTGGAACTGATTCCGCTCGTCCAGTGCCTGGGGCACATGGAGACGCCGTTGAGTGTGCCGGGCTACGAACACTTGCGCGAGTTGCCGGAGCAGGCGGCAAGCCTGAATCCGCTCCACCCCGGCGCGCGCGCGCTGGTGCAGCGCATGGTGGACGACGTGCTGCCACTCATGCCCGGCACGCGGCGTTTCCATCTGGGCGGCGACGAGTCGTGGACGTTTGGGCAAAACCCGCAGACCGCGGACTACGTCCAGAAACACGGCAAAGGGGCTTTGTATCTGGCGCATGTCGAGCCGATTCTCGACGCGCTCAACGCCCGCGGCATCCGTCCGATTCTCTGGCACGACATGATGGTGGACTGGGACAGCCCGGCCTTGAAGTCGCTGGCGGCGAAGAGTGATCTCATGGCGTGGGGGTACATCGGCCACCCGGACACGACGGCGCACCACTTTCGGACGGAATACCTTCAACGGTTCCGCGCGCACGGCCTGACTCTGTGGGGCGCCACCGCGTATAAAGGTTGCGAAGCCGACACGGTGGAACGTCACACCGCAGACCGTCCAGACCTGCCGCAACGGCAGGAGAATGCGTTGGCCTGGACGGCGATCGCCCGGCGGCTCGGCTTGACCGGGGTTGTGGCGACCGCGTGGAGCCGCTGGAGCGTGGATACGCTCCAATGCGTGCCGATTGACGCGGCGCTCGACGCGATGATTCTTGTCGGGGTGATTCTCCACGACGGTCGTCCGCCGGCCGGTGGTGTTGCCGCCTGTGTTGAGGCCCTCGCCGAGCTGGGCGAAAAAACGCGGTTTGAAGCGTGCCGGGCGGCCATGGACCGGCTCACCGACGTTCGCCGGCGCGGCTGGCAGATGGTGCAGTTTGCCCGGCAGCAACTCGTGCTTGCCCGGATGGACCCCCGGCGTCTCAGTGCGCGGGAAAAAACCATGGGCCTCAAGGTGGTGCCGCAATTGGGCGCCATCGTCGAGGAATCCGCCGCCGTGGCCGCCGAAGTCCGGCGCAGCCTGGCCGGGCTGGTCGCGCCGGTCTGGGTCGAAGAATACCTGGCGACCCGACTCACGCCCTTGCGCGAAGAGTTTCAGCAGTTGCACGCCGCGATCTAGGCGACCAGAATGGCCTGGGCGGCGGCGTAGTCCTGGCAGTGGGAGAGGCTGACGAGGACGGCGGTCGCGCCGCGCGCTTCGGCGAGCGCGGCGCCTTTGCCGTGAAGTTTGACGAATGGCTCGCCGCTCGCGCGCCGGCAAATTTCCATGTCGCGCCAGCCGAGTTCCTTGCCGATGCCGGTGCCGAACGCCTTGGAGATTGCCTCCTTCGCCGCGAACCGGGCGGCCAGATGCAATTCCGGGAACTTCCTGCTGTGGCAGTACGCCACCTCGTCCGGCAGGAACACCCGGCGGAGAAACCGGTCGCCAAACTTCTCCAACGAACCCCGGATCCGCCCGGTCTCCACGATGTCAATGCCGGTCCCGAGAATCTTCATTGCGGATTCAGCAACGCCAGCATCTCGGTCACGGCCTGGCGCAGCCCGACAAAGACCGCCCGGGAGACAATGGCGTGACCGATGTTCAGGGTCTCCAGGTGCGGCACCGTCAGGATGCCGGGCGTGTTCTGGTAGTTCAGGCCGTGTCCGGCGTTGACGCGCAGGCCGAGTTCGTGGGCCAGCTCGGCGGCGGCGATCAATCGGTTCAGTTCGCTCTTTTTCCCGTTGGCGTAGGCGCCGGTGTGCAGTTCGATGAACTGGGCGCCCGCCGCTGCGGCGGCGCGGACCTGTTTCAGGTCGGGATCAATGAACAAACTCACGGCGATACCGGCGTTGCGGAGCCGGGCGATGGTGCGCGGCAGGGATTTNCCGGTGACATTGAGGCCNCCTTCGGTGGTGAGTTCCTGCCGTTTCTCCGGGACGAGGCACACNTCGTCGGGCCGNACCTGCTCGGCGATGGCGACAATCTCCGGCACATCGGCCATTTCGAGGTTCAACCGGCTGCGGAGGTTCGGGCGCAGCGCGAACACGTCCCGGTCCTGGATGTGCCGGCGGTCTTCGCGGAGATGGACGGTAATGCCGTGGGCGCCGGCCGCTTCGACTTCGCGGGCGGCAGCCAACACGTCCGGTTCGCCACCGGTTTTATACCGGGCCTGCCGGAGCGTGGCGATGTGGTCAATGTTGACGCCAAGCTTGATCATGCCGGCAGAGTACCACGGCCCGGGCCGGCTGCAAAAAGAAAACGGGGGCGGGATCGCTCCCGCCCCCGGCTTGTGAGCGCGATTAGTTCCGGCCCGCCGCGCCGCGCAGCGCCTGGCGGACGAGTTGATTCCATTGCGACCGTTTCCAGCCGGGGAAGTGCTGGCGCAGCCATTCCTGCGCCGCGCGGTCCCAGCCGATGTCGCGACCGGCCTTCTCGCTTTCGATCCACTTGTACTTGTCAATCTCCTCCTGCTGGGATCGGAACAACTCGGCAAGAGGATCGGGTTTGTGTCGTTGTGTTGTCATTTTACCCCCTCCTTNGAAGTAAAACGTGCCGCTACCATAGCCCAATCCCCGATGCTGTCAACGCCGTTTCGGTAACAAACCGGTGACGTTCGCGAGCATTGCCGGCCAAGCGGTTGCGTGGACGGCTTTCCGCTTGCCGGTGGCCGCGACGGTCACGTATGGTACGCGCATGGCCTCCGCCCGGCAACTCGACAAGGTGCTCCAACACGCCGCCCGCCGGCTCGTGTGGCCGCCGGGCGCCGCGCCGGCGAAACTCCTCGGCTCGTTCAAGCAATTCCTCAAGGTCGAGGAGCACCGGCTCAAGATGTTTCACCGCGCCGGCGCGGGCGGCCGGGAACTGGCCAACGCCCGCGCGGCGATGATGGACCTCGTGCTCCGGCGCCTCTTCACCGCCGCTGACCAGCATTACCGGCAACACCACGACAGCGCGCCGGTGCCGCTGGCGTTCGTTGCCCTCGGCGGGTATGGCCGGGCGGAGCTGAGTCCGTTCTCGGATATTGACATCATGTTCCTCCACGACACCGCGAGCCGGGGGCGCCACCAACACCCCTACATCGCGTCGGTGGTCGAGCAGGTGTTGTATCTGCTCTGGGACATCGGGTTGAAGGTCGGCCACTCCACGCGCACCCTCCGCGAGGCGTGCGACGAGGCCAACCGCGACATGCAATCCAAGACGGCCCTGATCGAGTCCCGGCTGTTGGGGGGCGACCCGGCGCTCTACGAGGAGTTTCGGCAGGCGTTGGTCAAACACTGCGTCCGCGGCCACGAGGCGGAATACATCGCCGCCCGCATGGCCGACCAGAAATCCCGGCACGAAAAACACGGCGACACACCGTACCTCCAGGAGCCAAACGTCAAAAACGGCTGTGGCGGCCTCCGCGACTTTCAGAACCTGATCTGGATGGCGTACTTCAAGCACGGCGTGCTGCGCCTTGCCGATCTGCGCCCGCACGGCGCGCTCGAAGCCAGCGAACAACGCGACCTCGAGGCCGCCTATGATTTCATCCTGCGCGTCCGCAACGCACTGCACTACCTCTCGAACCGCGCCAACGACGTCATCCACCTCGGCCTGCAACCGCAACTGGCCGACGAATTCGGCTACCGGCAACACTCGGTCCTGCGCCGCACCGAGGCGTTCATGCGCGACTACTACATGCACGCCCGCACCATCTTTCTGCTCACCAACACGCTGGCCGAACGGCTGGCGTTGCGCCCGGCCCGCGCCAGCCTGTTCGGCCGGCGACCGAAGACGGAATCCTTCGACGGGTTTGTCCAACGCGACGG
>JGI24721J26819_10006927_pt1 | contig 10891 bp, 9 predicted proteins | sample YelNatPaOPGAMG01_FD_26819 | JGI IMG/M metagenome (IMG submission 26819)
CATTCGCATTACGCACATCCGCGATGCGCACATCCACATGCGCGATACCATCCCCGCCCTCGATTTCGGTTCGGATACGCACATCCTGCACCGCGACCGCAGGCTGGTAGAGCAGAAGTACGCTCCGGTGCAAACCACCGAGCCACCACTGATCCTGGTCTTCGACGAACGATGCATCGCTGTACTGCACAACCATAAGCGCTAGGACATGTTCCCGTCCCAGCTCGGCTTCGAGCGAAAAATCCGCCGGCAGCCGCGAATCTTTCGAATACCCTACGAACCTTCCATCGAGCCAGGCCGCCACAAAACTTTCCGCGCTTCCGATTCGCAGAATATATTGCCCGTCCTGCCATCCTTGTGGAATGGTAAAAGTGCGCCTGTAGAGCCCGACATGGTTCTGCNCGGGAGGCCTCGGCAGNNCAGATGCGCCAGTCTCGAATGGCATGATGACATTGGTATAGTGCGGCCTGCCAAAACCCTGCATCGCCCATGCGCCTGGCACCTCGAGTTCTGCCCAGGATGCATCGTCGAAATCCGGGCGCTCAAAACCCATAGAAAGCGCCATCTCTGGGTTCTCGACAAGGGCGAATTTCCAGCGCCCGTTGAGCGAGCGTACCCATGCCCCTTCCCGGGGCATTTCGCTGAACTTGCCGAGCCTCTGTTCGGGGCCTCCCAGCGCATCATTCAGAGCAGCCTGCGCCGAGGGGAAATGGTACATGATACTCGATATTGGAAGGCGCTGGCCTTCCTGCACTGCGGGGTCATTCCATGGCTTCAGCCGCGCAAGCAAACTCACATTCATTTTTTGATCCATGGCATTTCTCCTTTCCGGCCGCGAATAATCCGTACCGGCACACGATGAAGCGGAAGCCTGATGAAACACCTTGCCGTGTAGATGAATCTCTGCGGGCTAAGCAGGCGCTGCTCGATCAGCCCTTTTCCGCTCCCACCGTGAGCCCCGATATGAAGTAGCGCTGGAACAGAAGAAAGATGACGAGAGGAGGAATTGCCGCAATAATCGACCCTGCTGCAACCATATTGTAATTCGTGATGAATTCTCCCTGCATGTTCGCAAGGCCCAGCGTCACAGTCTTGAGCTTGTCCTGCTGAAGGAGGATGAGCGACCACAGAAGGTCATTCCATATCCATGTAAATTCCAGCACTGCCAGCGCAGCCATCGATGAAATGGAAAGCGGCAGAACTATTTTGCGATAGATGAAAAAATCACCCGCCCCGTCAATGCGCGGCGCTTCGATCAGGCTGAATGGGATCTGCTTCATGAAATTGCGCAGGAAAAAGGTGCAGAACCCGAGCTGGAATGCGATGTGGAACAGAATCACGCCAGGATACGTATTGATGAGCCCCGTAGCGTCGGAAAACCTGTACACGGGAATCATCAGCATCTGGAAAGGAATCAGCATGCCGGCAATGAACGTAATGAGAATCGGTTTGTTCGCTTTGAAGGTATAGAACGCAAGTGCAAAGGCTCCCAGACTCGAAATGAGCAGAGCTCCGAACACCGATGGAATCGTAACGATGAAGGTGTTCATCACATAACGCGACATGCCGACTTCTCGCCAAACCTTNGCAAAATTCGAAAACACCCAATGCTGGGGCGGCGCCCACATCCTCGGGCTGGCCATCAGCTCATCCATCGATTTGGTCGAAGTAAAAACCGCGATCACAATGGGGATGAGCCAGAGCGCAACGAGCAGGGTTCCGAAGAAATAGAAGCTGAACCGGACGAANATTTTCTGCTTTGCTGACATCGATTTCATGCCGGTCTCCTCATCGCTGCACTTCGTTCTTGAGCGAGCTGTTCACGTAGACCATAATGAAGCCCAACGTGATTATGAACTGGATGACCGCGATCGCGGACCCATATCCGTAATCCTGATAATGGAATGCCGATGAATACATGTAGCTCGAGAGCACTTCGGCAGCACGTGCCTTGGTGTTGGTCATGACATAGACAATATCGAAGGCGCGCAGAGAGTCGATAATCGAGATGGTCACCGCAATCGTCGTGGCTGGGGCGAGCAAGGGGATAATAATGCGCCGGAGCCTCTGTCCCCAGGTTGCACCATCGATCATGGACGCTTCNANGAGCTCCTCGGGAATGTTCTTGAGACCGGCCAGATACAGGATCATGACATAGGGCACCTGCCGCCACACGCCGACCATCACCAGGGCAATCGTCATATAGCGCCGGTCGCCGAGCCANTGTTTTGCTGCGCTCTTCCAGCCTATTGCCCGCAAAAAAGTGTTCAGTACGCCGAAATCGGGGTGATAGATCCAGGCCCATATCGTGCCGATGACCGCAAACGACAGCGTCATCGGAATATAGAACAGCGTTTTATAGATGCGCGCCCCTCCGAAGTCCTGGTTGAAGAACATCGCGACGGCGAGTCCGAGCGGAATAGGGAGGGCTACGAAGAACACAAGCCAAATGAAGTTATTCTTNAGTGCCAGATGAAACTGNGGATCCTGGAAAAGCCGGACAAAATTGCCGAATCCAATGAATTTCTTCTGGCCGTACATAATCGAATCGCGCGAGGTGAGGCTGAAAAAAAGGCTCTGTAGAACAGGGAAAATAACCCAGATGATATACATGGTAAGCGGAATGGCGAGGAATAACCATGGAAGCAGTGCGGTTTTCTTTATCTTCAGGTTCATTTTCCCATCTCCTATAAACGCACCGCGCGCCTTTGCAAGCGCGCGGCACATAAGGGCCTATGCGATTTTCATTTGCCAGAGCAAATCACTCTGAGTAAATCCGCACACGTTCTTTGTCAAGCTCAGTGAGAATTGAATCGACATTGCCGGGGTTGCTCAGGATGTCGACGATAGCATTCATGCCTTTCGCTGCCATTTCTTCTGGTGCATCGCGGTCGTAGAACTGCGTTGCGACAGCAGCGCCGAGCACCATATCGAGCCCGCGCTTGGCTTCCTCATTCGGTACCGGCACGTTCTTGTTCGCCGCAAGTCTGCCGAGCGGCTTGCAGAACATCTCCTGGGCCTTGGCAGTCGCGAGGAATGCCATGAATTTCTTCGCATTGTCCTTGTTCTTTGCATTCTTCGGGATCATAAAGCCATCGGTCGGCGTATCCACCGAGTAGTCACTGCGTCCGAAGCTGGGGAAGCGGAAGAAATCGATTTTGCTCTTCACATCGGCGGGTGCAACGTCCATAATGAACTGACCCATCAGGTACATGCCTGCTTCGCCGCGGAACAGCACATTTGCCGCTTCCTGCCAGGAATAGCTCGAAGCATTCGGCATGAAGTAGCCGCGCTTGGCCATATCGGCAATGTAATTGAAGGTTTTCTTGACTGCAGGGTCAGTGTACGCGACCTTGCCATTGGTCAGCTTCTGATGGAACTCGCCGCCATTGACGGCGCTGTCCAGATAGTCGAACCAGCCGCCTGCCGTCCAGGTGTCTTTTGCGCCGATTGCAATAGGTGCAATGCCTGCCGCTTTGAGCTTATCGCAGACAGCGTAGAATTCCTGCTGATTTTTTGGAATGGACAGGTTCAGTTTCTTGAACACATCTTTGTTGTAGTAGACAGCCCACCAGTACCAGCTCTGCGGCATAAAGTAGACATGGCCGCTATAGCTCGAAGGCATCTTGAACGCCGCAGGGAACTCTTTTTCGAAAGAGCCGCCCGGGAAGACATTGTCGATCGGCTCGAGAAGGCCTTTTTCGGCAAATGCCTGCATGCGGTAACCGGCGAACCAGGTCACCACGTCCGGCGCCTGCTTTGATGTCAGCCAGCTCGGCAGCAGGGTCTTGAACTGCTCGTGGGCAGTGGTGTTGACCGTGACCTTGATATCGGGATTCTGTTTCTGGAATTCTTCTACCAGCTGGGCAAACACCTGTTTGGGCGCTTCGTCGGACATGTAGGAGTTGATGACAAGTTCGCTCTGCGCAGCATACGTGCTCGACAGCGCGATAAGGAGCACGCCAATCGCTAGCAGTGCTTTTTTCATATGATCCTCCTTTGAATCATTGCTCGATCGCCTTTGCGGAAACGCAAGGCAGAAGTAATAATAAATCCTTATTGCAAAAACAGAAACAGACAAAAGTCACAATTTTTGCGGTACATTTGTACCAGGCCAGGGCTCTGATTCTGGCCAGACATTGGCAATCAATGATATTTGAGCTGATTGGCGAGCTGGATGATTTCAAAGCGGTCATGTACGCCCAATTTGGAATAGATAATGCTCACATGGTTGCGCACGGTCTGTTCGGCAATGCTGAGCTTGCGCGCAATGCCATCGTTATCGAGTCCCACCGCGATGAGGCCAAAAATTTCCTTTTCGCGTGGAGTGAGCGTTTCGAACCACTCGAATTTTTTGCCTATTTCTGCAGCCTTCGGCATTGCTCCCTGATATACGCGCTGGAACAGCTTTGCGACAATCTGAGGCGATATCTGCATTACGCCGCCCCTGAGCGCCCGAATGGCGGCTATGAGCTCGGTAGGCGAGATATCCTTGAGAAGATAGCCGGAAGCTCCATTGGCAAGCGCATCCTGGACATATTCATCCTCATCGTAGGTCGAAAGCACGATTATTTTTGTATTGGGCATTCTCGCCTTGAATTCCTTGGTAGCTTCGACGCCATTCATGACCGGCATATAGATATCCATGAGCACGACATCGGGCCTCTTCTCCTGGGCAAGAGAGAGGGCTTCGCGCCCATTCGTTGCGGTGCCCACAATTTCAATGTCCTCTGCATAGTTCTCAAGGAAGGTCTTGAGACTCATCGCGAACAGCGCCTGGTCATCGACGAGGAGTACCTTTATTTTCTGCTCGATATTCATTTTTTGCCTTCTCTGTTATGAATGTGCTTTTATTGTCCGGAAGCGCGCGGCCCGCCGCTGTTGGGTTTGTTGCAATCGGTATCTGTGCTTTGAGCCTAAAGCCGCCTTCGGGGACCGAGCCGGTTTCGAGCGTTCCGCCAAAGGCAGCAAGCCGTTCTTCCATGCCCGAAAGCCCGATACCCTTGACAACCTGCTGAGCGCCGATGCCGTTATCCTGTACCACAATTTCCAGCATTTCATCATGAATCCAGAAATAAATCGAGACCGCAGTAGCCCTTCCGTGCCGCATGGCATTCGTCAGCGCTTCCTGGACGAGGCGGTATACGGCCATGTCGATATCCGGCCCGAAGGAATTGGGTATATTCCCCGATTCGATAGTGATCTTGATATTGGTGACCTGCTCGAATACCGAGCAGATTTTGTATATCGCCGAAAGGCCATGCTTGATATGCAATTCATCGGCTCTCAGCGCCCGGAGCGCCCGTCGTGTTTCCAGAAGCCCATCGCGGGCCTGGTTGCGCGCTGCAAGGTACAGCTCCTGGAGCCGTTCCGGATCGCGCCCGCCCATGCTGATGGCTGCGTCCATCAGCGCAATCACATTGGTAAAGCGATAGCCGGAAATATCGTGAATTTCTCGCGAAATGCGGTTGCGTTCGCGTGAAATTGCTTCCTCGTCGATGGTCCGCGCGTAGTGCTGTAGGTCTTGGTTGATTTTCGACAGCTGGTTGATGGTCGTATCGAGATGATGCACCGTCGCTTGGGCTTCCTGCCCACGCATGAATACCGCACGTGCGAGCGATGAACCGAGTGCAATCACCCCGAGTTCGAGCGAAGCACCCAGCCTGAAAAACAGGCGTGGAACAGGCGCATTCTCTGCGATCATTACATTTTTGCCCGCAACTGCTTCTATAAGAGATGGGAATGCATACATCAGAATAAGAGCCAATGATATGCCAAGCGAAAAGGGCATATCGAGTGTACTGCCCTCGATGATGAGGAAGCCGGCGAAGAGGCTGATGGTCGTCATTGGAAACACTGTGAATGAATGGACGCAAAGCGCGAGCATCCACATCGACAGCCCGATCGAAAGAAGGCGCAGGCTCAGCGCTTTGGCTCTTTGCAGGATGGCAGACGATATCGTCAGGATGACCAGACACACGATATAGGTAACACTCAGGTATTGCAGCTGGCGCACTATCGAAGCAGCCGATGAGGCTGCAGATTCGGAGAGGAAAAAAATGATGCTGGCTGCATAGAGTATGTAGCCAAGGAGCCCCGGCCTTGTGAGCGGGCGCCATAGGGAATTGCCAAAAGAACCAATCGGCATGATTTCATAGTATGGAGGGACAGAGGTGTTGTCAATTTTGCGCCGCGCGCTGCTCGAAACAGCCTTGCCAGAATACGAAAAGGCAGGCTACAATAATCGGGCTTGGTGGTTCAGGATATTCTATCGACGTTATGCGAAGAATTATTCAGAAAAACATGGACTTTTAGCTTTTTTATGATCAAAAAGCCAGCCAACAACGACTATCTGCGTACGATTCTGGGCTATCTCTCGCGCTACAGAATGCTTGCCCTGCCGGGCATCGGCGTGATGATCCTTATCGCAATGGGGCAGCTCGCGGGTCCCTATATTCTGAAGCAGATCATCGATGTTGCGGTCCCGAAGGAAGATACGAGCCTCTTGCTTGGCTATGCTTTCGCTTTTGTGGCCATTGTGTCGGTGACGGGGGCGCTGAGTTATGTGGGAATGATGCTGCTCGCGCGGCTGGGGCTTTCAATCGTAACGCTCATCAAACAGGATATTTTTTCGCATCTATTGAAGTTGCCGGCTGTGTTTTTCGACAAGCATCCGGTGGGCGAGCTCATGTCACGCACGGAGACGGATACCGAGCGCGTGCGCGATATGTTCTCGAACCTGGGGGCGAACCTTATCGTGAATGTGCTGACAATGCTGGGTATTTTTGCGGTGACATTTGCGCTCGTGCCGAAGCTGGCCCTCATTATGTTCGGTGTTTCGATATTGCTGCTCGCGGCCATGATTGTCTTTTTCTCGAAGATTTTTCCCATGTACGAAAAAGCGCGCTCCCTCTATGCGGGCATTGCCGCGAAGGTTGCGGAATTTGTGCAGGGTATCGAAGTGCTCAAGGCGTATGGGCAAACAGGGTGGGCTGAAGCGCAGCTCGATGCGGCGGCCACACAGAAGGTCGCGCTCGATGTTCGCATTTCGCTCATCGAATATTCCATGATGTCGGCGCTGAATGCGCTTATCGGGCCATTGTTCATTGTGGCGCTGCTTCTGCTCTACGCGCCGAAGGTGCTTGCCGGCACGATGACGCTTGGCATGATTCTTCTGTTTGTGGAATATGGAGCGAGGCTTCTGCGGCCTATCGCGGAAATAGCGGAGAGCCTGAGGAGTATGCAGCAGGCGCGCACTTCGCTTTCGCGAATCCGCAGGCTCATGGCTACGGAAGAAGAGCCGAATCGCGGAACGGGAAAGGCGCCTTCGCTTCAGCACGAAATACGGTTCGATCATGTATGGTTTGCCTATGATGATGAGGACTGGGTACTGCGGGACCTCACGTTTACCATACCGAAGGGGAGTTTTGCGGCTATCGTCGGCGCAAGCGGTTCCGGTAAATCGACGACGATAGGCCTTATCTGCGGCTTCATGCATCCTCAAAAAGGCTGCATCCGCATCGATGGCACGCCGCTCGACGAAATCGATATCGTGGCGTGGCGGAAAAAAATCGGGCTTGTACTGCAGGAATCCTATCTCTTTCCTGGCTCTGTGCTGGAGAATATACGGCTCTATCACGACGAGATTGGTGAACATGCAGTGCGGGCGTCTATTTCCATGGTTCATGCGAATGAAACAATCGACTCGCTCTCTGAAGGGCTGTCGACAAACCTGTGGGAGCGTGGGGGGAACCTTTCTTCGGGCGAGCGCCAGCTCATCTCTTTTGCGAGGGCGCTCACCGTGAACCCAGCGCTCATTCTGCTCGACGAAGCGACGAGCAATGTCGATATGGCTACCGAAAAACGCATCAAAGAGAGCATGGAAGTGCTGCGCAAAGGCCGCACCATGGTTGTCGTTGCCCACCGGCTCTCTTCGATCCTCAAGGCCGATACGATTTTCTTCCTGCGCGAGGGGAGGCTTATCGCGCAGGGCTCGCACGAAAGCCTGTACGAAAACCTGCTGGAATACCGCCAGCTTGTGGACCAGCAGTTTCCTGCCGGGAAGGGAGGGCGGGGATGAGGGCTTCTACGAAAGCGAGCCCGAGCACAGCCACAGGCGGCACTCGTTCCCATATCCGCTGGATTCGCGAAGTCTGGCGCGAAAAGCAGGGCCTTATCTGGCTGCTTCTCTTTCTGACGCTGCTTTCGAGCGCCGTCGCAGTGGCGTTCCCATTGTTGACGAAGCAGCTGTTCGATCTGCTCGAGCGGGCAATCGACACGCATATGAACAAGGACGCAGCCATGGCGCAGGTACAGCGTATCGCGCTGTACTTTGTGGCGATCGGGCTGGCAGGTTTTGTGGCGGGGACTTTTCCGGGCATCCGCGGCGCGCTCAACATGGTGTTCGACTATATTGTCCGAAAGAGATACTTCGGCGAAGTGATGCAGAAGGATATCCGGTTTTTCAGCCATTTCCGGTCCGGCGACGTCATCACGCGGCTCACTTCAGATATTTCGGATTTTCCGAAGCTGTCGTGGTTTTTGTGCTCGGGCATTTTCCGTGCTGTCGAATCGGCGAGCAAGGTGACGTTCTGCATTGCGGCGATGCTCAGCCTCGACTGGCGGCTTGCGCTCGCTTCGCTCGCATCCTTGCCGATTATGCTCCTTGTGTTCACCAGGACTCAGTCTGCAATTTACGACAGGGTAAACAAAAACGAGCAGGCCATATCGGCTATCAACAACCAGCTCGAAATGAGCTTTTCGGGCGTGAGGGTTATAAAGGCATTCGCGAGCGAGGAGAAATATACGCGGTTTTTCGATGATGCGCTGGCGCGGCGTTTCGAGACCGAAATGGGGGTCATCAAGCTCGAGACCATTCTGCAGCTCATCTACCAGTATATCGACTATGTGGCACAGGTGGCGCTGGTGTTTGTCGGCGGGCTCATGGTGACGCGGCGTTCGATTTCGGTCGGAACGTTTTATGCGTTCTATAATTACCTCAATATGCTCATCTACCTGTGCTCGACATTCCTCAGCTTTTTGTGTTTGGTAAGCGTGCCTTTGTGAATATTGACCGGCTCGAGGAGATGCGCGGGTATGGGGCGGAAGGTGCTGCGGCGTCGCAGCATGCATCGCCGGCGGCGTCGCCGGATGGCTCACTGGGAGACTCACCGGAGGCCTCCACGGACGCTTTCCGGCCTGGCTTGTCGGCGGCCTCGCCGGACGCCTTGACAGCGGCGGCCTCGCCGGATGCCTTCCTGCTAGGGGCCTCGCCAGCCGCCTCGCCAGCCGCCTCGCCGCCGCGGCTTCAATCCCTTCGCTTTGAGCAAGCAAGCGTGTATTACGAGCGAAAGCACAAGCCGGCTCTCTCCGAAATCAGTTTGGAAGTGTGCGCTGGCGATAAAATTCTCGTCATTGGGCCGGTGGGCTCTGGCAAAACGACGCTCATCAAGACGGCGCTTGGTCTTTTGGAACCGCACTCGGGACGTGTGCTTCTCAACGGCAGGCCGGTGCGCGAGCTTGGGCCGCTGGAACGGCGAGGGCTTGTCGGGTATGTGCCGCAGGAACCGCTTTTGTTTTCGGGCACTATCCGGGAGAATATCCTTTTTGGTTCAAAAAGGGGTCAGACCCTTTCTTGCGCGGAGATGGAGCGCATTCTCGAGGTGTCGAGGCTTTCTGAGGAGTTGGCGGCTTTTCCGGAGGGGCTCGAGACGAGGCTTGGTCAGCGCGGTACTAGTGTTTCGGGCGGGCAGAAGCAGCGTATCGCCATTGCGAGGGCTCTCGCCGGGTATCCTTCGCTGTTGCTGCTCGATGACATGACGGCTTCGCTCGATACGAACAACGAAGAAGCTCTGTGGAAATCGCTGGCTGAAATGCCTGAATTCAACCAGGCCGCGGTCATAGCCGTATCGCATCGGTTGTCGAGCATTCAGTATGTGGACCGCGTGCTCTTTCTGAAAAACGGCCGCATTGCCGGTTTTGGCACGCATGCTGAACTTATGGCGGGAAATGCTGGCTACCGCGAGTTTGTGGCTGAGCATGTGCAGATGCCGGGGGGATGANAGGGGGCACGAAATGAAGGGGGGACGAGAGGGAGTGCGGCCTATTGCGGCTNAAATTNCCTCATAGTAATATGAAAAAAAGACAGGAGCAGCATAATGAAGATTCTTGTTACAGGTTTTGATCCGTTTGGNGGCGAGAAGGTAAATCCTGCCTATGAAGCAGTTAAAATCCTTCCTGATATCATTGCAGGTGCTGATATTGTTAAGCTTCAGATACCAACAGTATTCTGGAAATGCGACAAGATCGTCGAGAAAGCGATCAACGAATTGAATCCTGATGTCGTTCTTTCTATTGGCCAGGCAGGGGGAAGATTCGATATNAGTGTCGAGCGCGTTGCAATTAATCTAGCCGATGGGCGNATTCCTGATAATGAAGGGGTACAGCCGATCGACCAAGTAATCCGTCAAGATGGAGAGAACGCTTATTTTGCGACTGTACCCGTAAAAGCCATGGTCGAAAAAATCAGGTCTCGTGGCATCCCAGCCAGCGTTTCTTATACTGCAGGCAGTTATGTGTGCAATTTCATNATGTATTGTGTTCTTNATATGACAAAAAANCGGCCGGCNATGCGGGCAGGATTTATTCATGTTCCTTTCATGCCAGCGCAGGCAGTAGGNAAGCCGAACAATACTCCTACCATGTCTATTGAAACCATGGCTTCCGCTATTGAAGCGGCGATTGAAGCAATCGTAGAGCAAAGCAGCGATTTGAAAACGGCTGAAGGCGCAATTTCCTAATTCTCATGAGCATTGACATCTCTAAGGGCGCTCGCATTGTTGTTCAAGACTGGCTTCGCGTGCATCCATCGGAAATAGTCAGCATTATTACC
>JGI24721J26819_10006940_pt1 | contig 10882 bp, 12 predicted proteins | sample YelNatPaOPGAMG01_FD_26819 | JGI IMG/M metagenome (IMG submission 26819)
GAACTAGTTTATTTTTCTTTATGAACAAGATTAAAGGTATATCATTTTGTTTTGAAAAAACGAATGACATTATTTTAGCATCTAATTGAGCCATTTGATTTTGATTTGTTCTAAAAATAAAAAACCCTTGGACACTAAGTCCAAGGTAAACTTTATGTACGGAGGATCTCTATGTCAATATTTGTTCAAAAAAAACTACTTCAAATGAATTTCATTTCTATAATTATTTTTGTTGTATGGATTATAACTATTCTGCTTTGGTGGATATTGATTTACTGGAGGTTCATTCTGAACTTGTATAGGATTTTCATAATCATTAGCTCCAAACTTATCTTCAATAAATGTAAACTGGATAGAAAAGAAATCTAAAAGCTTAGTAAGATATCTTAATGCTACTAATGATACTGCAGTATTTAATGATATTTTATCTTTTGATAAGTTTACAGAATATCCTATTTTATTTTGAAATGAAAATTGTGTTATAGAAAATACTGATGTAGTTTCTTCTTTGTTTACATCTTTATACTTATGAATAATGGTAATATCATTCCATTGTCCTGTTATTAAGTTGCTATTTATCCTATCTGAAATATCAGATACTTCTTCTGGTGTAAATTTCATAGTAATGTACTTATGATTTTCATTCTTCTCAAAATCAAATGCTTGCATAGTTATCATGTTTCTACCATTTCTATCTTTTAATAATGAAAATTTACATCCGCCTTTCTTTGAAAAAAAAGTATAAGAATACATATTATTTCTCCTTGTTTTTAACTAATAAATTTAAAAAAGTTTTAAAATCAACTACTACTAAATTGTTGGGTTTATCAATACAAAAATAATCAAAGTCATTGTAATCTAATCGTAAAAAATCATTTGTCTTAAGATTGTCTATGAAAAAAGTTACTAAAATTGTAGATCTTGGTGCAGATGTAATAATACTAACTAATGGTACTCTATTTACTATTTTAACATACTTTTCTACCTCCTTCTCAACTTGTAATTTAATTGGATTTATAAACGTTACCCAACCATCTAGTAGTTTCTTATAAGGTACTGTGTTCCAAAACTTGCATTCTATTAACAAATCAAATGGTGTATAAATATCTGAAAAACTGTAACTAGCAGAACCAGATTCTGAATTTCTATGGATTTCTTTTTTTGAAAGTTTTAATCTTTTACGTATCTGTTCAGCAACAGTATTTTCGAAATAAGTTCCTTTAGCTTTTGATTTGTTAGACATAAATCTTTAATGTACAACGTTAACCATAAAAGGACAAGTCCAATTACACCCCTGACAATATTTTTTGTTCTCTTCAAATGATTTTAGTAATGCTTCTTTTGTAAAGGTTTCTTTAGCATTAACTAAATTAGTTCCAGAAACTCTTAAACACATTCTTACTTCTCCATTAGGTTCAATGGTTAATGCATCTATTTTACTTAGATCACAAAAGCTTCTCTTTTCTTTATTGTTTATAAAGTCATGTAAAGTTTTTCTAAAAGCTTCTGGAGCATGAACCAGTCTATCTTTTCTTTTAAAATAATCAAGTTGTCTTAAAAGTTTTTTAGCAATATCATNTGTAATTAATAAGTTATCACATGGTGAGGCGAAATCATAATAAGGAGTTACTTGAGTTTCAATCATACTTATAGATGCCCANATTCCATTTTGACTTAGTNTTCTTACTGTTTCTGGTAATAANATGTAATTATTCTTATCAATTACCACTTCTGCNACTGCATCTAAATTCGGATGTTTTCTTTTACTATCTATAAGGAATTGAAGACCCATTTCACTTTTTGTTTGTCTTGAAATATCTACTGTTAATGTAAATGGATCAACTGAACATGTTAAACCTTTTAGAACTCCTTCTTGCAATAATGGATTTATAATTTCTTTACTTAACTTAGTTGCATTTGTAATAACACTAAATTCAAAATTATCATTATAGAGCATTCGAACAAGTTTACTAAAGTCTTGATATAAAGTAGGTTCTCCTCCATATAATAAAATAAAAACATTCGGATCAAAATTATCTCTAGCTTTATTAAAGATATTCATCCAATCTTCAGCNGACATTGTTTTATATCTAGTAACTTTACCATATTCAGTTGGTTTGTTTGGATAGTCTTTTACTATATTACAATATGAACAACGTAAATTACAATTTCTTGTTAACAATGCATTAATAATCATACTAAACCTCTTTTGAGTTTTCGTCAAAAATTTTTAGACCAATTGCTTTATACTTAGATNTAGATATTTCAGGAACATCATACTTCTCTAACATTTTATCAATAATCAATTCAAAAGATAAAGCATCTATATCTGAAATTTGATTTTCTGATTGAACTTTATCTTCCTTTTCTTCAATCTTTAAAGAAATGTATCCTGGAAACTTATTCTTAAGCTTTACCAATTCTGGTATTTGTTCTGACCCTTTTTCTACTGTAATAACAAACTTAGATAGTTCATCTTCTACTTTTTTAGGAATTGTTTTAAGATCTATCTTTGTTTCCATACTATTTAATTTTACTGTTTTAGGATATACAGTAGGAATACTTTGAACTTCTAAAGTATCTGTATCAACTATTAATATTCTTTTTTCTTCATCGTACTCACTAATGTTAGTAGGTATAGATGATCCTACATAGTAACAATTTTCTTTTACTTTTTGGGGTTTATGATAATGTCCTAAAATTACTAATGAGAGTTGAGAAAAAGCAGTAGCAGAAAATTCTCCAGTTTGATAATCTGTACTACTAAGTTTTGCTTCTTGTAATCCAAAGTGAGAAAATAAAATATTAGTATCTTCTCCCAGATTGCAATTAGATAAATCTTCTGATAAAGATTCTTTATCGTTATGAGCTACAAAAGCACAATTGCCATCTATAAGTGGTTCTCCTGGTTTTACAATCTGAGCATTATTAAGTACTAAGTTATTTAACCAGGAATATTTTTTACCAAAATCATTAATGTAATCATGATTGCCCATAACAATAATGGTATTGACTTCATTAGTACATTCTACTAATGCTTTTATAACTTCATCTAAAACTACTTGATTGATGTTTCTTTTTTCATGTATTAGATCACCAAGAATCAATAGATCAGCATTTTCTTTCTTTGCTAAATCTTTAGCTTTTCTTAAGTTCAATAAAGGAAAATAGATAAGTTCAGGAACTCCATCTACTATTTTATCAAATCCTCTTAATTTACAATGTAAGTCTGAGATAACCACATATTTCATTGCATATCACCTTCATACTTCTTCATAGGAAGAGTTTATTACTGCTCTTTACCAAATTATACCTATCTCAATTTGTAACCTTTAAATCAAGGTCTATAACCGTATCCCATATTTCTGTTTCTAACGCATATGAATTATGAGTTATAACAAAAATCTTATCGTACTTACTAATCTCTTGTAAAAATGGTAATACAAACATAATATTATCTGGATCAAGACTATCTAAGAACTCATCTAGAAACAATACATTGAATCTAAACCTAGAAGATATTACATCTCTAATAGCAGAAAATAAAGTTAGTTTTGCTATTACGTCTTCTCCTCTTGATAGATCTTCCATAGGCAATATTGTATTATTAGTATTCATTGCTTGAATTGTAAGATTTTCTTTTTCATCTAGAGTAACTATAACTTCATTAAGAGAAGAGTATTTCTTTTTAATAGTATTTTGTATTAGCTCTGATGATGTAGAAGCTAAAACATTCTTTAACATTCTGGTATTAGCAAAAACTTCTAGTATCTTTATTAGTTCATCTAGTTTAGTTTTACTCTTTTCTTTTTCTAAGACTTCTAATTCAATTTCTTTAATACGTTTTTCAATTGATGTATCATTCTTTTCATTTTCAATTTTAGATTTTACTTGTAAAATTGAATTTTGTAAAGATTGTCGTTTTTGAAGAACTTGTCTAAGATAATTTAAATCTACTGATAAATCTTCTTCTGATAAGTTACTAATACGTAATGCTTCAAAGTAAATATCTTGAGATTCATAAACCTTATTTTTAAGATCTTTGTTTTGATTAATAGATTGCACTACTTGGTTCAAAGAATTTCCAATTGAAGAAATATCATTATCAAGTTCTTGTAATGTTTGAGAAATATCGTCTTTATGTTGTTGAGTTACTGGTTGTTTACAAAGAGGACAATTATCTAAGTATAAGATTTTAGAAAATTCATTTTTCTTAGATTGCAGCATACTTCTTTGAGTATTTAAATCATTATACTCTCTTTGTAGTTTTTCTATGGTGGTATCATACTCCACCAACTTTTGTCTTTGTAAGTTAGATAAATTCTTTTGGAACTGTTCTCTTTTGTTTATAAGTTCAAAGACTTGTTCTTGACTTATCTCTTCTAATTCATCCAATTGATTTTGATAGAATGTAATTGTTTCTTCCATCTTTTTAATTTCGTTTTCTCTTTGTTGAATCATGTTTTCTTTCATTTGTTTCTCTTGAGAAAGATAATCAATGTCATGAGTAATATTAGTTAGTTGAGATTGAATTTTCATCATCTTCTCTCTAACTAATTTTACATAACTATCAATATCAATTAAGTTACTAATGATAGTTTTGATATCTACATCTTGAAGGAGAGATAGCTTAACAATGTAAGATGGTATTAGTTCTTCTATATAGGTAGTAGCTGAATTTCCTTCAGCTACTAGTTCACCTTCTTTTAAGATACTAAAATTAGAAGATTTTCCAATTTTTCTTTTGATTAAATGATTAACTCCATTAATACTTAAAAGTAATTCTATCTCTGCTGTTTTAGCTCCTTGCTTTATAGCACTAGCAGCAGGTCTACCATTAGGTCTCCTATTATATAATGCAGTATAAACAGATTCGAATATAGTAGTTTTACCCGTACCATTTTTACCTTTTATTAGTACTAGTTGATTAGTATCTAATAAAAGTTCAAATGATTCATGTTGTTTAAAATTAGTTAATTTGATATATTTCAAATCAACAACTATCATTTATTGATCCTCATCTGGTGAAATTATACTATTTGTCCAATCATCTTGTACTGGTGGATTTGGTTTGTTATAACTTTGATTTGTTTGAGGTCTATATGCAGGTTGAGCTGGTTGATTACCTACTGGTGGTTTGTATCCTTGATTTGCATTTTTATTTGCTGGTGCAGTATTAGCATTATAAGTAGGTTTGTTATAAGTTGGACTTGGTGCTTTATATGCATTATTTGCTGGAGGTTGATTAGCTCCTGCATTATATGCATTATTATAACCAGAATTGTTATATCCACTGTTATTATAACCAGAATTTCCATATCCATTTTTAGCTTTCCATTGCTCCATTTCTCTTTTTCTTTCTTCAAAGTATTCTGGTTTTAAGATATACAATAGATCTTGAAATAATCCTTCTAATCCTGGAAACTGTTCAACACTAAATCTTACCCAATTCTGAAATTGAATAATATCATTGTATTGAGATAAAATTGTAGTTGCTGAAGATTGATTGTAACTAATATTAATTTGAATTTGTTGTCCCATTGAAATTGTCAAAGATGAATTTTGTTTATTAATACTAAAAACATCTTGAATATTATTACTTACTAAGTAATATAAATTCACCATTTCATCTGGAGATATTGGCATAAACAATGAATTTTTCCAATCTACTTGACCATTTCCATCTGCCATATAAATACGAATCCACGGTTTTCCTGCTCTAAAATCATTTTCTAGTCTTAAGATTCCCTCCGGAACTTTAATTGATGCGAAGTACATAAGATCCTCCTATGAAAAAATATTAAATTATATTTGTTCTAACGATTTTAAAGAAAACTTCGTCCTGAATCAGCTGCAGTAACACTTACAAAATTATCTTCAGAACTTATTTGTAATTCTTGACCATTTACTGTTGTTATAGGTGTTATAGTTACAAACTGACCTGCAGTTAATTTGGTATCTAAATATCCACCAGTATCACTGGCACTTACTTTAACAAACCCAATACTATTATCTACATATTGTTTAGTAGCAGCATCTGTTGGATTTACTGGATTAGCAAGATTAATAATAGAATTACCATTCATATTTAGAATACCATTAATACCATATTGTTGTAAGAATGCTGGTAATAATGTTGCTAAAGGATTTCCATCTCTATTTGTATAATTAATAGCAAGTATATTTCCGTTAGCATCTAATTCGATCTCACCTATAATAACATCAGTATTGGGATTATAAGAACCTACTGGTTCAATAGTAAATGAAGCTACAGGTGGTGGGGATACTAATTGGTATTGATATTGAATAACTACGTAGTTCCAACCGGCTTGATTTGTTATTCCAGCAGTAGAAATTGTTGTATCATTAGGAAACGATAAAGTAACGTAATCTTGTAAAGCTACTCCACTAGAAATAACTAAAGTTGTTTGAGAAGGATTAGCTAAAGTTAAACCGTATAAACATCCTTTACCATTTGGGTAAACTGACATTAAACGTTGGTTAACGTCAATTGATTCTATATCTGAAAATGGATCTACGTATCTAGTTTGTTGTGGTATTATCATTGTAACTCCTTATTTTGTTCTAACCAATTTTTAGAACTATCTGCTGAAGTAACCATAACAAGTTGATTCTGTTGCATTGTTTTATAAATTTCAATATTACTTTGGTTTATCTGAAAAGTTAAATCTTGACCAGCAGTAATTTTGTATTCTAGAAATGCTTCAGTATCATTAGCAGAGATTTTAACTTGATCTATATTATTTGTATCAACATATTCTTTTGTAGCTATATCAGTAGGATTAACTGGTTCTGCTAAATCAGTAATATTATAGTTTTGCATATTTAGATTACTTTGATATGAAATTGGTGCAGTATTTTCAGTTAGAAAACCAAACATATCAGAACCATTATATTGATTAATTGTTTGATTATTATAAACAGTTAATACTTGAGCTAACTGACCTAAATTGGTAATACTGATAAAAGCAATAATGACATCTAGATTAGTTACACCACTTGGAGCAATATCCATAGTAATAACTGGAGGAGGATCTACTAGTTGATAGTTATATCTCAGATATAAGTAGTTTACCGATCCTGCTAAATAATCTGTATCAACTATATTTATAGTAGTTGCTCCAATTTCTGCTACAATACCATTTATAGCTACTACTCCTGCAGTTACTTGTAAAGTAGTAGCATTTACTATACTTACTTGTAATCCATTTATAATTGAATTTTGTGGTGTTGTAGCTGTAGTAATTTGGTCATTTAGTACATTAGAAGTGAATAAGGGTGCGTACGGATCTACGTACCTATACTGATATGGGATTATACTATTCATTTTCTACTGGAATTTTAGTCTTAGATGAAAATATACCAAAGAATTTCTTTATTCCAACAATAGGGCCACCTACTACTTTCAAGAATAGTTTTACTAGCCACTTTGCTAATATTGCAGCCCCTACTACAGTACTTATAATAGCTACCCAACCNGTTATTATTTTTGCGAGTTTCTTTCTATCATCGGTTTCATTGTTTGCAGAAGAGATAAAATGTTGTAGTTTAGCAATTACTTTAACATTAGTATTTTCTAATTTATGTTCTTTTATCCAATTCATTACACTTGTTGCTGTTTTCATTAAGAATGCCGCTTTTGGTCCGTCACTACCTTCTCCACTTTTGGCAGTACTTTGAGTAGTAGGATTCTCTTTTGGTTTGTTCTCTGTTGGGTTGTTCTCTGTTGAGTTCTTATCTGAGTTTTTACCTCTAAAAAAATCAAATATTCCTTCAGAAGTTAATTTTCTTTTTCTAAGAATATCTAGATTTGTTGTATCTTGTAGCAATCTTTGGACTTGTTTTATGGTATCTTCTTTTAAAATTTTATGTAAAGGCATTTTGTAAAATGATTCAGCTAACTTATTTATTTGTCTATTTATTCCATATATATCTTGTTGACTATATCCATTTAGTAATAATCCTCTTACCATTGATCTTGTTGCTTCTGAATAAATTTGTTTGTCATAATCATTAATGGTAAAATCAATATTTTGATAATGTGGATTTTTCTCAACAAACATCTTAATTTTTTTCTTAATACCATATCCTTCTAAAGTAGCTATAGCTGGATCTTTAGTTTGAAGTATTCGGTAAATTTCTTGTTCTTTTAGAGTTATCATTTTTTCATATTCTCCTTATAGTTTATTTTCTATNTATCTTTTAAATNTTTCTCTTTCTTCATNNGTTAATTCTTCACTTTTGAATTTTTTCTCGAAAACATCTTCATCATATTCTCTAAAACCTAATACAGTTAATAAATCTTTTAGGACTTCCCATGCTAATTTAAAAGGAAGAGTAACTACTTTCCATAATAATTTAAAAAAGGATTTTATTAAAACTGATGAAATTTTATATATTACTAAGATAAAGACAATAAGTAAAACTATTATGATTGCTGATTTAGTTGTTGGAGAAAAATTACTCCAAATAGAAAGAGTCTTTTCTTTAAATGTACTCCAAAGATCTGTTGAAAAAGGTTTAATTTTATCTTTAATTATCTTAATAACTTCAGATACTTTTGAAGCTTTGTCTTCAATGGATTCCATAAGTATTCTTCTTTCAAGTAAGAGCATCTTTATCCTCTTTTTCTTTTGTTCAGTTAACTGTTAAAAGAGAAATTATATTGTGTAAAAAGCACCCTAAACAAAAGAATGTTTAGGGTGCTAAGAATTTTTTATTAAGCTGTTGCTTCGTCTAAGAAATCTTCTGTTTCGTCTGCTACTTGTTTTGGTGCTCCACCTTTACCAAGTACATATCGAAAAGCACTCTTTAATGTACCGATACTTGCTTTAGCTGCTTTTACAATAAAGTTCTTTATTTTGGTTCCAGCAGAAGATCCAAAGATTAGATAACCTATGAGAACAACTGCAGCTACTACAATAGCTATACGGAGCCATCTAGGAGATTTAAATTTAGCTTCTTTAAAAAAGTATGAGTATATTTTTGTTAGTAATGGTTTTGTTTTATCTCCAAGCCATTTTACTATCTTTGAAAAGAAAGCTTTTACCTTATCAAATATTTTTCTAATTGTACTAGCATTTGCTGGTTGAGAACTTGGAGTATCTGGCATATATTGCTTTTTAATTTCTGATTCATATTTAGCACTACCTTCTCCTGCTATAACAGCTTCTTTTACATAATCATATTTTTCTTTTTCTGTGACTGGACCATTAATATATTTTTGTTGATTTTCTTTAGCTATTTGCTCTTCATCATCAAGCCAACTAGAGTCGTCCATATTTATTGAAGTAGCAGCATTAGCTTCTAAGAACATCATATCTACTAATGCTCTTCTACCTACTCTTGATTCCATTAAACGTGCAACATTTGCAGATCTAGCTGAACCTCTATAAACCTTTAGAGCGATTGGCTCTAATCTTTTGTAATCAGATTCACTTAGTCTAAACATTTTTATTTTTCTCCTTTTTTATATTTTTTAAATATTCTATTTACTTTATTTAAACCGTAGCTTTATCCAAAAAATCTTCTGTTTCGTTTTTTATTCCTTGTGGAGCATTAGACTTACCTAATACATATCTGACAGCACTTTTTATAGCGCCCAATCCTGCTTTAAGTGAGTTAGATATAAAAGTTACAATTTTTGATCCTGCATTACTTCCAAAGATACAATAACCTATTACAACAGCTATGGCTACTGCAATAGCTATATTGACCCATTTTGGTGATTTTAAATTTGATTCTTTAAAGAATAATGAGTATAACCATCTAAAGAAATCTTTAATTTTATCCCATGCACCTGTAAACAATTTTGAAATCCAGTTACCAACTTTTGAAAAGAAATCTTTAACTTTATCCCAAAATCTCTTTTCTTCTACTTGTTTTTGTACTGGTTCTTGTTTCTTTGGTTCAAGAGATACTTTTATATCACGATTTAAAAAGTCCCAAATTTTTCCAAGTACGCTTTTAACTCCACCTTTAGCAGCATCAAGATTCTCATTTATTGTATTTTTCTCTTCTTCTTCTAAGAACATCATATCTACTAATGCTCTTCTGCCTACTCTTGATTCCATTAATTGTGCAACGTGGGGGGATTTAGCAGATTCTTTGTAAACTTTCAATGCTATTGGTTCCAGTTTTTTGTAATCAGATTCACTCAGTCTAAACATTACTTTTTTCTCCTTTATTGTATTTTTTAAATTGTTCTAAAAACGCATAAACGATTATGTTTCTTCTTCTTCCAGAGACTTTAAAAACTCTGCTTCTTTTCTTGATTCTTCTTCTTCTTTTTGAACGTCTGCTTGGTTTTTACCAAATAATAAGTGTCTAATAAATGTAAATAACCATACTGCAGCTGCTTTAGCTGCTTTGAATCCAAACTTAACAGCTTTCTTTAACATGTTAAAAATTCTTTGAGTTATACCAAAAGGCAATCCTGCTATGATTAATGCTATTAGTACTACTCCAAGTTTTAATCTAGGATCCATATCTCCAAGAGTTGCATGAGACACTTTAGTTACCATGTCTGTCAATTTAGTAAGATATGACTTATCAATTTTATTTTGAATTGCTATGTCCGTATCTCCTCTCCTCTTTAGAACTCTACTTTTTCTTCTTACCCAATCTTTATATGCTTTACTATCCTTTCCTTGTAATAAGAATCGAACTGTTCTAGTTGAATTCGTCATCATAAAACTAGAAATTTTAAATACTTGACTACCTACTTTAGCTGTTGTAATTATACTACCTACTACTGGAGCTAATACCATCGCTACTTGAATTAGCTTACCTATATCTGCACCCGCAGCTGACTTTTGAACTCCAGATATAGTTCCTGCTAATTTATTATCATCAGCAACAC
>JGI24721J26819_10006941_pt1 | contig 10882 bp, 9 predicted proteins | sample YelNatPaOPGAMG01_FD_26819 | JGI IMG/M metagenome (IMG submission 26819)
GCAAACTTTCTTTGACTGCAAAATCAAAGTTAAAAAAGGAGTGTTTTTACCAAGGCCAGAGACAAAATTTTGGGTAAAAAGAACGATAAAGGAACTGAAAAAAATTAAAGGAAAAAATTTGAAAATTTTGGATATTTTTGCTGGCTCAGGTTTAATCGGAATTTCAATCTTGAAAAATTTAAAAAAAACAAAAGTTGATTTTGTCGACATTAGTAAGAAAGCAATAGAACAAATTAAAGAAAATTTAAAGTTAAACAAAATTTCAAGAAATCGCTACCAAATTTATCGTTCAAACTTGTTNTCTAAAATAAAAAANAAAAAATACGATTTTATNTTNGCAAANCCACCNTATGTNGCAAAAGAAAGATTGTTTGAAGTTCAAGAATCTGTNAAAAAATTGGACCCAAAAATTTCTTGGTANGGAGGCGAAAAAGGATTAGAAGTGATTAAAAAATTTTTAAAGCAAGCAAAAAATTATCTAAAAGATGATGGGGTAATTTTTATGGAAATTGACCCTTTACAAAAAGAAGGTTTAATAGAAATTTTTAAAAAAGAAGGCTACAAAAATTTTAAGTTTTTAAAAGATCAGTTTAAAAAAATAAGGTGGGTTAAGGTTTTGAAAATTTGAAAAATTTTTGGTAAAATTTGATTATGAGCTTTTTGTGGAGGATTTTTTCTTGCGCCGTTTCTTTGTTTTTAGCAGATAAACTTTTAGATGGGGTTGCAATTAAAGTTATCCCTGGAAAAAGTGTTTATTTTGGATTTCATTTAACAGAGTATTGGCAGATTCTTTTTTTGATATCGGTTGCCTTGGCGTTTTTATCTTCAGTTTCAAAATTTTTGTTAAAAACTGTTGGCCTTCCCTTGAAAATTTTAACTTTGGGTTTAATTTCGATTTTTGTTAACATTTTTTTAATTTGGGTTTTGGATGTACTTTTTCTTGAATTTCAAGTAACCAACCTGTCTTCTTTAATTTTGACAGGAATTATATTTTCTTTTGTTGANCTTTTGCTTAAATAACATGCAAAAAGAAGTTTTACAAATTTTACAAATTATAGTTTCTTTGATTTTAATCTCTTTAATTTTGCTTCAAAAAAGAGGGTCTGCTTTAAGTTCTCAAGAAAATTATTTTACAAGAAGGGGCATAGAAAAGTATGTTTTTAATCTTACAATTTTTGTTGCAGTTTTGTTTATTTTACTTTCGGTTTTAAACCTTTATTTTTAAAATGAAATTTCCTTCAAAATCTCAATTGCAACAATTTTTTAATGTTTTGAATAAAAAAGAAAGGGTTTTGTTTTCTCTTTTTCTTTTTTTGTTTTTCTNATCTTTGACTTTTTCGCTTTATTTTCTCTACCTTGAGCATACAAAGGTTATTCCNGATTTTGGAGAAACAATCGTTGAGGGAACGACAGAATCAATTCAAACTTTAAATCCACTCTTTACTTTTACTCAACCNGAAAAAGATATTGCAGAACTTTTACTCTCCCCCCTATTTGAAATTAAAGGAAACGAAGTTTTGCCAAAGCTAGCAGAAAAATTGGAAATTTTAGACGGAGGGAAAACTTTCAAGGTAAAATTAAAAGATAAAATTTTTTGGGAAGACGGAAAAGAAATTACAGCAGACGATGTTGAGTTCACGGTATCATTAATGCAAGATTCAGAAGTGAAAAGCCCTCAAAGACTGGACTGGTTGGGGGTTGAAGTTGAAAAGCTTTCAGACAAAGAAATTTTGTTTAAATTAAGAGAACCTTCAGTTTCTTTTTTAAAAAACTTAACCCTAAGACCAATACCAAAGCATCAATTTCAAGGAATTTCTCGCTCAAATTTTCTCTTGGCCACACAAAATCTTTTTTTGTTGAGTAGCGGACCTTACAAAATCGAAAATATAAAAGAAAAAGAAAACAAAATTGAAGCAGTTTCTTTAATAAGGAACGAAAGATATTTTGGAGANTTCCCAAAAATTGTAAGAATAGTTTTTTTAAAATTTGATAACGAAAACGAATTAAAACGATCTGCAAAAGAAGGCATTGTCGATGCCTTTTTGTTGAAAGAAAGAGAAAACTTTTCTAAATTTCAATCTTTTGAAATTTATCTTCCAAGATATTTTGCTTTGTTTTTGAATTTAAAATCTAAAATTTTAAAAGATGAAAAAGTAAGGTCGGCAATTTTATTTAGCGTTGATAAAAAACGAATTTTAAAAGAAAATTTTGGAGAAACAAAAAACGTTGAATCTCCTCTTCTGGAAAACACAGAATTTAAATTCAATTTTGATTTAAAAGAAGCTGAAAAAATCCTAGAAGAAGCAGGTTTTGAAAAAGCGGAAAATGGCCTTAGAGAGAAAAAAGCAAAAGAAACGGTCTTTGAGTTTAAAAAAAATTTAAAGATAGGAGACAAAGGAGAAGATGTTAAAAAGCTTCAAGAGTGCCTTTCAAAGTTTGAAGAAATTTATCCTTCAAAAGAAGTTTCAGGATTTTTTGGNCTTGAAACAAAGAGAGCGGTCATTTTGTTCCAAGAAAAATTCAAAGACGAAATCTTAACGCCTTTTAATCTTGAAAAAGGAAACGGAGAAGTTAAAGAAAAAACAAGAGAAAAGTTGAATCAAGTTTGTTTTCAAGAAGAAAAAGAAACTATACCCTTGAAAGTAAGCTTGGTTACAGTAAAAGAAAAAATAGCACAGAGAACGGCTCAAATTATAAAAGAAAATCTGGAAAAAATTGGGTTTCAGGTTGATTTTAAAATTTTTGAACCAGAAAAAATCAAAGAAATATTGCAAAAAAAAGATTATGATCTCTTGATTTTTGGGCAAATGTATGATAGGATTTTAGATCCTTTTATATTTTGGCACTCATTGCAAGCAGAAGAAATTTTAAATTTGAGTAACTTGGAAGATGAAAAAATTGACGACCTTTTAATCAACCAAAGAAAAGAGTTTGATTTTCAAAAAAGAAAAGAAATTTTAAAAAATTTTGAAAAAGAACTTTTCCAAAAAAAATGCGTGTACTTTTTGTATAACATTCCTGTTTTTTATTATCTTTCTCAAAAAATTAAAGGTTTTTCAGGAGAAAATTTTAATTCTTTAGAAGATAGATTTTCTCAAGTTGAACAATGGTACATAAAAGAAAAAAGAACTTTTTAATAAAATATTTACCAAATTGCGAAAGCAGAAAGTTAGAGGAATTAAAAGAAGTTTTGCTTGATTCCAAAATAGCCCAAAATCAACCCAAAGAAGAGATTTATTACATGGTTCGGGGAATAGATTTTTTTAAAAATCTACGCTTTGACATTACTATATTTTTATCAAAAATTTTGGGCAAAGAATATGTGAAAACTAAAGGACATTTTCATTTGGGAGATTTTGGAGAATTGTATCAAGTTTTAGAAGGTGAAGGAATTTTTCTTTTACAAAAAGGAAAAGAAAAAGTAAAAGAGGTTTATTTCGTAAAAGCCAAAAAAGGTGAGTTTGTAAAAATTCCGCCAAAATATGGTCACGTTACGATAAATCCAACAGAAAAACCATTGATTGTGGGAAACTGGATATTAAATAACGTAAAATCTGAATATGAAAGCTTTGAAAAATTAAAGGGAGCTTGTTATTATTTCACGAAAGAAGGTTGGATAAAAAATAAAAATTATCGCTTTGTTCCTAAATTAAAAGAAAAAAATTCTTTAAAAAGGTTGCCGAAAAATTTGAATTTCTTATTTGGAAAATGAAAATAAAAAAAGCCTTAATTCCGATTGCAGGGTTGGGTACAAGATTTTTACCGCTTTCGAAAATACTCCCAAAAGAGTTCTTGCCTTTGGGGAAAAAACCAATTTTACAACATATAGTTGAGCAAGCTTTAGAAGCTAAAATTAGAGAATTTATTTTCGTGGTCTCACCTGGAAAAGAAAAGTTTTTAAAAGATTATTTTAAAAAAGAAAACGAATGGTTGTTAAAAATTTTAAAAGAAAGAGGAAAAAAGAAAGAAATAGAAATTTTAAAAGTCATTCCCAAACTAAAGATGAAAGTAGTGTTTCAAAATTTTCCGGCAGGAGATGGTGATGCCATTTTGAAAGCTGAAAAATTTTTAAAAAAAGAACCTTTTTTAGTAATGTTTGGAGATGATGTTTCTTTTGGAAAAGAAAGCTTCGCAAAACAATTAGTTTCGGCTTTCGAAAAATACAAAAAACCAATTTTGTGCCTTTATCAAAAAGAAAAAAAGGAATTGCCAAGTTATGGGGTACCAAAAATAAAGAAAATTCAAAAGAACGTTTATAAAATTTTAGATATTGTGGAAAAACCAAAAGAAAATCCCCCATCTTCTTTTGCCATAGTGGGAAATTATCTTCTAACTCCTGAAATTTTTAAGTATTTAAGAAAAACTGAACCAAAAAATGGTGAATTAATTTTGGCTAATGCTTTAAAATTAATGCTTCAAGAAGAAAAAGAAATTTTGGGAATAAAAGTTAAAGGAAAATGGATTGAGTGCGGAACTTTAGAAAAATGGATTGAAAATTTTAAAATTTTTTCATAAAAAATTTTTTTCTCAATTTGGGTAGGTGGCGAAATTGGTAGACGCAGTAGGTTCAGGACCTACTGCCATAATCTGGCGTGTGGGTTCGAATCCCACCCTACCCACTTTTCAAAATTTTCAAAATTTAATCTAAAAAAATGGAAAAATTTCTTAAAATAATTCCATTGGGAGGTTTGGGAGAAGTTGGAAGAAACTGCGTCCTTTTTGAATTTAAAGAGAAAATTTTAGTAGTAGATTTGGGATTCAAAATGTCAGAAGAAGATATGCCAGGAGTAGATTATGTAATTCCAAACGTAAGTTATTTGGAGCAAAACAAAGATAAAATTGTAGGAGTAATTTTTACTCACGGCCATTATGACCATATAGGAGCCATTCCTTATGTTCTAGAAAAAATTTGGAAGCCAGATTTAATTTTTTATGCTTCTCCATTAACCAGAGCGATGATTTTAAAGAGACAAGAAGATTTTCTTGACCAGCCAAAGTTAAACATTCAGGAAGTGAAATCCGGAGATAAAATTAAATTTCCTTATTTTAACGTTGAATTTTTCAGGCAAAATCATAACATTCCTGACAATTTTGGACTTTTTATTGAAACCCCAGTGAACAATGTCGTCCATACTTCAGATTTTAAATTTGATGAAAATCCGGTGAATGAACCCCCAACAGATTTTAAAAAGTTAAAAGAAATTGGAAAAAGAAAAATTTCAGTTTTACTTTCAGATTCAACTTCTGCCGAAGAAAAAGGACGCTCTCTTTCTGAGGTTCAAATCTATACCAATTTGGAAGAAGTAATCTCTCAAGCCAAAGGAAGAGTGATAGCTTCGACGTTCGCTTCTTTGTTAAACAGAATTCAGCAAATAATTACAATTTCTGAAAAATTTGGAAGAAAAGTTTTGATTGAAGGACATTCAATGAAAGTAAACGTGGAGCTAGCAAGAGCTTTAAAATATTTAAAAATTAAAAAAGGAACTTTAATTTCATCGAAAGATTTAGAAACTTATTCAGATTCTCAAATTACTATTTTGTGCACTGGAGCTCAAGGGGAACCCGACGCAGTTTTAATGAGAGTGGCGAGCAAAGAACATAAATATATTAAATTAAAAAAAGGAGACACAGTCATTTTTTCTTCTTCTGTTATTCCAGGAAATGAAAGGACGGTTCAGATGGTAAAAGATGAAATTTTAAGACAAGGAGCAAGGGTTTTCCATTATAAAATGATGGACATTCACGCAGGAGGACACGCAAAAGAAGAAGAGTTAAAAGAAATGATAAAGATAATGAATCCAAGGTTTTTGTTTCCTGTTCACGGTCAATATTCAATGCTTTGTGCTCACCGAGACATTGCAATAGAATGCGGAATACCCGAAGAAAACGTAATTTTGGCTGAAAACGGACAAATAATCTGCATTAATGAAAAAGAGTGGTGGATAGAAAAAAAGAGAGTTCCTGCAAACTATATTATGGTTGATGGATTAGGCGTGGGAGATGTGGGAGAAATAGTTTTGAGAGACAGAAAAATCCTTTCAAAAGATGGAATTTTTGTAATTATAGTGACTATAGATAAAGAAACGGGAAGGGTTAAAACTTCTCCAGATATTATTTCTCGAGGTTTTATTTATCTGAGAGAGTCAAAAGAACTTTTAAAAGAAGTTAGAAAAAAAACTATTGGTATTGTTAATCACGCTGTTGGGAAAAGAAAAATTGTTAACACGGCTTACATTAAAAACGAATTAAGGAATCAACTTGGAGAATTTTTATTTTTAAAAACTCAAAGGAGGCCGATGGTATTACCGGTGGTAATTGTAGTCTAAAAAAAGTAGGATAAATTTTAGTCTCAAAATTATTTTTTTAATTTCCAAAAGAGTTTCTCTTATTTTTTAATTTCTGGAGGTGTTTCTTTTATTGGAGTTTGCGGCGGAACCTCTTGTGTTACTCCTTCCAATGGATTATCCTTCCCAGCTTTTATATTTTCAATAATTTTTTCTAAGAATTTTAAGTCAGGATTTAAATTATAAACTTTTTGCATATTTTCTATTGCTTTATCTTTTTCACNCAATTTCGCTTGAGATAAACTCAAAAAGTATAAAGCGTTTGCGTAAGTCGGAGAAAGGTTTACCGCTCTTTGTAATTCTTCTTTTGCTTTTTGATAATTTCCTTTTTGATAATATAAAACCCCAAGCTGAAAAGCTAACCCAACATCTTCCGGAGCTAAAATTTTTAATTCTTCTAATTTTGAAATTGCTTTATCTGTCTCACCTTTTGTTTGATAGTAATTTGCCAACTGAAAATGAGCAGGAGCGTAATCTGGTTTTAAAGAAATTGCTTTTTCAAATAATTCTTTAGCTTTTTCTAAATTGTTTTGTGCATCTTGACCTAAAATTGCTTTTCTCATTAACAATATTCCGTCTTGAGTGTAATAAAAAGGATTTTTAGGGTCTCTTTTTATTGCTTCTTCAAAAGCTGATATTGCATAATCTTCTGCTCCTTGGGCTATTGGAATTATTGATTGATACAAGAATCCCCTTTGCGACCAATTTAAAGCTGACACTGGGTTTTTTTCTTCGGTNGCAATTTTAGATAATCTCACCGCTTCTGCAACATCTTGAGAAATTGCTTGAATATCTTGAGCATTTTTTTGAATTCTATCTTGAGCCCTTAGCAAATAAACTTGACTTAAATCTCTGAAATAATAATCAAACTTTGGGTTTATTTTCGTTGCAATTTCCAAATTAGAAATTGCTTTCTCTAAGTCTCCTTTATAGAATTGAACCACTCCCCTATTATAATAAATTTCGCTTATTAAGTTTTGGAAAGTTAAACTGGTAACGATAACTAAAAAGCACAAAATTGTGAACAAAGAGAACGAAAGCAAATGAGGCTTTTTAATTTGAGAAAGATTAATTTCTTTTTGAGATAAACTTTTTACGAAAGCAGCTAAAAACAAAAAGAAGGAAAAGTTCAATAAAAAGTTTATAGGATATAAAAATTTAGCCAAAATAAAACTCAAAACAGGCACAAACAAAATCGTCTGCAAAGANGTTGGTTTAGATTTGAAGTAGAAAAATAGTATTGAAAAAATGAAAAAGAGAAACAAAATTCCGCCGACCAAACCCACATTTGAAAACGTTTCTAAAAATTCTGATGAAGATTTAATAAATCTGGTATTCCAAAGAACGGTTTGATTTAAAAAATCAGGTTTTTTTAAGGAAAATACGTAATGGAAAGTTCCAGGACCAAAACCAAAAATTGTCAAAATTCCTGGTTTTTCCCATAAAAACTTTGAAGTAATATCAAGGCCTGTTTTTTGACTCAATAAAATTTCTGGAGAAAATTTAGATTTNAAAATTGGAAAATTAAAAAGCAAGAAAAATAANCCAAAAACTAAAAAGACAGAAATGAAATAAACCGGAACTTGAAATTGTTTTGAGCCCCTTTCAGAAAAAATTAAAGAAATAGAAAACAAAGATGAAATAGTCAAAATTAAAAGAGAAATTTTTGAATTGATCATCAAAAGATAGAATAAAGATGTAACAATAAAAATGAAATAAAAAACTTTTAGAGATTTTTTTTCTAAAGCGAACAAAAAAGCAGAAAATGGCAAAAGACAAGAAATTAAAATGGCTAAACTTCCAGGAGTTTCTGCAGGATTAAAAGAGGGGTTTTTTGTAATGTCAAAAGGTAGCACGAATTTTCCAAATCCTTGGAAAATTGAAAAAATTAAAAGTAAAAAAATTGACAGAAAGAAAACAAAAATTAAAGTTGAAATTTCTTTTTCCTCTAACAGGTTTTTCACCAAAAAATAGAAAATAAAAAGAGAAAGAAGGGTTAAAAANGAAGAAGAAACTGAAAAAGGAAGTCCAAAAAAGCTTTCAATTTTTGACTTTGAAAGCAAAAGCGAAACAAAATTCCATAACAAAAATAGGAACAAAATTAAGCAAATTGAATGAAAGTAAATTTTAATTTCTTTTTTCGCGAAAACCTCAAGGGTGAAAATTAAAAAAACTAAAAAAGTAAAAGATACCAATAAAATCTGTTTTGGAAATTCAATAAAATTTTGTAAAGAAGGAACGAAAAAAAGAGGGAAAAGGAAAGCTCCAGTGAAAATTAAGATTTTTTGGATTTTTTCTAACAACATATCTTATAAAGTAATTTATGATTTTTAACCTAAGATATTTAATTTTAAAAAAATCAAATTTTATTGTCAATACTCTTTACTTTCAATTCTATTGTTACTTTTTAAAGATTACAAAAATAAAAAGTCAAGAACCCTTTCAGTTTTATTCAATGCAACAATCAACAATTTTTTTTACAATTTCTCTCACCTTCCCCATAAATCCAGATTTTTCCTTATCGTGAACGTTTAATTGATTTTCTTCAATTTTTTTCACTTGTCCAATATTAATCAGTTTCAAATTCAATCCAAAAAACAAACTCCACAGATCGTAAGCCTTTGAAAAAAGATCCTTTGCTTCTTCTTTTTTTCCTTCTTGATAGTACTTTGTTCCAACCTCAATTAATCTCATTGAAGCTGCTAACAAATGCTTTGAGATGCACCATCGTTCAGACCCTGGTTCTACATCCTTCACCAACCTTGCCAAAAGTTCTTTTCTTATTTGCCTTGTCTGATTTAATAAATCAAAATATTTATCGTTTCCGGTTTTGACCCCAGAAAAGAAAAAATGCTCTTCTATTGAAATTAAATTCATTATCGCCACAGATAAATCCTCATCAGAAGACAAATCCAATTTTTCTTTTTTCGACTCTTCGACTTTTTTTAGCAATTCTTCAATTTTTAATTTTGTTTCCTCCATAAATCTAAATTAATTTTTTAATTTTTTAAATATTTTCCAAGTTTTTTAATTGCTGTTCCGTATAAAATTAATCTTTCATTTACTTTCTTCAATGGAGAAATTTTTAATTTTAGTAAATTTAAAGTTTGATCTTTGCCTAACCAAAATTTCACTTCTCTGTAGTGAATGTCGCTATCATTTCTCATTTCTATTTCGCCAATTGTTTTTCCAGAAAATTTAAAAACTACCTTTTGATCGTCTAGTTGTGAGTTTATTCTTGCTTTCGAATTTTCAACTTCCAAATTTTCAGTTAAAACTTTAACAACGTCTCTTCCCCAAAAAACATGAAATTGTTTTCCTTCTTTTACCACCAAAAAATCTACCTCTCCGCTATTAAACATGCTTTTATCTACAAAGCCGGCGAGCAATCTTTTATCTTGCAATTTCTGACATAGTTTTCGCATTGGTTCTTTAAGTTTCTCTTTATATTTTCTTTTGTCCTTTAAATAATCTTTCCTTGATTCTGGAAAACTTTCAATGCATTCAAGAAAAATTTCGCTTAACCCATTCATGCTTTTAAAAGTAAAATTAGTCAAAAATCTTGTTTTTCCATATAAAAATATTTGCCATTTTTTCTCGCCACTTTTTACTGAATAAGAATATCCTTCAGAATCAATTACATCTTTCTTTGCGGTAGGATCTGATTTGAATTCTTTTCCAATTCCTAAAACTTCAGCAAATTCACGAGCATCAGCGTGTCCCTTTCTTTTCACAAAACTTGCTTTTTCAGATGTCATTGCTTTCTTTTTAGGCATATTTTATGATTAAAAGCTCTTGAATTTTTTTAACGTGATTTCTATTTTTTTCTTTTCTATTTTTACCAACTCTTGTTTCTCCTTGCCCCATTGTATATTGAACGGGTAACTCAACAATCTTGCAATCTTTATACCATTTCCTAATTGTTGGAGCATCGTTATAAGAAAGGATAAAACCTCCTTTATGATGTTTCAAAAGTAAATCTCTTAAAAGTTCATGATCGAAATTTTCGTGGTGAATGGGGAAATTCCTTTGAGGATAAAGTCCTCTAAAAACTGTACTATCCGGTCCTAAATAATAAGGAGGGTCACAATAAAGAAAATCGTACTTAAATTTTGGAATTGTTTTTTCAAACGATTCGCATTCTACTGTGATGTTTTTCACATTGAAATCTCTCACTCTCTCTATCAATTTTTGATATACATCTTCTTTTGCATAAACACTCGACATCCATCCTAAAAATCCAGGCCCATAAGAAAGATTATGATTAAAATAGTAATAAGCTGCCAATTTAAGAGGGGGCAGTTTTTCTTCCCCTTTCCAATGTTTTTTTAATTTTTCTTTTACCCATTGATAGGTTTCTTTATTTGGTTTTAATTTTTTTAGTTCTTTGTACAAAAGATGCGGATAATTTATTTGAAATTTCCAATAATTAATAAGAATATCAAAAATATCAAAACCTATTACCGGAATTCCCAATTCTTTTGCTACCGCAACCTCAAAAGAACCTCCACCAAAAAATGGGGAAATTAATCTTTTAA
>JGI24721J26819_10006950_pt1 | contig 10875 bp, 8 predicted proteins | sample YelNatPaOPGAMG01_FD_26819 | JGI IMG/M metagenome (IMG submission 26819)
AACCACAGGTTGCTTTCCGGCGTGGTGATGTTCCAAGTGACCAAGGTGATAATCTGCGTGGCTTGCCCCGAATCGCTGCCCCACAAGGTGACGGATATGGGCGCGCCACTGGCATCGAACCACCCGTTGCCACCGCTGGTCTGTACCGTGGCCAAGGACGGATCAAACTGCCCGGAAAAGCTGATCGGGCCAGCACATGCGCTGACCGCCACAGCCATGACACAGAGCAAGGACTTTCTGAGCATGCCCCCTCGCTTCTCCCGAGTAGAATTTGTCAAGCACCAATCTATCATGGAAGCCGGATGGCGTCAAAGAATTTTTGCTTGTGGGGGTACTAGTACTCTCTGTGTCCGCGCCGGACCAAGGCCGAGAACTCATTCTCCGAAGGCTTGCCGCGGGTTCGCCACCAGCAGACGCTCCGCCCAGTCGTCCGGGAGCGCGGGCACAAAGTGGGTGTAAATGTACGTATAGCTTCGGAACGTCCCTCCGCCAGGCTCGCCTACGTGGTACCAGCCTGCATCCTGACTGACGAGCACCTTGTCCAGAAGCCCCGCGGCGGCCATGCGCCGCACGCAGGTCAGGTGCCAATCCAGGCTGCGCTCGCGGATTCCGTCGAACTCGACCCAGGCACCAGAGCGTGCCAGTCGCTCGTGCCAGGCAGAATCTTTCTCGTTCTGGGCATGAACCCAGACGAACTTTTCGGGCGCAACGCCGAGTGTGCCGAGCAGATCCAGTTGCTCGAGCGCGGCAGGTCCGCCGCCATCGGTATGGGAAGCGATGGTCAGGCCGGTTTCCAGTGACGTCAGTCCNGCAGCGCGGATNAGNTTNTTGTCAATCTCGTCGAGTGGGGCGCCGCTGACCCCGGTCTTGATGAAACGCGGACGGACGCCNTCCACNCCTCGGCGAACTTCTTCGATCCACCGGCGCGCCANCTGCTCAGCGGTCTCCTCGCGNGCGAAGGCGGGCACGTAACGGTGTCTGGCTGCGCCGTAAATTCCCGTGTTGGTCCAGATTTCGATGCCGGTGGCGTCGGCGAGTCGCGCGAGCAAGCGCGGGTCACGCCCGAGAAATTGCGGCGTGCACTCCAGCAGTCGCCGGCAACCGAAGGGACGCAGCTCCTCCAGTTTGGGACGCGCGATGCGGAAGACCTCGTCGGGATCGTAACGCCCCGGGCGGATCTGATCGGCGCCGATGAAATCCACGAGGATGTGCTCGTGGACGAGGATGCTGCCGGGTACGCGCCTCGCCTGGTCCGCCAGCACCCAGCCGAGCAGCAACTCGCGGCGGCGGATCATGGCCGGATGCCGGGGATCGTGAGGCGAATGCGGTACAGGCCTGTTCGCGCGGTNATGTAAAGGGTACGGGCGTCTTTGTCGCCCCAGGCGCAGTTGGCCGGGACCTCGGGCGGCTGGATCGTTCCCANGTGCNTGCCCTCGGGCGAGAAGATCCACACGCCGCCGGGNCCGGTGGCATAGANGTTCCCTTTGCGATCCACCTTNAGGCCGTCGGGCAGGCCGGGCGCCGTTTCGGAGGTCACGTCGTAGAAGACCTTGGAAGCACCCAGCGTTCCGTCGGGACGGACCTCGAAGCGCATCCAGATCTTGCGCTTCTCGTCGGAGTTGGCCACATACAGGAATTTCTCGTCGGGCGAGAAAGCCAGGCCGTTGGGCCGGGTCAGGTCTTTGGAGAGCAGTTGGAGCTTGCCGCCGGCGAGGCGGTAAATGCCGGAGAAGGGCAANTCCTTGGCCGGGTCGGCGTCCTGTTTGACGAGGCCGTAGGGCGGATCGGTGAAGTACAGCGAACCGTCGGATTTGAAGACCGCGTCGTTGGGGCTATTGAGTCGCTTGCCCTCGAAGCGGTCGGCCAGGACGGTAAGTTTGCCGTCCTTTTCCAGGCGCGTGATGCGACGATTGCCGTGTTCGCAGATGACGAGGCGGCCCTGGCGGTCGAGCGTCAGGCCGTTGGAGCCTATGAAGGCCCCGGGTGGTGCGTCGGTACCGTCATAGCCGGAAGGTTTGCGGAAGATGGTGACCTTGCCGTCGGGCGTCCAGCGGTAGATCGTGTTGTTGGGGATGTCGCTGAACAGGAGCGAGCCGTCGCGCAGCCAGACGGGGCCNTCGGTGAAACCGAAGCCCCCGGCTACCTTCTCGATGACGGCGGAGGGAGGGACGATGGCGTCGAGGGCGGGGTCCACGCGATGGATGCGGCCGACGCCGGTTTGAGCCTCGCCGCTGAGGGCGATGGCGAGCGCGAGCAGACAGAGCGAGCGGGCGATCCTGAGCGTCATGCCCGAATTGTAGCGCAGGCGCCCGTCGTGCTAAGATAACGGAGGAAGTCCACGAACGATCGGGGACGTAGTTCAGTTGGTTAGAACGCCGGCCTGTCACGTCGGAGGTCGCGGGTTCGAGTCCCGTCGTCCCCGCCACTTTTCACACCTTGCTTGAGATCTCCTGACGGGTCTTTCTCCACCCACGGGAGCGTCGGCGTCCAGGCACAGGAGACTTGAGTCAGCAGAGAGCTGCCGAGGGAGACGTTTTCCGTAGCCTCCCGTTGCCCCAGATTCCCGGGCGCTGGTGAGTCGTGCGGCACTGGCGGCGGGTCACGTTTGGTCCATGGGGGCGCGATCGCTAGGGCTGGCGTTGCGACAGACGCCAGGTTTGCTGCGCGGACAATCTCACCGGGGCGCGGCCGCCTGAGCTTCCGCAGGGGAAGTTCGTGCCGAGGGTTCGCCCGCCGCGGGAACTCGAACAGGTTAGAATCAGGGTCATGCTGCGAACCCTGCTGCTTCGCGTGTTGGCGCCGGTTGTTCTGGGAAATGCCTGGGCGCAGACGGGACAGCTCCCATACCCGCCGCGTATCGAAGACGCGCGCGTGGAAGTTTACAAGTCGGCAGGCGACGTCAGGCTGAACATTTACATCTTCGAGCCGCCGGGACACCGTGCAGGCGCCAGGCGGCCCGCCATCGTTTTCTTCTTCGGCGGCGGATGGCGCAGCGGAAGTCCGCAGCAGTTCGCTCCTCAATGTCGGCATCTGGCTTCGCGCGGCATGGTGGCCTTCGCTGCCGACTACCGGGTCGCATCCCGGCACAACGTGAAGGTGGTTGATTGCGTCCGGGACGCCAAGTCAGCCATCCGCTGGGTACGGGCCAACGCGGATCGGCTGGGCGTGGATCCCGACCGCATCGCTGCGGGCGGCGGCTCGGCGGGAGGTCACCTGGCGGCGGCCGCCGCGCTTTTGCCCGACTTCGACGAACCCGGTGAAGACCAGCGCATCAGCTCGCGGCCCAATGCTCTGGTCNTGTTCAACCCCGCGCTGGTGCTGGCCCCTGTGGAAGGTCTTCCCTTCCCCCGCAACCTGGCCGAGCTGACCGAGCGGCTGGGCGCCGAACCGCAAGCGCTCTCGCCCTATCATCACATCCGTAAAGGCGCGCCGCCGACGATCATCTTCCATGGCAAAGCCGACACCACCGTTCCCTACCGAACCGTTGAGCTGTTCACGCAGCGCATGCTCGAAGCCGGCAACCGCTGTGAGTTAGTAGGTTTCGAGGGGGCGGCGCACGGCTTTTTCAACTACGGGCGAGGAAATAACAAGGCATATTACGAAACCTTGCACAAGATGGAGGAATTCCTGGCCAGTCTGGGCTACTTGTCAGCTCGCTGAACATCGCCTTTGGGTTTGTGCCCGAGCGATCCGCGACGCAAGAGAGCACGGGACGCGTCTCAGATGGGCTTGCCGATCGGTCCGGGGCCGTAGTCGTAGACGGCTTCTTTTAAACTCAGCCCCACGATTTCAATGGCCGACAAATCGGCCGGACCCAATCCCACGGCTTCGGCCAGAAGCAGACAGTTATCGCCGCGCAGGAAAGGCTTCGTGCCCCGCTGGACGCGCGGATCGTAGCCCATCACCGCGGTGCAGACCGTATCCACCGCCACCGGGTTGCGCCCCATCAACAGGACTCCGGGCCTGACCATTTGCACGCCGGGATTCCAGATTCCTTCACCGCCGCGGATGGACTCGATGCCGTCCACGATGCATAGGTCAATGGGCCGCGCTCCGGTCAGATCCACCACAATACGCGGCACCCGGTAGCCCGCGTCTCTCGGCGAATCCGGTTTCAGCTCTTGCGGGACGCCGCGCGGGGGAGTGCGGCTGCCAATGTGACAGACAGGCCCGCGTTCCTCCTTGGGGTCTTCATTGCCATCGGGACCGCAGTCGCCCCCGTACAGGGAGCACGGCGTGATGCCAAAGTTATTTTTCATCGCCATGGTCACGCCTGCGATCCAGTGATTCTTCAGTTTGGAAAGCGAGACGAAGACGTCACAATCCTCGTAGGAGTGGTTGAGATCGTAAGCCGGGAAAACGTAACCGCCCCATGGGACTTTCAAGCGGGAATACTTCTTGCCATAACCGAGGTTCTGCGTGTTCTCCCATTCCACTTTGACGCCGGCGTTGCTGATGGCCTTGACATCCAGTCCGTAGCGCGCCCACAACGCCAGATCCTGCCGCGCGGGAAAGAAGCTTTCGAGGATGCGCACCCGTCGGGCGCCGTTCCGCGCCAGAAGTTGCACTGTGGCAAGTACGGTGGCAGGATGGGTGCGATAAGGCATGTCAGGACGCTCGGGAAACCGTGTGATATTGCCCGTGAGGTTTATTTTCAAGGCTACCGTTTTGCCCCGCACCAGCGACCCAATGCCACCGATCTGATCGCTCAGCCGACTCAGGATACCCAGCAGGTCTTCCTGGTAGCTGCGGCAACGGGCAACCGCCACCCGGGCATGGCTGACGGCTGCGGAAAGCCTCGGTGCGCCCAACCAGGCGGCGCCCGCCTGAAGGACCTCCCGGCGAGAGACAACGGCCTCGTTACCCATGATTCCTCCCTACCTGACTTCTGCATTGTACGCGATGCAGGCGCTTGTGAGCACCCGTACCGACCCGCGTAGCCGCCGTCTTGCCTGCGCAACCTTAAGCGCGCCCGCGGATCGGTCGGTCTCCTTTGAAGGCAGGCCCGTCAAGCCCCACTGTTCACCGCCTGACCGCACGCCCGAAGTCGCCCAATAATATGGCTTTGCCACGGCCGCGCCGTCCGCATGTATGATATCGGTCTCGATAAAAACCAGGGTCTCCACCGGCATTCCGGGGCGGACTTTGTGGAGATTGCGCTGAGGTGATCGAAATGCAACGGCGTCGCTTCCTTGCGGGTTTGCTGCCGGTCTCCGTGATGAGCCTGCGGGCAGCGGAGCAGTCCGGGAGCCAGCCGGACAATCCGCGCCGCGCTTCCCTGGAATGGTTGCGGAAGGCGCGGTTCGGGTTGTTCATCCACTATGGCGTCTACAGCTTGTTGGGGCGCGGGGAATGGGTCCAGCTGCGCGAGCTGATCCCGGTCCGCGAGTACGAAAAACTGAAAGAGAAATTCACCGCCGACAAATTCGATGCGGAGAAAATCACCGACCTGGCTCTGGCGGCGGGCATGAAATACATCACGATCACGACGCGGCACCATGACAGCTTCTGCCTTTTCAAGACAAGCGGAGACGGACTTCAACAGCCTCAATTCTCCGGCGCGCCGGGACTTGATCGCGGAGCTGACTCAGGCGTGTCGCAGGAAAGGTCTCGGCATTTTCTATTACTACTCCTATGCGCTCGATTGGCGGCATCCGTACTTTTACTCGCGGGAGTACGGTTTGGCCTCGACGAACGCGCCTTGGGGGAGCGCCCGTCCGGCTTACAAAGAACCGGAACCGTCCTATAAGTTCCGCAAGCCGGAGGATTTCCAGCATTACATCCGTTTTGTCCATAACCAGATCCGGGAGTTGCTTACGCAATATGGGCCTGTCAATGGAATGTGGCTGGACCCCATCATGGGTTATTACTGCCGGCCTGAGCTGTTCCCCATCGAGCAGACGTACGCCCTGATCCGCAGCTTGCAGCCGCAGTGTCTGATTTGCTTCAAGCAAGGCGCGAACGGCGACGAAGACTACATAGCCCCGGAACGTACTTTGGGGCCGCACAAGATGGGAGGCGAAGTGGCCCGACGCGTCTGGGAGAAAAACAAGAACAAGCTACCCGAGATCTGCGATACCTTGCAGGAAAGAGCCTGGGGATACCACAAGGACGCCCGCCACAGGGACGCCGACTGGGTGATGAAGGCTTTGGAGTATTGCCGCTCGATCAACGGCAATCTTCTGCTGAACACGGGGCCGCTGCCTGACGGCTCGATTCATCCCGAGGATGAGGCCACTTTACGGGAGGTGGGCCGGCGGTTGAAGGCATGAACCCGGCTGTTCGGACCTCGCTTTCCACCGAAAGGTCGGATCCGAGCAAGGCGGCCGGACAAGCCGGTGTGAACGAGGACCATGCCGGCGGCGAGCGCTCGGACTACGTCCCCGAGGGCCTTCATCAATGCCCGCAGCGATTCGTAGTCGGTCCTCGGGCGTTCCAGCCGGGATTTACACCAATCCGCGCACAGATACCGAGGCGGGCCTGATCCTGTGGGCGTCCCGCGACACGTTACTGGCGCAGCGTCAGCGCAACGTAGCGGATGTCCGCCACCTGCTCGCCGGCCACTTCTGGCGCCCAGAGGACGAGCTTGCCGCGACCTTTCTCGAGCGCGATCGTGCCCAGCCGCAAAGGCCGGAAGTCCTTTACGTAGGATTCCTCGCGGGGAACGCGATCTGCCTCGGCGCCCACCAAAGGCGGGTCGTGCGCTTCGTTGATCCTGGCGCGCACGCTGCTGCCCCGGAAGGTCAGCTCGACCGTGGAGCCGACGTCGCCCGCACGGCAGGTGTAGTAAATCTCCGCTTCATACTCGCCGCTGCGGGCCACCTCGATGTCCCACGTCATCCGGTCTTCTTTGGTTCTCCAATTGGTGAAAAACGAGCAGTTGGGATGCTTGGAACTTCGTTTGATAGCTCCTTCCGGGACGCCGTCGCGCGCCGGCANCAGCGTCGTTCTGGCGTATCCCACGGGGAAAGGTCTGTCGTCCTTGCCGACGTTGGGTAACACTTCCCNGGCCCATTCTTCGGCGGCCNTNCGCAGCTTCCTGGCCAGCTCGGGCTCCTTGTCCGCGATGTCTCGTTGCTGGCCCGGGTCGCTCTCCAAGTCGTACAGGCGACCGGCGGGATCCAAACGAAAACGCTGGGTGCGCACGCTCACGCGCTGCCCGGAAAGGGAAAAGATCATCCGGTCAGCCCATGGCGGCGCCTGGCCGAGCAAGAGCGNCTTGAGGCTTTTGCCATCCAAGGGCTTGTCGCCGACTACCGGGATGCCGGCCATCTCGGCCAGGGTGGGCAGCAGGTCAATGGCTCCTGCGATGTGAGTGATCCTCGTGCCCGGGCGTATGTGTCCGGGCCAGCGAATCAGGCAGGGGACGCGGACGCCTCCTTCATCAATGCTGCCCTTGCGGCCTTTCATGCCGCCGTTCCAGCGCCAACTGTTCGGGCCGTTGTCGCTGAAGTAAACCACGATCGTGTTGTCAGCGAGCTTCAACTGCTCGAGCCTGGCCAGCACGCGGCCCACGTTCCAGTCAATGTTCTCGCACATGGCGAGTGCGGCGCGGGTCATCCGAATATCTTCCAACTGAGGGTCGTGACAGCGCATCACGGGCTCGAATCGAGCAAACTTGTCGTAGAAGCGGTCGGGAACCTGCATGGGTGAGTGCGGCGTGTTATAAGCCAGATAACAAAAGAAAGGCCGGTTCCTGTTCCGGGTGATGAACTCCAGCGCATGATCGGTCAAGTCGTCCACGATGTATCCGTTTCCCCGCACGAGCCGCCCGTTATGCTCCAGCTCGGGACTGAAATAGTGACCCCAGTGGCCGGAGGTGAAGCCGTAGAACTCATCGAAGCCCCGCGCATTGGGATGGTAAGGATGCTGGGATCCGTTATGCCACTTGCCGAAGATGGCTGTGGCGTAGCCGGCGCTCCGGAACGTCTCGGCGATCGTTCTTTCGTCCAGATTGAGCCGCTCGGCGCCCGTGGTGACCCCGCGCACGCCGCCGCGTGCGTAGTAGCGCCCGGTAAGAAACTCTGCCCGTGTAGGCGCGCACAGAGCACAGGCGTAGAACCGATGGAAAAGCGCCCCGTCCCGGGCCAGCGAATCAATGTTCGGGGTGGAGAGGTTCCTGTTGCCGTGTATGCTGAGGTCACCCCAACCTTGATCGTCCGTCAGAATGACGATCACGTTGGGTCTTGCCCGCGCGGGCGCAGCAAAAATCACCGGCAGGCCCATCCCTGCGGACCCTGCCAGCAGTTCGCGGCGCGACATGAGGCTGCGGCGCGTGCCGCCAGGATTTGCAATTGAGTCGGCTGCGTGCGACATCAGTCCACTCCCATTACCGTTGTTGTGCGCTTTTGGCCAGCGCGCGACATCTTGCGAATATTCTCGCTCAGGATCGGTTGGCGCGGGGGCGTTGAGATCTGGAGGACGGCAAAAAGACGCAAAGCTCTTTCAGGGTCCGAACAGCCGGGCCGTCGGAGATCGCACTGGCCGGTCTCGTTCCGTGAATCGGGAGTCTACGCTTCGCGCAGTTCCACCAGGTCGTAGACTTTTCGGGTTTGTTCGAGGGAAGCGAACTGCACGCCGGGCAAGCTGGCGGAAGCGGTGCCGGCCGCGACCGCCCAGCGCAGAGCATCGCGCGGTGAGCTGCCCTGCTGGAAAGCCCAGACAAAGGCGGCGGCCAGAGCATCGCCCGCGCCGATGGGACACACGGCCTGGATGGGCGCAGGGATGGCGTGGACCAACCCGTCCGGGAAAGCGCCTACCGCGCCACGACTGCCCAGCGAGAGCACCACGAGTTCGGCCCCCATTTCGCGAATTCTCGCGGCGGCCGCCAGGGCGTGAGAACTCGTGACCAAAGCCGTGTCCAGCAGCCGCTCGGCTTCCTGCTGATTGGGGGTGACGACCGTGGGCCTCTCCGCGACGCCGAGGCCGAGCGGGGGACCGTCCGTGTCGAGCAGGGTTTTGACCCCCCGCTCGCGCGCCAGCGCGATCAGGCGGGCGTAAAAGGAATCGGGCACGCCCGGTGGCAGGCTTCCGCAGAGCATGAGCCAGTCGGCGCCATCCAGATGCCGGCGGACCGCTTCCTCGATCCGGCTCACTTCTTCGGACGTCAGTTGCGGGCCGCGTTCGTTGAGCTTGATCGTGAGACCCTGGCGGTCGGTGATGGCGAGATTGGTCCGGATCTCGCGGGCAATCGGCACCAGCTCAAAGGGGAAACCGGCCTGTTGCAGGTAGCACTGGAAACGCTGGCCCGATTCTCCTCCCGCCGTAGCCAGGGCGAAGGTGGGAGCGCCGAAGGCATGAAGGACGCGAGAAGCGTTGATGCCTCGCCCGCCCGCGGTCTCGGTTCGGTCCAGGATATAAGTGCGATCCTCGAAAACGAGCCGGTCCGTCGTAAAGGTGCGGTCAATCGCAGGATTGATGGTCAGCGTGACGATCAACCCTTTCATTCTAGCGAGGTCCGACGGCCCAGGAGCTGTGCTATTCTTCACTTCATCATGCAAGGCGCTTCACGACGCGACTTTCTGGCGGCCCTGGCAGGCGCCGCGGTGTACGCAGCGCGGCCTGTGAGCCGCCGCAACGTGTTGTTCATCGCNATTGATGACTTGAACGACTGGGTAGGATGCCTGGGCGGACATCCCGACGTGAAGACNCCNAANCTGGACCGGCTCGCCCAGCGGGGACTGCTCTTCACGAACGCTCACTGCGCGGCGCCGCTCTGCAATCCCTCGCGCGCNGCCTTGATGACCGGGATCCGGCCCTCCTCCTCGGGCGTGTACGACAATCGGCAGCCGTTCCGTAAAGCCGCTCCTTCCAGGAACGCGGTCACGCTGGCGCAGCACTTTATGGCCCAGGGTTACCGCGTGGTGGGAGGCGGCAAGATCTTCCATGGCGGATACCCGGATCCCGCAAGCTGGCAGGAGTACTTCCCGTCGCAGACCCAGAACAAGCCGCCCGATCCNGTNCCGCCCAAACGGCCTGTGAACGGAATTCCCAATACCGGCCACTTCGACTGGGGGCCGCTGAACGTTCCNGACGAAGCCATGGGCGACTGGAAGGTAGCCGAATGGGCTCGCCGCGAGTTGAGTCGCAAACACGACCGCCCGTTTTTCCTCGGGGTGGGCTTCTTCCGCCCCCACCTGCCCTGGTATGTTCCCGGGAAATATTTCGAAATGTATCCCGAGGATAAAGTAACCCTGCCGATGGTGAAGGAAGACGACCTGGACGACGTGCCGCCCATGGGGCGGAAATTCGCAAAGCCCGAAGGCGACCACAAGAAAGTAATCGAGTACGGGCAGTGGCGCAAGGCCGTGCAGGGTTACCTGGCTTCGATCACCTTCGTGGATGCGCAGGTAGGGCGGGTCCTGGAGGCGCTCGATGATGGACCGAACGCGCGCGACACGATCGTGGTCCTGTGGAGCGATCACGGCTGGCACCTGGGCGAGAAACTGCACTGGCGCAAGTTCGCCCTGTGGGAAGAAGCCACGCACAACGTGCTGATGATGTGCGCGCCCGGCGTCACCAGCCCTGGCAGCCGATGCTCCCGCCCGGTGAGCCTGATGGACATCTATCCCACGCTTATCGAACTGTGCGAACTGCCGGCGCGGAGCGGTCTGGAAGGCGTGAGCCTGATGCCGCTGCTGCGCAATCCCCAATCCGCGTGGGACCGCCCCGCCGTGACCACGTATTTGCGCGGCAATCACTCCGTGCGCAGCGAACGCTGGCGCTACATCCGTTACCGCGACGGCACCGAGGAGCTCTACGATCACCTGCACGACGAACTGGAGTGGTACAANCTGGCGNGCAAGCCGGAGTATCAGACGATCAAGCAGGAACTGGCNCGCTGGCTGCCGGCTTCCGACGCCCCCGACGGTCCCC
>JGI24721J26819_10006955_pt1 | contig 10868 bp, 10 predicted proteins | sample YelNatPaOPGAMG01_FD_26819 | JGI IMG/M metagenome (IMG submission 26819)
TTGGACGGTGAGACGGGGTTCCTAGTAAGCAACATTTCGGAGGCTGCCGAGAAGATCCTGTTTCTAATAAAGAACCCCCAGATCCGCAGAGCCATGGGTATTAAGGCAAAGGAGCACGTCAGGAAGAATTTTCTAGTGACAAGGCACTTGAGGGATTATCTCGGTCTTCTGAAAGAGCTCGAAGGATAGTTTTTAACAAGAGAAGGTCGTAAATATTTGACATTTCAGAATTAACCAATCCGTGTAAATCCCGTTTCAAAACATCAAAGGAGGATGTTGAACTCATCTAAAGTGAACTACCCCTCCCTCTCGGAAGGGGGCTTACCGCCGATAAAGAGAAAAGGTTAGGCTTCAATGCCGATGCCCCTCTCCATCTCAAGTTTGAGTTCTTCGTACGCTCTCTTCGCTTCTTCGACGCTGGTCTCGTCCTCGAGTGTTGTTGTGTCTCCAATACTCTTTTCTTCAACGACAGCTCCTATTATTCTCCTCATGATCTTGCCACTTCTCGTCTTAGGCAGCTTGCTGACGAAGTATATGGTCTGAGGAGCCGCGATCGGTCCTATCGTTTCCCTTATGTGATTTATGAGTTCGATCCTGAGTTGTGGTGAGGGAGAGTAGCCTTGGCGGAGAACTACAAAAGCCACGGGGACCTGCATTTTTACGGGATCTGCCTTGCCGATTACGGCTGATTCTGCGACTGCAGGGTGTGAAATGAGGGCATCCTCCAACTCTATGGTTCCGATCCTGTGACCTGCAACCTTCAGGACTTCGTCTGCTCGACCCAACAGCCAGAAGTAGCCATCTTCATCTTTGACAGCGAAGTCTCCGGTGTAGTACACTCCAGGGAACCGGGAGTAGTACGATCGCCTGAACCTTTCTGGATCGCCCCACAGCGTAATCAATGCGCCAGGCCAGGGCTTTTTGATGACAAGTAGTCCCTTTTCATCCGGGCGTGCGCTCCTCCCGTCTTCCGTGTAGACATCTGCGTCTACGCCTGGAAGTGGCAATGTAGCAGATCCAGGTTTGAGGGGAACAAGGGCTAAACCTGGCTGCGGGGAGATCATTATTCCGCCGGTCTCTGTCTGCCACCAAGTATCTACTATTGGGGCTTTTTCATGACCTATTTGCTTGTAGTACCAGTTCCAAGCCTCGGGGTTTATCGGTTCCCCCACGGTACCAAGTATCCTCAAGGATGAGATGTCATGTTTCTTCACCCATTCATCCCCGTACTTCATGTGCATCCTGATTGCGGTGGGAGAGGTGTAAAGAATTGTTATACCGTACCTCTCGATCATGCTCCACCATCTGTCCGGCTGTGGGTAGTCAGNGGCGCCTTCGTAAAGGAANGAGGTTGCACCAGTGAGGAGAGGGCCGTATACAACGTACGTATGTCCAGTTATCCAGCCTATGTCAGCTGTGCACCAGTATATATCCTTGTCATTTATGTCAAACACGACCCTCTGCGTGAAGTTAGCCCACACCATGTACCCACCAGTCCCGTGTGTGACTCCCTTTGGTTTTCCTGTTGTGCCAGAAGTGTAGAGGATGAAGCTTGGATGTATACCTTCAAGCCTTTCAGGCTCAACGTAGGAGTCTGAGAAGTCAACGAGTTCGTGATACCAGTAGTCTCTGTCTTCAATTATGTTGACGTTGTTGTTTGCCCGTCTGATGAGTATCACTTTTTCTACTGTGGTCGTGTGTCTGAGGGCTTCATCCACCACTCTTTTGATGTCAAAGAGTCTACCTCTCCTGAATGTCCCGTCGGCTGTAATGACGACCTTACTTTGGGAGTCGTTAATCCTTTCCGCAAGTGAATATGATGCAAAACCCCCGAAGACCACAGAATGGATCGCGCCGATCCTCACTGCGGCCAACATACTAATCGGTAATTCGGGTACCATTGGAAGGTAAATCGTTATCCTGTCGCCCCTTCTTACGCCTATCCCTTTAAGTAGGGACGCAAATCGGTTGACTTCTTTGTAGAGGTCATAATAGGTGAGCGTCTGCCTCTCCCCGTTCTCCCCCTCCCAGTAGTAAGCGACCTTGTTCTTCCTCCAGCTATCAACGTGCCGATCGAGGGCATTGTAAGAGATGTTCGTCTTCCATTGGGAGAACCAAGCGGCGTAGGGCGGCTCGGGAATCGGCTCATATGCAGGCCCATTCTTTTCGTACCAGAAGAGCTCCTCAGCCATCCTCCTCCAAAATGATTCTGGGTCCTCCAAGCTCTGCCTGTAAATGGACCTGAGGACATTTATGTCAGGATGAATATTTTTTGATGTCGGAAGGACTTTGAGAAGCTGCTCCAACTAAACCCCTCCGGTTTGGCGATTGGAAAATTCAATATATCTATAGGTAAACATTTTATTCGACATTTGACAATCGAATAAAGGCATAAGCAAAATTTTGTCCCATAAGTAATATATAAAAGTTGTTAATAATTATAATTATTTATAATTACAAATAAAAAGAATGGTTGGGGGCGACCATAAAATTAAGTGGCAAGATTAATAATCCCAGAAAATTAAGGTTATGGTGTAGGGAAGGAAAACCAATGAGGCTTATGAACTTTGGATTCAGTGTAGAAAGGGATGGAAGTTTGAGGGCACTTCCTAATCCCGCTGGGGACGTGCTTGCTTTACTTGAAGCTATGGGAATTTTGGGCAAAAAATGGAGAAGTTTCTCGGGGTTTATAAGCGAGGATAGGTTAGAAAAGGTCAATTTTTTGTCTAAGATCTACTACCCCATTTATCTTGTTCGCGAGGGCAAATATNTCATCCCCATTGATGGTATGGGGCTCCATAAGTTGAGAGTGAAGGAATTCACTGAATTTCATCATGAATATGTAATCCATTCATCTAAAACATACGATTTACCTTTAATTGGGAACGAAAAGCTGTTGCGCTGGTTAAATAGCACGGTTGAAGGGGAGATAGGGGACGGATATGCAATACCACACGTCTTGACAAGGGAAGAGGCAATTTTTGCGGCAAAGGAGTTTGTTAGAATTTATGTGGGTTTAAAAGATTACTTAGAGAAATTAGCCTCATCTTTAGAGAGCAGTGAGACGAGATTGAGAGAAGATCTCGAAAAAATACGTGATGAGTGCAGGAGAATTGATGAGGAGTGCGGGAGAAAAATTGCCGAGAAAAATATTCAGATCGAGGGACTGCTGAGTGGCAGTGAGAACGAGGTAATAAGGAAAATCAAGGAGGAATTCCAGAGACGCAAGGAATTGCTGAGGAATGAGCGAAAGAGCCTTGAAAAACTGATTAAAAACCTGATGGGTGAGCTCAGATCAATTGATGAGAGAATTGAAAAAATAAAGAAGGGCATTAATCAATTACGTGAAGAAATTGCGAGGGTTAAGGCTAAAAAAGAGAAACTCACGCTTGAAAAGAAGAGGATCGAAGAGAACATTGAAAAATTCGACAATATCAGGAGCATCATTAAGGAACTAGAAGAGTGCGAGAAATTGATTGAAGTGAACAAGAGAAATGAAGAGAAGTCCTTGGAGGACCTCTCAGAACTTGAGGAGCAAAAGGATCGAACTTTCAAGAGAGTCGAAGAGGTGCAGGAGAGGATAGCAAGGCTGGTAGAGGAAGAGAAGGTCCTTCCATCGAAGGAGGACCTGGAGTTGAGAAGAGCCAGAGAAGAGTTTGTCATGAAGAGAAGGGAGATGGTTAAGGAATTAGATGCCATATGCGCCGAACGCGATAGAGCTCTCTGGAATTTGCGCACCAGGGAAAGTAAGCTGAAGTTCGAGTACAAAAAATTCAAAGATCTCACAGAGAGTGCTATCAAACTTCTTGAGGAAGAGTTAGGCAAAATCAGGAGCTACATTTGGAAAGGAGTGGAACTGAATGAGGATGTTGAACTTCTTTACGTCCCATATTATATCACTTACAAAAATGAAAGGATCACATTGATCGAGCCACCAATCGTCATGGATAGGTTCAAGAAAGTAGAAGACTTTAAAGGCGTTGGTCTTAGCAAGGAGGTTGTTGAGGAGGTTTTTGGAAGCTGGGATGTTTTGTCGGTCATATTATTCGAGGCAAAGGAGGTTTTTGACGTACTGAGTAAGAGAAATAGGAACAGGATTCTTGAAGGCATTAGCATTCTGAAAGAGGTAGGAGCCATTGGCGGGATGCAGGAGGCCATCTTGTTGAAGAGATGCGCCTGATGTGGAGGTACCAAAAATTTGTGGATTAAAGATAGGTGGCGATACAATTGAAGATCCTTTACGTTAGCCAGTCCTTCTTCCCGAGCACAGGAGGCGTGTCTTATTATCTCATTTGGTTGTCACGTAAGTTGAGAGAGAAGGGACATGAGGCGGTTTTCGTAAACCTTCGAACATCAAAGACCCCTCCGGAAGAGCAAATTGAAGGGTTTAAAGTTTACAGAGTACCCAGGGCAAAGAGTTTTCCCGAAGATATGGTGAGAGAATACACAGAATTTAAGGAGCTCATCCTCAAGGTATTTCATGGCAAAGATATTCCGATCGACCGGCTCTACAATAAACATGTTTATGGTTTCAACGGCTACATGGGCGTGAACCTGTACTTTCAAGAGAGGGTAAGGGAGGTATATGAGAAAGAGAGGCCAGACATCGTCCACATACACGACTTTCAGCTTATGCCTTTGGGATGGTTGTTGAGAGGCTTGAAAGTGCCTATGCCCTTCACATGGCACATACCCTTCACGGAAGACGTGGAGGCGGGATGGAGAAGTTTCGTTGTTGGTTACTTGAAGGAGTATACAAATTCAATTTTTTCAACGAAGCCCTACGTAAATTGTGCTCTAAAGTCTGGTTTATCTTGGAGTAAAGTAACTTGCATCCCGCCATTTATAGAAGTCGAAGACACGGATATAGACTTTAGAAAGACTTACAATATTGCGGAAGATGAAAAGCTAATACTCTGCGTTGCAAGGATAGACCGGTTGAAGGGGCAGAATATCTTGATGGAGGCAGCGTCCAGGCTTAAAATGAAATTCAAGCTTGTATTTGTTGGGAACGGATCATTGAGTAAAGAGGTTTTGAAGGTAAAGGATAAGGAAGAATATTACAAAGAGCTGCAAAGAATGGTTTCCTCTAAAAATTTGAACGGCAAGGTGATATTTACGGGTGCTATAAAAAGGGAACTTTTGATGGCAGCCTATAAGGCAAGTGACGTTGTTGTTCTGCCCTCGATCCAGGAGGGTTTCGGGCTGGCGATCACCGAGGGAATGGCATTTGGAAAGCCGGTTATAGGAACAAGCGTGGGCGGGATTCCTGCACAGATATGGCCTGGCGTAAACGGATTTCTGGTGCCACCGGAGGACCCGAATAGTTTGGCAGAGGCTCTAGAGTACATACTCCTTAATGAGAGGTGTGCTAGAATGATGGGCAATGAGAGTAAGAAGATTTATGATGAGCTCTTCTCTGCAGAGAGGGGGGCAAGAGACCACATAGCGCTATATAAGAGGCTGCTCGGCGAGGCCGTTTAGGCGAGTCCATACTGGTGGGGAAAATGAAGATAAATGCCGATTTGATCGTGATGGACTACGACAGAACTGTTGCGAGTGAGGATTTGGGATTCAAAATCTCTGAGGATGTTAAGGAGGTTTTACTTAAGATCCCTCAAAAGAAGATACTCGCTACTGGGAGGTTGCATGAGGACATACCCGACAGGGATGTTGTGAGGATCTTTGATGCGATGGTTGTTGAAAATGGAACGATTCTCATAACAGAATGTGGGAAAAGAAAGGAAGTTTTGATAGGCGGGGAGTGGACAGATTTGAAGAAAAATTTAGTAGAGGTGCTCCAAGAGGGGCGCATACATTTTAAATGCGGGGAGGTCATCATATTTGGAGACATAAAAGACCTACCTATTTTGAAAGAGAGACTCGGGAAGCATGGTCTCCTGAATGACGTTTTTATTGACTTAAATAAAGACGGGTATATGATCATGCCGGCCGGCTGGAACAAAGGAAGAGGTGCAAAGGTAGCTGCGATGAGCCTGGGGGGAGGAAGGTTAATGGCCATTGGGGACGAGGTTAATGATCTCTCATTGTTCGAGATCGCGGATGTTAGGGTGGCCGTGGGAAACGCGGTGCCAGAACTTAAGAAGATGGCGGACATTATATGCGACAAAGATAATGGGAAAGGGGTGATAGAGGTGCTAACCAGCCTTGGAGGCTTGACTAAATGGTGACAGATTCCAGAATACCGGGATTTTACAAAATGTCCATACAGGAGAGAAGGAGGACATTAATTGAGAGGACAGGATTATCTGAGGACGAATTGAAAGTATTGGACTGCGGGCTTGATATTTCACTCGCAGACAAAATGATTGAAAATGTTGTGGGAACGATCCAGATTCCGCTAGGGATCGCTACAAACTTCAGGATCAACGGAAAGGACTACCTGATACCAATGGCAACAGAGGAGCCGTCGGTAGTTGCAGCGGCGAGCCACGCGGCAAAGCTGGCACTTCCGCAGGGGTTTACTGCGAAAAGCACCCCGCCAGTGATGAGGGGGCAGATACAAATTTTAGATGTGAAAGATCCGGAGGAGGCGAGGATTAGGCTCTTGAACTCTAAAGAAGAGTTGATCAAAAAGGCAAATCAATTCGCAGACGTGCTGCCCAAAATAGGGGGCGGGGTCAAGGACTTTGGGGTGAGAATTGTTGGACCTGCGGAGGACAGCATGTTAGTCGCCGAGTTCTTTGTGGACTGCAGGGATGCCATGGGAGCAAATACCGTGAATACAATTCTAGAGGGGATAGCCCCTGATGTCGAGAGGATAGCGCGCGGGAGGGCGCTCCTGAGGATATTATCGAACTTGGCCACAGAAAGGAGAGTTAGAGCTACAGTGGTGTACAAAAAGGATAATATCGGTGGGGAAGAAGTCGTCGACAATATCGTGAAGGCTTACAAATTCGCCTATTACGACCCCTATAGGGCTNCCACCCACAACAAGGGCATAATGAACGGCGTCACCGCCGTGACACTCGCAACAGCCAACGACACGAGGGCCATAGAGGCGGGCGCTCACGCTTATGCCTCAATCTCTGGAAGGTATCTGCCCCTCTCNAAGTGGTACAAGGATACAAAAGGGGATCTTGTGGGAGAACTCGAGCTCCCAATGGCGCTAGGCATGGTGGGAGGGGCAACAAAGACGCACCCCGTGGCGCAGTTGAGTCTCAAAATACTAGGGGTCAGGACGGCTAGCGAGTTGGCAGAGGTCGCCTGTGCGGTGGGNTTGGCCCAGAACTTTGCCGCCCTGAGGGCTCTAGCCACTGAGGGCATTCAAAGGGGGCACATGGAGCTCCATGCTCGCAATATAGCAATAATGGCAGGAGCCAGAGGTGACCAAATAGACAGGATTGTTGACCAGATGGTCAAAGAAAGAAATATAAAAATTACAAGGGCGAAGGAGTTGCTGGAATCTTTGCAAAGAGAGACTGATTGAAATATGGGAAAGAACAAGAAAGCATTAACAATCTTGCTGTCTGTCCTTTTGCTCATCCTTTTTGTTGTCCCATACCTGGTTCCAGTTCCCAAATTACTCGGAACGTTCCTTCCAGATAGGCTTGGGAAAGAGGACAGCAAGTTCATGGTCGTCAACGGGTTAAAGGTGCACTACAAGATCTATGGCTCAGGGGAGCCTGCGATCGTTCTTCTGCACGGTTTTGGTGCATATTCATTCTCATTCGAACCCGTCATCGAAGAGCTCTCCAGGCATGGAACAGTCATAGTTTTTGACAGACCTGCTTTCGGCTTTACGGAGAGACCCTTGCTTGAGAATTGGGATGGGCCTAACCCATACAGTAGTGAATTTGCGGCAGATTTGACTGTCGGTTTGATGGACGGGTTGGGGATTCATAGGGCGGTACTATTGGGGCATTCTGCAGGGGGTGCCATAGCACTGCTTTCTTATTACAGGCACCCAGAAAGGGTTGAAGCTTTGATTTTCGAGGATGCTGCAGTTTATGGTGTGGGCGCGCCTTGGTATGTAGAGATATTTCGCTATTTCCCCCAATTCCAAAGGCTAGGACCGCTGCTTGTGAGGAGTATAGCGGGAGAGAGCGGGATCAATACCCTGTACCTAGCTTGGTATAACGATTCTAAGATCACCCCAGACATTATAGAGGGTTACCGCAGACCCCTCATGGCAGAGAACTGGGATTACGCGCTCTGGCAGTATACATTGGCATCAGGGGATCTAAGGCTTTCACAAAATTTGAGCAGAGTATCGGTGCCAGTCCTTGTGATCACTGGAGCCCAAGATGAAATAATCGCTCCTTCCTATGCGGAGCGACTCGCTAGTGAAATACCTGGCGCTAGTTTTGTAAAAATAAATGATTGCGGGCATATACCTCATGAAGAAAAGCCAGTGGAATTTTTGAGCCATGTCGTCGCATTTTTAGAATCTATAAAAATACAGAATAAGTAATACATAACGAAACAAAAATACATAATGTGCAACAACATTTGGATGTTTAGTGAACTACCTCACCCTCTCGGGCGGGGTCTTCTTGCGGAGGTTAAATAAAGTGCAGAATTTCCAAAAATCGTCGGGATCAATATTCTCGTTAGAAAGTTCCCTGGAATGAGGCGGTTTGATCAGAAACCAGTATGTCCGTTCGCCTTCCGCCATATTTTTTAGAAGCAGGTAGGAGATCACCGAGTCAGATTTCTCAAGATATTAATTATGGACTCGTCTTCTATCCCCTTAAAGACCTCTTCTAACTCCTTCTGGCAGCTCTCAATTATGTCCACTACACGGTAATTCATCTCTGCATAATCTAAAGCTTGTCTGAGTGTCGCTATCAAGTCTGCTGCCTTTGTGACAATGGATTCTTGGGTCCTCTGCTCCTCATACTCTTCAAAGAGTTTAAAGAGCTCCGGGAAGCCACTGATTGTGGAGAGTTCCTGCATTATCCGCTTTTCTGTAACTTTTTTTGTCTCTTTCCCAATTTTCCTCGTAAGAGATCTTGGGATGTCGCCTGCCACGGATTCCCCCCAATCATGAATGATTCCCATGAGTAGCAATTTCTTTTTGTCCAAGGAGTTCCCTGTATGCATCACGACGGTCGCAAGGATCGAACTAACTTCAAATGTGTGTTCTGCAACAGTCTCCGCTATTGAAGGCGGTATTCCCCGCTGTAGCCACCCAGTCCTGGGGATGTTTTTGAGAATCCTGATGGTCTCTGTCACGACTTTTGTGTCCAAAGAGCCCACCTTTGTTATTCAATTGCGTTTTATGAGTTTTAATGGTATCGCATATGAGTGCGAGATTTAGGGCATGTTGGATTTTGGGCGATGCGGGAGTTATGAAGATTGACCCCCGGCTGAGTGCTGTGAGATCCTCGGTTTGTTGGGCTTTCTGCGCCATTGCTGATGAGATGGGCGGAGGGCAGTATATATACCTCGAATGAGATAGAAAGATTCGAGGAATTATATATGGTGTTGGTATCCTCAAGGTATAACCCAGAGCTTGCTGAATATATAAAGTCTGTNGGGGGTAGATGGAACCCGGAGATCAAGGCTTGGGACGTTCCTGAAGATGCTTACGATGATGTTAAGTACAAGGCGATGGAGCTCGGGATCACCTTGGAGACACCAAGCTCAAAAAATCGGGAGAGCGGGTGTAAAAGTTTCGCCAGGCACCGGCGGGGAGGTTCCGGCTCAGAGCAGGCCAGATTCCCAGAAAAATATGCAGGGGACCATTAGATTGAGGAGGTCAAGGGATGGCAGATTTGTAATGGTAAACATCAACCTAATAGCGTTTTCTGAGGACGTTGAGAAGCTCCTTAAGGGAGAGGTCAATAGTGTGAGATTCAGAGTCATGAGACCTAGACCTAAGCAGACTTAAAAAATATGAATGCTCGAAATTTTAGTTGAAAACGACTCCTTCATATACCATGCAGTATGTATGGTCCACCACCAATCGATTATCACCGCCGTGAGAAAGTTGAGAAGGGAAGATTTCTCTTATAATTCTTGGGTGGGAAATTTCCTTGATCGCCAAGCGCGTCTGACCAATACACTCGTAGGCTTAAATGACATTTGCCATTTTTAAGTATCGATATAAAATGGGGGTTAATATTTGACATAAATAGAGCACCTAGGTTTTCAGTAATATCAGAGAGTATAAGAAAGAGTATAAGAATTGCCAATTATTGTGTAATTTGCGGTAACATAAGCATAAAACAGATTAGTGAGGCAAGAAATCGTAGATAAAGGAAGGGCAATTATTGGATAGGGATAAATATGGATCAGGAAAATGAAAAAAAGAGCTTTTTTATGCCAATACCGGCAGGAACCCCATACTCGATTATAGCAGAAGCCACGCATAAGTTTAAGGTAGAGTTAGCGGAGAAGCCAATTCAGACGCCTTCAGCTGTTGAAGGAGACGCCATTCCAATGGCTTGGGTGCTGGTTGGCGACAAGGATGAGCTGATGAGAGCAAAGGCGTTCATATGTGAAAAATTGAAAGAAGTCTTAAAAAAGTTTGAATGATATTATTTTAATATAGAAATTAAGATTGCTTTACTTCTTTTCTAAAATNTCTTCCTTCTACTTTTCTCGCCCCCAGGTTTACTTTTTCAAAATCACTGGTTTCAGAGAGCTTACCTGAATCCTTCGCGGTTTTGTACCAAAGGGGTATGTTGGGTGTGAAGTCAACTTCGAGGTGAAATATATCAAAGCGGTTATAGTATCCAATAATATCGTGGATCTCTTTCTGCTCTATGATCGATGAAAGGTCTATGTCTGCAGTTATAATACCCTCTCTATCCATTGGTTGTTCAGCAACAATATCTCCAGTTGGACCACAGATCATTTTGACACTCTCCACGACTAAAGTCGGGAGATTCTTGCTTCTG
>JGI24721J26819_10006957_pt1 | contig 10865 bp, 9 predicted proteins | sample YelNatPaOPGAMG01_FD_26819 | JGI IMG/M metagenome (IMG submission 26819)
GCTTACGTAAAAGGCGAATTAAGGGAATGCTGCCTAGCCATCGAGGGTGGCAGAATTTTCAAAATTGGAAAGGAAGCCCAAATGCCAAAAGCCGATGCAAAACTAAGCCTTAACGGGCTTCTGGTTNTGCCGGGCTTNATTGATGTTCACGTGCATTTGAGGGATGAGGGCAAAGCCTACAAGGAAGACTTTTACACTGGAACAGCTGCAGCGGCTGCCGGCGGCTTCACAACAGTTTTAGACATGCCAAACAACAGCCCAATCACCATGAGTGCTGAAAACTTGAAAAACCGAATTGAGAAGGCGAAGGGGACGGTTTTGGTTAATGTAGGCTTTTACTCGGAGTTTCCCAAAAAACTTGAAGAGATTGACAGAATAATTAGGGCGGGAGCTGTGGCGTTCAAGCTTTTCCTAAGCGAACAGGTGGGTGGGCTAAACATAGACGACGACAATGCCTTGGCGGAAGCCTTCAAAAAGGTGATGGCAAGGGTGCCCATCGCTGTACACGCTGAAGACAAAAAAATGTTGAAAGAAGCTGAAAAAAGGCTTAAGGAAAAGGGTTGCAACGACATTGGGGCTTTTCTTGAAGCCCACCCTGAGAAAGCCGAAGTATACGCTGTCAAACGCGTATTGGAAATCGCTAAAAAGACCAAAGCAAAAGTGCACTTCAGCCACATAAGTACCAAAAAAGGTTTAGAAACAGTCTATAAGGCAAAAAAGGCTGGGCTTTCAATAACATGTGAAGTTACACCGCACCATCTGTTCTTGTCCGCCGACGACCTAAAACATGTGGGGAACATCGCGCTGACCATGCCTCCCTTAAGAGACAAAAGCCACGTTGATTTCCTCTGGNAAGGCATAAAACGCGGAATCGTTGACGTTATAGCTTCTGACCANGCGCCCCACGCAGTGGAGGAGAAAAAATCAGAAGTAGTCTGGGATGTTAAAGTGGGGATACCTGGACTTGAAACTTCGCTTCCTTTAATGCTTACGGCGGTGAANGCTAAAATGTTGGATTTAGGAGATGTTGTTAGGTTGATGGCTGAAAACCCAGCCAAAATCTTCCAACTNGACGGCAGAGGAGCCATTAAGGAGGGCGGTAAAGCTGACTTGGTNGTCGTAGACTTGAAAAGAGAATATCACATAGACGCTTCAAGGTTTCATTCAAAGGCTAAATATTCGCCNTTCAACGGCAAACGTGTTAAGGGAAAACCCGTAAAAACCTTTGTAGGCGGAAGGCTAGTCATGAATGAGGATGAAATAGTTGCCGGGGCTGGATGCGGCGAAATAATTGTAGGCGGAGCTTGGAAGCCTTGAAGTTTATTGCTGACGGAATGCTTGGGAAACTCATGCGTTGGCTTCGCATGCTGGGGCATAATGTGAAATACTCCAACAAACTGGACGACGCGCAGCTTATAGCCATAGCCAAAAAAGAACGAAGAATTCTTCTCACGAGAGATTTGGAGCTTTACCAGCAAGCCACCGCTAAGGGCGTACAGGCCTTCTACGTGAATGGGCAGACACAAGCTGAAAACTTGGCAAAGGTCTCCCAAAAATTCGGCATATGCCTAGACATAGACATGGCTAAATCCCGCTGTCCAAAATGCAACGTACAAGTCAAGCCTATTCCAAAGGAAAAGGTTGCAGACAAGGTTGAAAAAAGCACTTTCGCTTACTACAACGAGTTCTGGGAGTGCCCAAAATGCGGCCAAATTTACTGGCAGGGCGCCCACTGGACTCGAATCAGAAAAACCCTTGAAACTGCAAAGGAACTGAGCCAAAAATAGGGGGCTTAAGAGGCGGACTGCTTCTTTTCGCCTTCCAACAGCCACTTTAACGGTATGTCTTGGTATGTGCCGTCTGGCAACGTGCGTCTGATGGTTATGGGCAATATGCCTGTCTCAAGCTCTTTTAGGGCTATGTCGATGGGGCTTGAGAACCCCTTCGGAGGCTCGATGAGAATTGGGGCGCCCATGGCTATTTGGAGGGCTCTAGCCCCCACTATCCTAGCCTTCTCGAAACGGGTAAGCTTGGGTGGACCTATCAAAATTTTCCTTTCTTCTTTTTTGGACGTACCCTAATACTCCCCAGCGCCTGGATATTCGCCTCCAGAGGGGCCTTTAGGCGGCATTGGGGGAGTCTTGGCTTTCCCGGCGGCTATGACGTCGTCTATTTTCAGAATCATCGACGCGGCTTCTGTGGCGGATTTTATAACCTGCTTTTTAACTGATATGGGCTCGAAAACTCCCGCTTCCCTCATGTCCTGAACTTTTCCAGAATGCACTTCAATTCCAGCCCAAGTTTCGCCTTTCTCATGTTTCGCCCTAAGCTCTGAAAGTATGTCGATGGGGTCTAAACCAGCGTTTTCAGTTAGGGTTGCTGGAACAGCCTCTAGGGCTTCTGCGAAGCTTTTCACGGCTAATTGCTCTCTGCCCGGGAGGGTTTCCGCATACTTCTTAAGAACGCGGGCAATTTCAAGTTCTGGAGCCCCGCCGCCGGCCAAAACTTTTGGCTCTTCAACTATGTCTCGGACGACACATAGGGCGTCGTGCACTGAGCGTTCAGCCTCATCCACTATGCGTTCTGTTGCGCCCCTTATGAGGATTGTGACTGAGCGGGGGTGCTTGCATCCCTCGACGAAGGTCATTTTGTCATCGCCGATTTTGCGTTCTTCCACAAGGCTTGCATAGCCTAAGTCCGCCGAAGTCATGTCGTCCAGGTTTGTTATTATCTTCCCACCAGTGGCTTTTGCAAGCTTTTCCATGTCTGACTTTTTGATTCTCCGCACAGCGAGGATTCCCTTTCTTGCCAAGAAGTGTTGGGCCATGTCGTCTATGCCTTTTTGGCATAGGACAACGTTTGCGCCCACCGCGGCCAGTTTTTCCACCATGTCTTTCAGCATGGCTTCCTCTTGCCTTAGAAAGGCCTCCATCTGTTCTGGGCTTTCAATGTTGATTTTTGCGTCGAACTCCGTCTTCTCAATCTCCAATGGCGTGTCCAGCAACGCTATCTTGGCGTTTTCTACGCGTTTGGGCATTCCGGAGTGGACAACCTCTTTGTCTAGGACTATGCCGTTTATGAGCATTGTGTCCCTTATGGATTCGCCGGGTTTTTTCTCCACCTTAACGTCGTCAACGTCAACCTTGTATTTGCCGTCTTCCTTTTCTGCAACTTGAAGAATTGCTTTAACGGCTAATTCGGCAAGGTATTCTCTGTGTTCGGCTACAAGCTTGCTTGCCATGGAAGTCATAGCCGCCTTCTTCAAATATTCTGTAGAGTTTAGGTCGACTGGTATGGCTATTTTCTCAAGGCTTTCAAGCGCCTTTTCCAAGGCTTTCTTGTAACCGTCAATTATTATTGTTGGGTGGATGTTTTTGCCTATAAGTTCTTCAGCCTTGCCCAGCAGCTCTCCAGCCAAAATAACGGCTGTTGTTGTTCCATCTCCAGCCTCGTTGTCCTGGGTTTTCGCCACTTCCACCATCATTTTGGCGGCTGGATGTTGAACATCCATCTCGTCGAGAATTGTGCGGCCGTCGCTGGTTATGGTGACGTCGCCGAAGCTGTCCACAAGCATTTTGTCCATACCCTTAGGGCCGAGGGAGCTTTTCACGGTTTCGGCTATTATGCGAGCAGCCATAATATTAGTGTGCTGGGCTTCCCTTCCCCTTGAACGGCTTGAGCCTTCTTTTAACACCAGAACTGGGATTCCAGATGCAGGTGATGACAAGTCCAACAACCTCCTAATGCGTCTCAATGAGAAACAGCATTACAATATAAATTTTTCTAAAAAGGCAAGCGTTTTATTTTGGTTTTAAAGCTGTTTTAAGCCCCATTCCCGTCAAAACCACCACCGTTTTCTCTCCGCGTGCCACTTTGCCGCTGTGCAACTGCTTCTGGTAGGCCGCGTAAGCCACTGCGGAACTAGGCTCAACAAAAAAGCCTTCCCCGGCCAGCTCTTTAAAGGCTCGGAGAATCTCGTCTTCCTCAACAATCTCCGCGTCGCCGCCAGCCGCTCTTAACTCTTTGGCCATAAGCTCTAAAAGCGGCGGATGCGTGCTAACCAATGCGTCGGCGATAGACGTTACCTTCTCTGGAGGATGATAAGGCAAATTTTTGAAGCGGTGGTATAATGGTGAAACNTGCCTTGTTTGGCAAGCCACGATTTTGGGCATGTATTGGATCACGCCAGACTCCGCCAAGTGCTTAAACCCGCTGATAACGCNTAAAAGTAAGGTTCCAGCCGAAACTGGGAGATAAACACGTTCTGGGCCCTCCCAATTTAACTGTTCAGCAATTTCATAAGCTAGGCTTCTTATTCCATCGCGGAAAATAGGGTGCAGTATATGACCCAAATAGACTTTTCCCTCTTCCGGTTTTTGAGCCTCCTCGGCGACACGGCTTCTAGAGCCTGGAACTCTTACAACCTCTGCGCCGTAAAACGTGATCTGGTTAAGTTTAGGCCCTGAAACGCCTTCTGGAACATATATTTTCGCCTTTATTCCCACGCGGGCTGCATAGGCGGCTATGGATGCTCCTGCATTACCAGAAGAATCTTCAGAAATGAAGCCCCCTTCTACCATTATCTGNTTTTGGATGGCTGAAACCAGCACTGCTGAGCCTCTGTCCTTAAAAGAGCCTGTTGGATTAAGACTTTCAAGCTTGAAGTAGACGTTTTCAGAAAACCTAACCAGCGGTGTCCAGCCTTCGCCAAGGGTTACAATTTCCTCGGCGTTAATGTATGGGAAAAACTTAAGGTAACGCCAAAGGCTGTAGTCTTTTTCGCGGATTTCCCTCTTGCTGAAAACCATTTTAGGCTTAACGTCCAAGGGGTTGCCGCAGCTGACACACTTNCAATCAAGAAGGCTTTTTGGAGTTCTTCCGCACGCTGAACATTTAATTTCGCAGCTCATTAATACACTGACCTTTTTCCTCAGCCATTGTAAAGGCTACTTGTATGGTATGTAGTCTCTGCCCAGCAGTTCTCTTGCTATGATTATCCTTTGGATGTTCATGGCTCCTTCCGCGCCTATATAGTAGGACATTATGCCCCGCAGCCCCATCTCCAGCGGGCAGTCTTTTGTGTAACCCCATGCCCCCATCCAGAGCATGACGCGCTCGAAGACTTTGAAGGCGAAGGGCGGCACCTTCAATTTAACAGCCGAAATATACTTTGTAACTTCCAGCGGTGTAAAGCGTCCATGCTTGTATTTTTGGTCGTTCATCCAAGCCGTCCTATAAACAAGCGACCTTAAGGCTTCCAGTTCAGCCCACATGTCCGCCAAGTCAAACTGGATGCCCTCATACTTGCCAATGGGGTTTCCAAAGGCTTTACGCTCCTTAATATACTGCATGCCAAGTTCTAGGGCTCTTTGAGCTGCGCCTAGGCATGTAGCCCCTATGAGTAATCGTGCGTTGTCAAACCCTTCCATAGTCAAGTAGAAGCCTTTCCCCTCTTCGCCTATGCGGTAAGCGTCAGAAAGCCTAACATTGTCCATGGCTATGCTGCCGGTGGAAATCGCCATCCGCCCCATTTCCTCGAAACGTTTACCAACCTCCACGCCTGGCGCGTTTATCGGTAGGAAGAAGGCGGTCATGCCGCGGTGACTTGCTCCTGGTGGTGGCGGCGAAGTCTTGACAAGTGTGAAGTGGCCTCCGCCAAGTTTTTTGGCTTCTTCTGTTCCGCTTATGTAGGTTTTTTCGCCGTTAAGAATCCACTGGTTTCCGTCCTTTGTGCCCGTCGACTTTATCGCAGCAACATCCGAGCCTCCGCCGGCTTCCGTGGAGGCAATGCCTATGAAGGCTTCTCCCCGTGCGGCTTTTCGTATAAACTCCTCCCTCACCTGTTCACTGCAGTATTTGTCTGTTACAAAACCCCATGAAGCCTCAACTAGGAAAAGCACTGGCACCGCTATGCTTATGTCTGCATATCCCAACTCCTCGGCTGCAATACAAGCCGTTGTCCAGTCTGCGCCAGCTCCGCCGTGTTCCTCCGGCACCGTCATCAACAGAAGCCCTAAATCTGCTAGGCCCTTGATTATTTCTTTCGGAATCTCGCCTTTTGCGTCCATCTCTCTAACTTTTTCCAGTGTCAGTTCCTTGCTGCACCATTCGCGAACTGCCCTACGGAAGAGTTCTTGCTCTTCGGTGAAGGCAAAATCCACCATAACATTTCACCCTCTTTCAACGCCCCTAACTACCTTCCCAACAGCATATAAAACTTGTTTAATGGGATGGCAAAACTTTTCTTGTTAGGGGCGGATATTACCAGCGGATTGGTGGAAGGCTTTGAACCTATTCATATTCCTTTTAATCTGGGCTTTCGTTTGGTACATGCCTCTACCGCCCAGAAAAACTGGATGGAAAAAGCCCGCACGGATAATTTCGCTTCTGTTGGGCTTGTTCCTCTTCTTCATAATCCAGTTTCTCCAACCTCCATTAAGCGTTTTCACATACACGCTTGTTTTCTCAAGGCTCTTTGTCGCCTTCATTGAGGCAGCTTTAGCCATAAAACCGGCAAGCCGAGAAGAGCAGCCGGATAGAGGCTATTACTACTATTACCGTCGCCGTTTGCCTTGGAAGATTTCAGCAAAAATTAAGGCGCGACTGGCTGCTGTCCTATTTTTGGCTTATTTGCTCGCAGTTTCCAGTTTCATCGTCTTTTGGCAAGTTCAAAGGGTTGCCAATGCCGCGTATTTCACCAGCTTTATCCACATGGGTTCTGGACTGCCCTTTAATGTGGAGATTCCAGACGGCATGGTGCGNCTCGTAACGGAAGAGNTTGCCACTTCAATAGCTAGACGCCACATGTCGGAGTTTGGAAGCAACACCCAAGTTTTGGGCTGCCATATAACGAAAACGCCGGAAGGCGAACTGGTGTGGGTTGCCGTTATAGGCTCAACCAATGTTATAGCCGAGAACTATGTGAAAGGTTTCGTAGTGATAGACGCCACAGACCCGCTGGTTCCTCCTAAAAATTTTGAAGAAGGAATTTGCGGTCGGCGAAGGCTTATGGTTTGACCACAACATCCATTATCGCTCGTACATGAATGATATTTCTAAGCGTTATGGCGTAGCCTACATAACATGGAACTTCGAAACAAACGAGCCAGCCTACGTTGTAACCCGCTACAATATTGGCTTTGACCTAATAAGGAGTTATGAACCTCCCATGGTCTACGATGAAAAGGGCAACCTTTACCATCAAGCAGAGACGCTTCAGCAAGTCCCCACGTGGGTTACACAGGTTTACGACGAGAACTGGCTTGAGGAAATGATAAACGAGATGGGAAACTTCAGAAGGGGCACAGGCTTCGACTATTGGGCTGGGGGCTTCCTATGGTTTATTCCGCCGAGCCGTGAACGCTTCGAAATGACGGAGGACACCCGCTACATAGTAGACCCAGAAACAGGAGACGTGGTCGCCTTAGTCTGTGTAAACCCGGTTGGCAACAAAAGAACCCTTTCCGGAGTTTTCAAGGCTACAAGAAGCAGTATATACTTCTATGACCTCAGACAGGCCAACTACATTTCAGGCATGACGGCTGAAGACCTTGTGGAAGGGAGACTGCCAAAACCCGCCTTGGGCATGTATGACGCTGAAATGCCGCTGCTTTATCCAGTGCAAATATCACCAAGCAATTATCGACTCGCGTGGTATGTGCCCATCTACTGGCGGGAAGGCACTGGGGAAAAGGATGAAACCATTTACTTGGCAGGCTTCGCCATCGTCGACGCGGAGGAGACAAGCAAAATAGCAATAAAAATGAGTACAGAAGGCTTAACAAGCGAACAGCTTGTGCGTGCCACAAGACTGGAATTCCTAAAGCTTTTCGGCGTAATCACCGAAATCGAGGTNAGCNCCNAGGTTTTAGGCAAATACGAGTATGTGNAGGATGGGACAACCCACATAGTCCTCCGCTTAAACAANGCAACCTACNCGTGGGTGGAAGCCACACCAAAAGACCTCACACCACTTGAATGGAACAAGCTTATGGCAACGGAAAAGGGCGACATCGTGACAGTGCATATTGAAAAGCGGGGAGAAAAATGGATAATAACAGCCTTTGAAAACCCGAACGTTTAGTAAACTGAAACTTTTGCGACGCCCTTAACCTTCAAGAATTCCGGAATAAGCTCTCCCGGAATCTTCTTCTCAACAATAAGCGTTAGCTTCGGCTCCGGAGAAAGCTCCGGGTCGTCAACAATCGCCTGCCTAATACTCAAACCCTTTTTAGCCAATATCATGGCTGAATTGGCCAAAATGCCCGGAATCCGCGCGTCAACGGGAGTTATTTCAACCACCCCCAGCTCCAAGTGGCGGGCAATNTCCTTTANNGAGTGCCCAGCCGACCTTAAACCCTCAAAGATTTGGCGCAGTTCNCGGTTAGCCCTTATGGCTTTCAACGTTTCATTAACGGTTCTTCTGTCAACACCCGCAGCCTTGGCTATACGAGCCCGCGGAATCTCGATTTCGTTTAGGAAGATTTTCCCGTTTTTTACGCTTAAGCCGTTTTCCACGAGAATTCGGGCCACTTTCAGTCTTTCCGGATAGTTTTCCAAGTGTTGTTTTATGGTGTTCCACATGTTCTCACTCGCTTAATGTACTTTTTTGTGCAATAAAGTATAAATATGTTCGTTGAGACATTATGTGCTTAAATGCACTAAAATGTACAGAGGTGATTTAAATTGAACCTTAAAGTTCAGAAAAGCGAATACTTCACCACGCTAGACCCAGATGAAATGCCAACCGCTTGGTACAACATCCAAGCAGACCTTCCGGAACCGCTGCCGCCGCCCCTAGACCCAACAACCATGGAGCCCATAGACCCAAAACTGTTAGAGCGCATATTCGCAAAAGAACTCATAAGGCAGGAGGTTTCCACAGAACGCTTCATCAAAATTCCAGAAGAAGTTTTAGACGCCTATCTGCGGCTGCCCCGTCCCACACCGCTTTATAGGGCGAAGAGACTTGAAAGGTTCTTGAAGACTCCGGCGAGGATATACTTTAAATGCGAAAATTTCAGCCCNACNGGAAGCCACAAAACAAACACTGCCATAGCCCAAGCCTACTATAACAAGGAGCAGGGCATAAAGAGGCTTGTCACCGAAACCGGNGCTGGACAATGGGGTACTGCTTTGGCTTATTCATGCATGCTTTTCGGTTTAAAATGCCGCATATACATGGTCCGCGTCAGCTACCAACAAAAGCCCGGCAGAAGAACCATAGCACAACTGTATGGCGCTGAAATGTTTCCATCGCCCAGCGACCAGACAAACTTTGGCAGAAAGCTCTTGAAGGAGAACCCAAACCACCCGGGCACNTTGGGCATAGCCATAAGCGAAGCCATAGAGGACACACTCNCCCATGAGGACACGCGTTATTCTCTGGGTTCGGTGNTAAACCACGTGCTTTTGCATCAAACCATCATCGGTTTAGAAGCCAAAAAACAATTCGAGATGATAGGCGAGTATCCAGATGTTGTCTGCGGCTGCATAGGTGGAGGTTCCAACTATGCTGGATTCTGCTACCCCTTCATGATGGACAAGCTTAAAGGCAAAACCAACACGGAGTTTGTTGCCTGCGAGTCTAAGGCTGTCCCCCACACAACCAAGGGCGTCTACACCTACGATTTTGGAGACACCGCAAAGATGACACCTTTATTGAAAATGTTGACGATAGGGCATGGCTATGCTTGTCCCCCCATCCACGCTGGAGGCTTAAGGTACCATGGAATGGCGCCCTCAATATCATACCTCATANTCCACGGATACATGCGTTCTGTTGCCTACCANCAAAACGAGGTTTTCAAGGCAGCCCAAATCCTAGCTCAAACAGAAGGCCTCATAATCGCACCTGAAACAGCCCACAGCCTAAAATTCGTCATAAATGAAGCCTTGCGGTGTCGAGAAACTGGCGAGAAAAAGGTGATTGCCATGAACTACAGTGGCCACGGCTTGCTGGACATAGGCGCCTATGAACAGTTTCTGGCAGGCAAGCTTGCGGATTATGAACCGGAGAAAATAGAGGTTCCAACCTTTGTCCCAAAACGCTAAAACCACAGGAAACTCTCAGTTTAAGATAACGCTTCTGCCAATTGAGCAGCTTAAGCCCCATGAAAAGGGCTCTCCGCTCTACTTGGAACTGTTAAAACAGGAGATTCTCAAAGACGGCGTTTTAAAGTATCCAATAATAGCTGACGGGAAAACCCTCGTGATTTTGGATGGGATGCACCGTTGGCTTGCCCTCCAAAGTTTAGGCTACACAAAAATACCCGTGCTGCTTGTGGACGCCATGCAAAACCCTAAAATCCGCATTGGGAGTAAGCGTGTACACCGTTACGTTAACGATTCAAACACGCATATAACACCCCACGAGGTTATTTCAGCTGGGCTCAGCGGAAGGCTTATGGAACCCCGCACCACCCGCCACTTCTTCCCATTCCTAAAACCGCCAAGAATAGACTGTCCACTGAANTCGCTTGGAAAAGATGCTCCAAGAGATATTTCCAAATATTTGGCAGAGATGACCGTNGAAGAGTGTAGGAAAGCCATAAAAAGCTGGCTTGAAGAAATATCGGAAGAACTGGAGTTTCTCAAGAAGAGAATTGAGGAAGTGGAGAAAGAGAAGGCAGAGTTCCTAAGCAGAGTCAAAAGCCTAAACATTAACAACCACCTTTTCTAGCTCCGCTTTTCTCTGCACTCTTAGACAAGTTTTAATAAACTTTGTATGGAGCATAATACAGAGGCCTAGCTATGATTCCNATAAACGCTCCGCAAATTGGACAAGAAGAAGTTGAGGCGATTATCCAAGTTCTAAAAAGCGGCATACTAACCCACAGTCTGGGCGCTGGACCGATGGTTAAGCG
>JGI24721J26819_10006965_pt1 | contig 10862 bp, 9 predicted proteins | sample YelNatPaOPGAMG01_FD_26819 | JGI IMG/M metagenome (IMG submission 26819)
CTCAGGCCGGCGGCCTCGACCAGGTTGGGGCCTTCGGCCAGGAATCGCGCCGCACGCCGGCGCCCGACGTGGCGATGCAGTTTGACCGCCGCGACCACCCGNGCCGAGCGCTCGGTCAGCACCGAAGGGNGCCCGGACTCAGGCAGCCTCTCCCGACGGACGGTTGACGTCCTCGGGCAGCGCCGCGCGGGCCACCTCGACGAGCGCGCTGAACGCCGCCGGGTCGGTGACCGCGATGTCGGCGAGGTTCTTGCGGTCCACGTCGACGCCCGCGGCCTTGAGCCCCTGGATCAGCCGGTTGTAGGTGATGTCATTGGCGCGCGCGGCCGCGTTGATCCGCGAGATCCACAGCTTGCGGAACTCCCCCTTGCGCGCCCGGCGGTCGCGGTAGGCGTAGTTCAGTGAATGCAGCTGCTGTTCTTTGGCTTTGCGGTAAAGCCGGGAGCGCTGACCCCGATAGCCTTTCGAGGCCTTCAGGATGCTGCGCCGCTTCTTCTGGGCGTTGACCGCGCGCTTTACGCGTGCCATGAGATGTTCCCACTCTCGTTCGGGTGTAACTGGTCAGGTGCCGGTGCCGGGTCGCTCGCGTCCCGGCCCGGCGCGTCGGTCAGCCGTTCAGCATCGATTTGACACGCTTGGTGTCGTTGGCTGAAACGGTCGTGCGGCCATCCAGCCGCCGGGTCCGTTTTGTCGACTTGTGCTCCAACAGGTGCCGGCGGTTGGCGCGCTGGCGGACGATCTTTCCGGTCGCGGTGCGCCGGAACCGCTTTGTCGCCCCGCTGTGGGTCTTGGCCTTGGGCATGTCTCTTCCGTTCTGCTGGTCTGCTGTCCGGGTCTCAGGTCAGTTCGATGAAGGCGTGGGTTCATCGCTTCCGTCGGAATCCGGTGCCGGCCCGGCCCCCGGTCCTTCCGGATGCCGCGCCCTGGCGCGGGTCTTCGCGCCCCGATGCGGCGCCAGCACCATCGTCATGTTGCGGCCGTCCTGCTTGGCCGACGTTTCGACGAATCCGTACTCGGCGACGTCCGCGCCCAGTCGCTGGAGCAACCGGTAGCCCAACTCGGGCCGCGACTGCTCACGTCCGCGAAACATGATGGTGACCTTCACCTTCGACCCCGCCTCCAGGAAGCGCACCACGTGGCCCTTCTTGGTCTCGTAGTCGTGGTCGTCGATCTTGGGTCGCAGCTTCTGCTCTTTGACGACGGTCTGCTGCTGGTTCCGGCGGGATTCGCGCGCCTTTTGCGCCGTCTCGTATTTGAACTTGCCGTAGTCCATGATCTTGCAGACCGGTGGTCTGGCGTTCGGGGCAACTTCGACAAGGTCGAGATCGGCGTCCGCGGCGACGCGCAGTGCGTCTTCGATGCGCACGATGCCCACCTGCTCCCCCCCTGGGCCGATCAATCGGACCTCAGGTACGCGGATGCGCTCGTTGACGCGGGTCTCAGTGCTGATGGGGCCTCCCTGGGTGGGCGTTGTCGGGTAGTCACGACCAGCGCCCGGGCCGTCCGGATCCGCCAGGGGAGAACCACACCACCAGCAAAAAAGCCCTGCTCCAGCAGGGCCCATGCCGACCGATCGCGGCGAGAACAGCCAAGCCGCCCGCGTCACCGCGGAACACGCACCGGAGGTGCCTGTGACCGGACCGCTGAGCCTCGTCAATTCTGCCGGCCAGCGGTGGGAGTGGGACTCCACTTAACTTTCCAGGCGTTCGCCAGGATGGTCGCAGAGGTGAGTTTAGCAGCACCGGAGCCTTTCCCCGCACTTGCGCCTGTCGGTGGCCCGCACCCGCCGCCGAAGTCCGTGCGCCATGCCGGGCGCTTCGCAAGGCTTTTCCAGGATTGAGCGAATATCCTCGCGGTCTGTGACTGTCGCTACGCCTCGTTCCGGCAGCCGGTCNACTTCCCGGTATCACTGGGTCCCGGCGGCCGCCGGCTGGACCGTGGGCGTCATCGCGACGCTGTCGCTGGTGGCCAGCGTGTCGCCGCTGGTCCGCGTGCTGATCAGGGTGCCGCGGGAATTCATCAACAGCTACCTGTTCAACTTCCCCGACACCAGCGTCGCCTGGTCGTTCGTCCTGGCGTTGCTGGCCGCCGCCCTGACGGCACGCAAGCGCATCGCCTGGGTGCTGTTGCTGGGCAACATGGTCCTTTCGGCGGTGCTCAATGCCGGCGAGATCGCCGCGGGCGACAACACCCCGGCCGAGATCCTCGGCGAAAACCTGGGGTTCGCGGTGCACGTCGTGGCGGCCGTCGTGCTGGTGCTGGCGTATCGGGAGTTCTGGGCCAAGGTGCGCAGCGGCGCACTGTTCAAGGCGGCCGCGGTGCTGGTTGTCGCCGAGGCGATCGGGATCGTGGTGTCCTGGGGACTGGTCGAGCTCTGGCCGGGGTCGCTGGCGCGCCAGGACCGGCTGCCCTACGTGGTCAACCGCGTGTTCGGCTTCGCCCTGGCCGATTCGGACCTGTTCAGCGGCCGGCCGCACCTGATCCTCAACGCGATCTTCGGGTTGTTCGGCGCGCTCGCGCTGATCGCGGCGACGATCGTGCTGTTCCAGTCCCAGCGCGCCGAGAACGCGCTGACCGGGGAGGACGAGTCCGCCATCCGCGGGCTGGTCGAGCTGTTCGGCAACAACGACTCCCTGGGATACTTCGCGACGCGCCGCGACAAGTCGGTGGTGTTCGCGAGCAGCGGCCGCGCCGCCATCACCTACCGGGTCGAGGTCGGGGTCTGCCTGGCCAGCGGCGACCCGATCGGTGACCGCAGAGCGTGGCCGCAGGCCATCGCCGCGTGGTTGAGCCTCTGCAAGGCATACGGCTGGGCACCCGGCGTCATGGGCGCCAGTTCGGAGGGGGCGCAGGCTTTTCGTGAGGCCGGCCTCAACGCGCTGGAGCTGGGTGACGAGGCCATCTTGCGGACCGCCGACTACCGGTTGTCCGGGCCGGACATGCGCGGGGTGCGCCAGGCGGTCACGCGGGCCCGCAGGGCCGGGCTCACGGTGCGGATCCGACGGCATCGCGACATTCCCGCCGACGAGATGACCGCGACCATCGAACGCGCCAACGCGTGGCGCGACACCGCCTCCGAACGTGGCTTCTCGATGGCGCTGGGCAGGCTCGGCGACCCCGCCGACGGGGACTGCCTGCTGGTCGAGGCGCTCGATCGCCAGGGCAAGGTCGTCGCGATGCTGTCGCTGGTTCCGTGGGGAACCACCGGCGTCTCCCTGGACCTGATGCGCCGCTCCCCGCAGTCCCCCAACGGGACCATCGAGCTCATGGTCAGCGAACTGGCGCTGGGCGGTGAACAGCTGGGCATCATCCGCATCTCGCTGAACTTCGCGATGTTCCGGTCGGCGTTCGAACAGGGCGCCCAGCTCGGCGCCGGCCCGGTCGCCCGACTCTGGCGCGGGCTGCTGCTGTTCTTCTCCCGGTGGTGGCAGCTGGAGACGCTGTACCGCTCGAACATGAAGTACCAGCCCGAATGGGTGCCCCGGTACGCGTGCTACGAGGACGCCCGGCTGATCCCGCGGGTCGGCGTCGCCTCGGTGATCGCGGAGGGCTTCCTGGTCCTGCCGTTCAGCCGGCGCGACAAGGCGCACACCGGCCACCACCCGGCCGTGCCGGCCCGGCTGGTCGAGTCCGGGCTGCTGCACGCCGACGGGTCGGCACCCGACGTGAGCGGGCTGCGGCGCGCGGAGGCCGACGGGCAGCGGTCGCACGGCCGCCTGCCCGAGCAGGTAAGGGTGCGCCTGTCCAAGCTGAAAGCCTTGCAGCGCAGCGGTGTTGACGCCTACCCGGTGGGCGCTCCACCCAGCCACACCATCGCCGCGGCGCTCGAGGCCGACGACCGGGAGACCGTCTCGGTGTCCGGCCGGATTCTGCGGATACGCGATTACGGCGGCGTGCTGTTCGCGCAGTTGCGGGACTGGTCGGGCGAACTGCAGGTGCTGCTCGAGAGTTCCCGACTGGACGGCGACGCCCCCGACTTCACCGCCGTCGACCTCGGCGACCTCGTCGAAATGACCGGACACATGGGCTTCAGCAAAAACGGGACCCGCTCGTTGATCGTCCGCGACTGGCGGATGCTCGGCAAGTGCCTGCGGCCGCTGCCCAACAAGTGGAACGGGCTCACCGACCCGGAGGCTCGGGTGCGGACCCGCTACGTCGACCTGGCGGTCAATCCCGAGTCGCGCGAGCTGATCAAGGCGCGCAGCAGCGTCGTGCGCTCGGTGCGGGACACGTTGTTCGCCAAGGGATTCATCGAGGTCGAGACACCGATCCTGCAGCAGGTCCACGGCGGCGCCACCGCCCGCCCGTTCGTCACCCACATCAACACCTACGACATGGACCTGTTCCTGCGCATCGCCCCGGAGCTCTACCTGAAGCGGTTGTGCGTCGGCGGCATGGAGCGGGTGTTCGAGCTGGGCCGGGCGTTCCGCAACGAGGGTGTCGACTTCAGCCACAACCCGGAGTTCACCCTGCTGGAGGCCTACCAGGCGCATGCCGACTACACGGTGTGGATCGACGGCTGCCGCGAACTCATCCAGAATGCCGCCGCGGCCGCCCACGGCGAGCAGATCGTGATGCGGCCCCGCGGCGGCGCCCACGGCGCCGACCTGGAACCGGTGGACATCTCCGGTATGTGGCCGGTGAAGTCGGTGCACGACGCCGTGTCCGAAGCGCTCGGCGAACGCGTCGACCCCGACACGTCCCTGGCGGCGCTGCGCAGGCTGTGCGACGCCGCGCACATTGCTTACCGGCCGCATTGGGATGCCGGCGCGGTGGTGCTCGAACTGTACGAGCACCTGGTCGAGGACCGCACCGAGCGGCCGACGTTCTACACCGATTTCCCGACGTCCGTGTCGCCGTTGACCCGGCCGCACCGCAGCCGGGCCGGCGTGGCCGAGCGGTGGGACCTGGTGGCGTGGGGGGTTGAGCTGGGCACCGCCTACAGCGAGCTGACCGACCCGGTCGAGCAGCGGCGCCGCCTGCAGGAGCAGTCGCTGCTGGCCGCCGGCGGGGACCCCGAGGCCATGCAGCTCGACGAGGACTTTCTGCAAGCCATGGAGTACGCGATGCCGCCGACCGGCGGGATGGGAATGGGCATCGACCGCGTCGTCATGCTGATCACCGGCCGCAGCATCCGCGAGACGCTGCCGTTCCCGCTGGCAAAGCCGCACTAGCCGGGCGGCGACTCCCAACGAGTCCACGGCGAACATTCGGTGAATACGTTCCGGCGTGGCTGACGATGGACCACAATCGTTCATGTGACAGCGTCCAACCACGCCGCGGCGCAGCTGATGGCAAGTGGCCACATCTCAGTGATGCATGGCTGGGTGCCCGTCACCACCCAGGTCGTCGCCGCGGTGATCCTGGCGCTGGCCGTCGGCCGGCGATCCCGGCGCTGGTGCACGGTGCGGCTGCCGGTGGCCGCATCGGTCGGCGGTGCGGCGGCGTACACGACGCACTGGTACCTCGCCGACCGCGGTCTTTCCAACGACCCGGCACCGGCCGCGGTCTGGCTCTGGATCGCGTTGACGGGGATGGCCGCGGCGCTGCTCCCGCTGGGCTGGCGCAGCGCGCGCCGCTGGCGGCGCGGCGCGGCCCTGACGGCCGTGCCGCTGTGTCTGCTCAGCGCCGCGCTGGCGGTCAACCTGTGGGTCGGCTACTTCCCCACCGTGCAATCCGCCTGGAACCAGATGGTTTCCGGCCCGCTGCCCGACCAAACCGACCAGGCCACCGTCACCGCGATGGCGGCCAAAGGCACCCGGCCGTCGCACGGCAGCGTGCTGCCGGTGGCGATTCCCTCGGTGGCATCGCATTTCAAGCACCGGGGTGAGCTCGTCTACCTGCCGCCCGCCTGGTTCGCCACGAGCCCGCCGCCACACCTGCCGACGGTGATGATGATCGGCGGACAGTTCAACACGCCCGCGGACTGGACGCGCGCGGGCAACGCGGTCAAGACGATCGACGACTTCGCGGCCGCGCACGAGGGCAAGGCGCCCGTGCTGGTGTTCGTCGATTCCGGCGGCGCGTTCAACAACGACACCGAATGCGTGAACGGGGTGCGCGGCAACGCGGCCGACCACCTCACCAAAGACGTCGTCCCATTCCTGGTTTCAACGTTCGGGGTCAGCCCCGACCGCGCGCACTGGGGCGTCGCGGGTTGGTCCATGGGCGGCACCTGCGCCGTGGACCTCACCGTGATGCACCCCGAGATGTTCAGCGCGTTCGTCGACATCGCGGGGGACCTTTCCCCCAACGCCGGGAACAAGGCGCAGACGATCGCCAGACTGTTCGGCGGCAACGCCGACGCGTGGGCGGCCTTCGACCCGACCACGGTGATCACCCGGCACGGGCCCTACACCCGGGTGGCCGGATGGTTCGCGATCTCGGCAGACGGTCCGTCGGCACCACGCCGTGACGTGGCGATCGCCGACACGGGCGCGATGCGCCTCGCCGGCCGCGACGCCGCCGCCAACCCGACCAACCAGACCGCGGCCGCCTACTCGCTGTGCGCACTCGGCCGCGCCAACGGGATCGACTGCGCCGTGCTTCCCCAACCGGGCCGGCACGACTGGCCGTTCGCCGACCGGGCCTTCGCGGCGGCGCTGCCCTGGCTGTCCGGCCAGATCGGCACCCCGGGCGTGCCGCGGACCCCGTTGCCCGGTGCGTCGCCGCCCGCTGTGGCCTCCGCCCCGGTGGTGGTTCCGGCCCAGCGTTCCCGCGGCGGCTCCACCAGTTAGCCGCCCGGAGTCGCATGCCCGACGAACCTGAAGCCGTTGCCGGCGCCGGATACGACGACGCCGGTGTGCCCACCTTCGAATCCGTCCGGGACAAGATCGAGGACCGCTACGCGACGTCGCTGGGCGCCGCCGAACTGGACGCCGAGTCGCCCGAGGGGCGATCGGTCGAGGAGCAGTACGCGCAGCGCAGCCGCGCGGCCGCCGAGCGGCTGGCGCAGATCCGGGAGTCGATGCGCGTCGACGACGGCGACCGCCCGCCGGGCTGATCGAGTCTGCGGTCAGCGCGTTCGGATGCGACGAACGCCCGCGCCGGGTGCAGTTTCGGCGCGGTGACCGCAGACTCAGGCCGTGACTTTGCGCCGCCGGCCGGGCCGCTGCGGGGCGCGCGCGGGAGCACGGCCGACGACCTCGGCGAGGAACTTCCCGGTGTAGCTTTCCGGGACCGCGGCAACGTCCTCCGGAGTGCCTTGTGCGACAACGGTTCCGCCCCCGGAGCCGCCCTCCGGGCCCATGTCGACGATCCAGTCCGACGTCTTGATCACGTCCAGGTTGTGCTCGATGACGATGACCGTATTGCCTTTGTCGACAAGGCCGTTGATGACGTTCAGCAGCTTGCGGATGTCGTCGAAATGCAGCCCGGTGGTGGGTTCGTCGAGGATGTAGATGGTCCGCCCGGTCGAGCGCTTCTGCAGTTCGGCCGCCAGCTTGACGCGCTGCGCCTCGCCGCCGGACAGCGTCGGAGCGGGCTGGCCGAGCCGGACGTAACCCAGCCCGACGTCGACCAGCGTGCGCAGGTAGCGGTGAATGCTGCTGATCGGTTCGAAGAACTCCGCCGCTTCCTCGATCGACATGTCCAGCACTTCGGCGATCGTCTTGCCCTTGTAGTGCACCTCAAGGGTTTCCCGGTTGTACCGGGCGCCGCGGCACACCTCGCAGGGCACGTACACGTCGGGCAGGAAGTTCATTTCGATCTTGATCGTGCCGTCACCGGTGCAGGCCTCGCAACGGCCGCCCTTGACGTTGAACGAGAACCGACCGGGCTGGTAGCCACGGACTTTCGCCTCCGTGGTGGCCGCGAACAGGGTGCGGATCTTGTCGAACACCCCGGTGTAGGTGGCCGGGTTGGAGCGGGGGGTGCGGCCGATCGGCGACTGGTCGACCCGCACCAGCTTGTCGAGGTGATCCAGCCCGGTGACCCGCGTGTGGCGGCCCGGGACCTGCCGGGCGCCGTTGAGCCGGTTGGCCAGCACCGCGGCCAGGATGTCGTTGACCAGCGTGGACTTACCCGAACCCGACACGCCGGTCACCGAGGTCAGCACGCCCAGCGGGAACGCCACGTCGATGCCGCGCAGGTTGTGCTCGCGCGCGCCCACGACAGTCAGCCGCCGGCGCGGGTCGACGGGACGCCGCACGGCGGGAATCGCGATGCTCTCCTTGCCCGACAGGTAGGCGCCGGTCAGGGAGTCGTTGTTGGTCAGCAGTTCGCTGTAGGTTCCGCTGTGCACGATCTGACCGCCGTGCTCACCGGCCCGCGGGCCGATGTCGACGACCCAGTCGGCGTGGGCGATGGTGTCCTCGTCGTGCTCGACCACGATCAACGTGTTCCCCAAATCCCTTAAGCGGGTGAGGGTTTCGATGAGTCGACGGTTGTCGCGCTGATGCAGCCCGATGGACGGCTCGTCGAGCACGTAGAGCACCCCCGCCAGGCCGGACCCGATCTGGGTGGCCAGCCGGATGCGTTGGGCCTCGCCGCCCGACAGCGTCGCCGCCGCCCGCGACAGCGACAGGTACTCCAGCCCGACGTCGAGCAAAAAACCCAGCCGCGACTGGATTTCCTTGAGCACCTGCCCGGCGATCGCCCGCTCCCGCGGGCCCAGGGTGAGGCGCTGAAGAAAGTCCGCGCACTCGGAGATCGACAGCGCGCAGACCTCGGCGATCGACTTGGCACCGCCCTCCCCTGCGGCCAGTGTCACCGCGAGGATCTCCGGCTTGAGCCGGGTGCCCTCGCACTGCGGGCAGGGCACGTCACGCATGAAGCCCTCGTAGCGCTCCTTCATCTGCTCGGATTCCGTCTGCGCCATCTTGCGCTGCAGGAACGCCAGCACGCCTTCGAAATCGGCGTAGTACGAACGGGTACGGCCGTAGCGGTTGCGGTAGCGCACGTGCACCTGGTGGTCGGAACCCTCCAGAATCGCCTTGCGCGCCTTGGCCGGCAGTTTGCGCCACGGGGTGTCGACGTCGAAGCCGAGCTCCTCGCCGAGCCCGGCCATCATCCGGGTGAAGTACTCCGCGGTGTGACCCGCCGACCACGGCGCCACCGCGCCCTCGGCCAGCGTGCGGTCCGGGTCCGGGATCACCAGGTCGGGGTCGACCTCCTTGCGGATACCCAGGCCGCTGCACTCGGGGCACGCCCCGTAGGGCGAGTTGAACGAGAACGACCGCGGCTCCAGGTCGTCGACCGCCAGCGCGTGCCCGTTGGGGCAGGCCAGCTTCTCGGAGAACCGCTGCTCGCGGGGACGGTCGTGTTCATGGGCCCGATCATCGGGGAACTCCAGCACCACGATGCCGTCGGCCAGGTTCAGCGCCGTCTCCACCGAGTCGGTGAGCCGCTGCTTGGCGCCGGCCTTGACGGTGAGACGGTCCACCACCACCTCGATGTCGTGCTTCTCCTGCTTCTTCAGCTTCGGCGGATCGGTCAGCGGATGCACCACGCCGTCGACCCGCACCCGGCTGTAGCCCTGGGCGTTGAGCTTCTCGAACAGGTCGGCGAACTCGCCCTTGCGGGTGCGCACCACCGGAGCGAGCACCAGGAACCGGGTGCCCTCCGGCATCGCCAGGACCTGGTCGACGATTTGCTGCGGGGTCTGGCGGGCGATCCGCTCCCCGCAGACCGGGCAGTGCGGCGTGCCGGCGCGCGCGTACAGCAGCCGCAGGTAGTCGTACACCTCGGTGATCGTCCCGACCGTCGACCGCGGGTTGCGGTTGGTCGACTTCTGGTCGATCGACACCGCCGGGGAAAGGCCCTCGATGAAGTCGACGTCCGGCTTGTCCATCTGGCCCAGGAACTGGCGGGCGTAGGCCGACAGCGACTCCACGTAGCGGCGCTGCCCCTCGGCGAAGATCGTGTCGAACGCCAGCGACGACTTGCCCGACCCGGACAGCCCGGTGAACACGATCAGCGCGTCGCGGGGCAGGTCGAGGTCGACGCCACGCAGGTTGTGCTCGCGGGCGCCCTTAACGATCAGGCGTTCAGCCACACTGTCCCTCTCACTTGCCGCCCCTCTCNCTTGNCNCNNGGCGTTTACTGCGCACGGCGCGATCCATGCTATGCGCCCACGCCGACATGCAGCGCCGGACCNGTACCGCGGTAAGTGCGGGGGCGCGCGACAGATTTGTNGGCAGTGGTTGTTGATCTTGATTTTCGGTCGGTCATGTCTCTCGACTTCGCGCTTGGCATCTCGGTGCGTATTCCTGACGGCTGTAGCCGATCACCATCAGNCCAGCGCCGTTTGGACGCCCGTGTGCCCAAAGTCGTTGCCTTTCCNCAGCAGCGGCTCGCGTCTGTCGATCGCCAGGGCATAGGAGANGCAATCGCCGAAGTCCAATCCCGCGGGGTGGCCGCTGCCATTNCCGAAATCTGCGTATGCCCGGCGGGCCAGGTGTGCCTGATGTTCGGTCACCGGTTCGATGATGAAATCGGCTTCGCCGATGAGGTCGTCGAGGCCTCTGCTAACGACCGGGTCACGCTGGGAGTCCAGGACTATCCCGCATTCGAGGTAGCTAACTGCAGACAGTCTGCGTGTATCGGCAGTGGCGATCGCGGCAGCGTAGACCGCGGCGTCGTGCTCTTCCCTCAGAATCGCAGTGATCGCCGACGTGTCGACGATCACGCCGGCAGACCTCGCCTGTCATAGAGCAGAGCAGCGTGGTCGAGCCGCTTTGATTCTGGGCTCATCGATTCTGGGCTCATCCGGGTCGCGGTCTTATGGCCGATGGCCAAGAGCCGGGTGGTGAGATCGTCGCTCTGCAGTCTGGCCAGGCGCTCGTTCACCGCAATCGCCACCGCCTGAGCTTGAGATTCACCGGTGATTTTCGCGATCTGCTTGACCGCCCGGTGCACTGACG
>JGI24721J26819_10006975_pt1 | contig 10851 bp, 10 predicted proteins | sample YelNatPaOPGAMG01_FD_26819 | JGI IMG/M metagenome (IMG submission 26819)
GATATCTGGGTTGTGGAACATAAGACAGGACATCTGATATTTGAGTATAACCGCTTTAAGGATGTAGATAAAGAGGCGTTTGGGGAATATGAGGATTTGTTAGAGGAAGCAACCGCACTGTAGCTCTCTTTGCTTCAAGGACGCCCTATGATATTGATGGAATTCAGGCTGTTTCTAATCAAAGGCAAACGCTCCTCTAAAAAATACACTTTCCATCTCGAAGCAGGGACACTGTCCCATTGGATCAGGAAATATCTGTTAATTTTTTATTAGACCAAAAGGTTTTTGCCATCGCTTGAATGAATAAGTGTTAGCAATTCACTTAATTTTCGAGGATTTGTATCTTCAAATATACTCATTTATTACCTCCGTCTGGAAAGTTATTTTAGCCCTTCTTTAGGATTTCAAATTTTCCTTTTCTATCAAAGTAATAAAAAGTAACGCCATTTAACCAAGGATAAAAATCTTTAATATATTTTTTAGCCATATTATAATCTTCTCCAATCACTATAATTTTTCTCCACCGTCTCGGTAACTTCTGTAGAATCCAAACATATTCATTAAGTATGGACCTTTTAGCAGAAGGTTCTGAACCGCTTTTAGTATTACGATAATGTTTTATATCACCGACTATTTTACGATCTTTATTTAATAAATCAAAACTTTTATTCTTACCTTTGATATTCAAAGAGCCTTTAGTTAACTCGCAGTTAAATTTCTTCTGAAGATAGATTCGCACCTTATCTTCAAAATCTTGCCAATCCTTTTTTGGCATATTATTCTACTTCTCCCTCTCTTGTAATTTTGATACTGATATATATTTTTTAATCTCAATGGTCAGGAATTGTTTTATCTTATTTATTATCTTCTTGTCCCACCTTTCTTCATTTATGGCTTTTTCGAGAGCAAACGTATCAAGGTCGGAGACTTCATCCCATTTGTTGACTTCGCGCAGGATATTCTTGAGTTCCTCACGCTCTGGACTGCCTTTGGATGGAGATGAGACTTTTCGTCTTTCGGTTATCTTTAGTTTATGGTCACTTCCACGAATAACATCAACGCCTTCTTTTTCGGCATATTTTAAGACGGCTTCTTTAACCTTGTCTATTTCCTCATCTATTTTGCCTATCTCTTCTTGATGTTCTTTTTTCTTTGCAATGAGTTTGGTGAAGGTATTGACGAGTTTTACACCACTATCTTTTAAGTATTCGTTTACCGGCAAGGCCTCTACTTTGTAAAGGTGCTTTCTCTTGGGACAGAGATCAGGATAAACGCACCATTCACAGAGTCCACTTTCGTTAGGCAGGAAATCTTTTGTATTTTCAATCTCATCAATAAGTTTTATTGTGTCGTTTTTTAGCTTTTCAAGTTGAGCTGGTGTTCTTGTCGAAACCATCTCCTTATCAAATACAACATAGTGCCATATAAGTTTTGTTTTCTTTACATCATTCCAGATGTTTTCTATTCCTATCTGATAAAAGGCAAGCTGTCTATCCTCATCAAAATATTTTTGGTCGGGAAGAAAGCCTGAAGTCTTATAATCATGAATTTCATAGGTACCCTGTTCATCTTGGGCAATCCTATCTGCATAACCTGTAATTTTGTATTTGCCCTCTTTATCTAACTGGATATTGATAGCCCTTTCCAAGCCCAACACCTTTGAGGTGTTAAATGGATAGTACCTTTTATAATAATCTTCAATGCATTTCTTACCGAGATTGTAATAGTCCTCTTGAGTCCTATCTTTTTTAGTAATTATTATGGCCTCGTGCCATTCTTTACGCCATCTGGTATCATAAAAATCCAATAGTTCCTTTAAGGTGTGAGTTTTAAATTTTAGGTCTTTGTAGAGTATTTCCATAACCTCATGAAAGCGAGAGCCTAAAAACGCCTCGACGCCCTCCTGCTCGCGTTCTATTTTATCAATATAGCTAAACTTATATTGAAGGGGACAAGTTTCAAATGTGCTTAGTCGAGAATGGGAATAAATAGGCATATTTATTCTATCGCAAAGCTGGCAGTCACCACTGCCATAACCTTCTTTTCTAAGGATGAGATGTCGTTTTCGCCATACCAAGAGACCTCCGTGGAGGTAACAGGCGTTATTTGAAATACCCCCATCTTGGCAGAGCGGATGGCGCCGATTTTATTACCAGTTGAGTTTGCCATGCTAACTGCCCTCTGCTTGGCATCTTCGGTTGCCTTGGCAAGCATCTCAATTTTTAACTCGGCAAGTTTGGTGTAGAAATATTCAGGCGCCTCGGAGATAAACTCAATCCCTTGCATAATAAGTTCAGTGGATTCGCGCGAGACCCTATCTATTTTTTGCACATCGTAAGATTTTACCTCAATGCCTTGGGATAAAAGATAGCCTTCGATTTCGTTTGTGTCGTTTCCTTTCTCGTTCTTTTTGTAGAGTACCTTTGTCTCAACTTGTGAGATAATTAACTCATCGTCTTTGACACCCTTTGCGGTTAGATATTCTTTTACTTTTTTAAGGTCATCTTGAAGCAAGGTATAGGCAGTCTTTAGTTCAGGAGCCCTTCTTGAAAAATGCGCTTTCCAGACAATGTAGTCAGATACAATCTTTTTCTCGGCAGAGCCAGTAACAGTAATTACTTCGCTGGAAAACTTCTTTATCTGCAGAAGCCCTTTAGACAAAATTACAGTTGAAACGATTGTCGCAATCACAAAACAGATTCCTAAGATGATAATTTGCGTGCTTTTTAAAACCTTTAAACCCTCCATCTTAACCCTCCTTGGTTAAAAGTTAAAGTTTCTATTTTTCAAAAATTAGAAGCGGGTTATTTTAGTTTTCAAATTCAGACAATTATAACTTATTGTGTAGCAATAGATAATTTCAGAAAGAACATTTTCCCAAGTATATCTATTATTTATTCAATAATTTCAATCTTTTCTTTTAAAAAGGAGACGATAGAACGTCGAAAAGAACCTGTATATCCAAAAAGAGCCAAAATAAAGCCAAAAATCCCCCCATTGTAAAAATCTTCTTGTTTCTCTAATGTCTTATGAAGCATATTTTTAAGTAAAGTGATAATTAATTTTAGGTTAGCAATCCACTCTCGCTTAAATAATTCTTCTTTCACTAAAGAATCATATGTGTTAGCAAACATAAAATTATATATCCCTTGATAAATAGAATTTTCAGAGAAAAGTTGATCGGAATTCTTCTGGATAGTATCGCTATATACCTCAAAATATTGCCTATCTCGTACGGGAGCTAAAATCCCAAAATAAGTAACGCTACCTGTAGAAAATCCTTCTTCTAACAAACCCAGTTCTTTAGCAAAAGGGGAGAAATCTAAATCAAAAGCCTCGTAAGGATTTATATTTAACTTTTTATAATTTACGATAAATATTTTATTTTGATATATTTCTTTCACTTTTTCATAAAGTACAGAACTTAATTTTTTTATAAGTTTTTGGTAGGATTCCAATTTTTCATCAAAATAAAATTTGCTTTCAAGATTTATTAAGAAAAGAGCAAAGATCAATAGTTCATTTTTAAAATCTAAAACTTGCTCTTCCGATAGTTCTGTTAAATTGGATATTCTTTTGAGAATTTCTAAAAAAACTTCATCTAAGAATAGATTATTTACTGTCGTATAAGCATGATCAAAAAATAAATAGGCAAGCTGATCGATTGTTACTTTTGATTTATTCCCAGTTCCCATAGGCAATCTTATTTTTAATCTTAAATTTTAAAGTTTCTATTGATCTGTGTCTTCTAATATTTCCTGTTATAAACTAATCTTTTTCTTTTTAACACTCATTATTGCCTTTTCTTTAATTAAATAATTTAAACCTTAGCAACCTACGAGGTCAATTTGGTTCTTTTAATCCTATTTTAATCCTATAACGCAATAACGCTAACTCCTCACTATTCATTTCTGACTATTTTGTTTTTATTGTGGAGCAATAATTAATTTTACAAGGAACCCTCGTTTTTCGTAAACAAATTTAAGAATTATCTCCAAATTTATTTAAATCCAATTCTTTTTTCTGGAACATATAAATAAGTATTACTAATTATTTCTTGGCTACGGGGTAAGACTGATCCTTCTTCAATTTTTTCTGCCCAATCAGAATCTTTACTGAATATTTCCGGCTCATCTATATCAACAGATTTATCAATAAGTTCCTCAATTCTAATTAAAGCCCATTTCTTAAATAACCACCTTTTTTCTTCTAAAATCTTTGCCCGATTCTTTTTCATATTTACATCGCCTGGTATTCTAAAATAATCATCAATGAACTCTCTACTAAATTTTACACGAATCGATTTGCTCTTCCCTTCAGGAGAAGTAATTTCAAACCTTCCTAATAGACATAAATCAGTATGTCGTTCAACAAAATCAACAAAAACAATCTTCCAGCCTTCTAAATTTTTTGTATTTCTGATAGGCATTTTTACTCCTTTTTATCATAGTTTATTATTTATCAAAATCTCGGTAATGTTTCTATTTTTCAAAAATTAGAAGCGGGTTATTTTAGTTTTCAAATTCAGGCACTTTTAACTTATTGTGTCGCAATAGATAATTTTACAAGGAACCGTTTCCAGCTTCCAACTCAAAATATAGCTCTTTTATCTTTAATATCTTATAACTTGGTGCCTGGCACCGTATTGTTTTTTGCATTCTTCTTTGGTAAGACCTAAAATATCGAGAATTATATCGTTAAGTTCTTTACAGTTAGTTGTTATCTAAAAAGTTTCTGTTCTGATTGCGTTATAACTCGTTCGGTTAAAAGCTTTCCTTGATTGATAAATACAGAAAATGGTCCTTTTGGATTAGACTTAAACATAGATTCTGAAACTAAAAAATAGTNCCATTTTTGTGGTTGATTAACCTCTGTAGGCGTGGTAACACNAATTGCATTCTGACACCAAGCTTTCGCCGCTTTGGCTTTTAATCCTGTAATATCAATAGTTAAATCTCTATCGCTTTTTGTCTCCACAAGATACATACAATCCTTAGTTTTAATGATAAAATCTACTTCATATTCTTTTTGTATACCCATTGCGTCTCTATAAGGAATTCGTAAGGGATGCGTGCGTTGAAGCTTACAAAAAGATATAACTTGATTATCTTTCTCTAAGATATTTTCTATAAATATCTTTTCAAAGCCACCTCCTATAGCGGAAAATCCTATAAAGGGATAAATGCATTTATCAACTTTCACAGCATTTCTTTCTCTTAAATAGATCCTCTCAATTTCTGCTAAATGTCTCCAACTGCCAAGATATGTATAATGTGGCTCGCCTAATAATTCAACAATTTTTACTCTTATTTGCCCTTTAATAAAATCCCAAATCTCAGTCCAGTTCAACACACAATAGTTTTCCTCTTTTGTAAAATCAATCTCTTCACCAAATAAACGTCTTGATACATACTCATCAACAATCTCAGCAATTTTTGATAAATATCCAGTCAAAAATTGTTCCTTACCTTCCATAGCTATAGATTTTGATATTTCGCTTAAAAATAGATTATAATCAAAAAATTCATTGTTTAGTTTCCAGACCTTTGTAACTTTTTCTGTAGGCACATGGAGGTCGCCAATTACAATCTTAGAAAGCATATTTTTCAATTCAGGAAAAGAGATTCGATACTTTGGTAATAAAGATATGTTAATTTTACTTAAATCGACCATCTTTATCTGTTCAAATATCTGTTGAGGCCAGTATAAATCGTAATCTTTTATCCTTTGAGGCAATATTTCTATAGGTATAATTTCACCTGTGGTTCTTATTTTTTCTGTATCTCCAATACCTATGGAATATCCTTTTAGTCTTAGCTCTTCATAAAATTGCCTAAATCGGGGATGCTCTACAATAAACAAAAAATCTAAAGAACTTTGAGGAGTTATGTTAGACATAATTGCTTTTACCGCTTCTACCTTTTCCTCAAAAAATGCTGGAAAAGTTTCTCGAGGAAACATCAGCCTTAATCCCCTCCCTACAATCTGCTCTAGTAACAAATCTGATTCAGTTGCCCTTAAGACCACCACCACACAGATATTTTTTCTATCAAAACCTTCCCTTAGTTTTAATACCGAAATCACTATTTTTAAGGGGTCTTCATCAATATCAACTTTATCCAACATTCTTTGGGCCTCTTCTTCTGTATAACCAAACTTTTCTTTTCCCATCCCAGAATAAATAACCATTATTTCTTCAGGACTATACTTCTGGCTGGTTAAAGAAGAAACTAATCCCAAAATATATTTATAAACCAAATCCGCCACCTCTGTCTCCTCACATAGAACCATCATCACTGGCTTTTTGTCTATTTTCTTTTCTCTAAATTCTTTATGTAATTGTTCAAGTTTTAGTCTTCCAATCTCCAACATCATCTTCTGACCTTGAGAAAGACTAATTATTTGACCTCGTCTTCCTCTTTCTCGTTCAGCCCTAAAATCCAATTTTTCAAGTTCCTGATTAATACTTTGTCTCTCTTCCAAAAATAATTGCTTAACTAACATCTCTTGCATTGCCGAATGCAAAGGATAATCATAGACTATATGAGGGAAATATTCTCTTTTTTCTTTGCTACCATAAAATGGCGTTGCTGAAAAATCAACCTGTAGAAAGAATTTTCTATTTTTGTATTTCTCATCTAATCTATTATACAACCTGTTAATAAATTCTCTCCAGATAAGATACTCTTTATCTTCGGTTTGTTTACCATGGACATGATGTGCTTCATCATTCATAATAACTAAATTGTCATAATTTTCCAAAAAGCTTAGTATAACCTCTCCTCTCAATGGTTCCTCCACATCGCCAATCGTTCTATCATAAACAGTATCTTTACCTTTCTTTAATCTAAACTGTTGCCAATTTGTTATATAAATAAACCCATCATCTGGTAAATTCATATTCTGTTTTATATCATCTGGCTCTAAAATTTTTTCTAACAAATTAAATCTTCCTTTCCATTCCTGTGTTTGTGGAATGAATAATGACATTTCTAAGTCTCTTGTAGCGGGATTACGATTACCATTTCTATCCCTTTTACCCTTGAAAGCATCCAATATTCTGTCCAGCACTTCTTTTCCCGGAGTCACAATTACAAAATTGTTACTGTATCTTCCTTTTTTTTCATTATTAATAAAATTAAAATACTGCCATACAAGTAATGCTTGTAAAACCCATGTCTTACCAGAACCTGTTGCCATCTTTAAACAATATTTAGGAAATAAAGTATTTTCAACTTCATCTCTTACACTTTTTCTTACTGCTAAAACTTCCCGATATAATCTTTCATAACATTCTTTTAAACTTGTTATACCTAATATCTCATGACAATAAATTATTGTTTCTATAGCTCTTTGTTGACAAGGATAAAATCTTTCTTGAGAAGATTCGTCTCTATTGAACCAATAGTTAAGTAAAGTATATGTTGTTTGAGTAACACCCGGATATCCTTGATCTACCCATGACTTTACTTCGCTTTCTAAAACTTTTGCTAACGGCATCGCTGGTGAAATATCTTGTTTGTTCATTTTAAATACCTCTCAAAATTATTTTTTATATATTCATCAGACAATCTGAATTCTTTCGCCCCTATAATAATTTTTTCAATATAATTCCTCCTTGGAGTTAAACCTTCTTCTTTATCTGTTGTTATATAAGTGACTGCATTTATTTTTTCTCCATTAAATTCAACTTCAATATTCTTTCTATAATAAGTCTTGTATTTCACACCTTCGTAATAATCTAAAGATGCTAAACAATCTGCACTCACTTTATATAATCCACCTTCAACTATACTATCTTCTGATTCAACAATCGTAGCGACACCTCTTGTATTGATAATAAACTTATAACCTCTTAAAATAGCCTTACCTAATTTTTCAGCATTAGGACATCTTTCTTTCATTTGCGAATGGTTTAGATTTGAGCCATAGGCAAAATAATAATATTTATTCATTATCTTAAATCAACCTCTATAGTTGCAGTAGAGTCATTACCAAAAATATCAACTACTCTAACTGCTATTGTATATTTTTTACCAAGAAGTAGTGTTGCTTTTGCAACTTTTGAAACTATACGCTTTCTTCTCCCAAAACCACTAATCTCTTGCCACGATGACCTAAATGTAACACCATCGTAATTCCAATCAACTGACCAGTAGTCAATTAAAACCTCAAATTTATTCTTTGCAAGTTTTAATATTTTCTGCCTATCTTCTTCTTTCTCAACAGGAATGTCAAATAAAACATATCTTTCAATTTCTATTTCAACCTCTGCGTAATCTTTATGTTTTTTTATCTTAGGTTTTGCAAGTTTAAGATATGGTTTATCTAAAAATTTAACCTTATCTCTTAACGATTCAATATCTTCATCTGATTTTATTTTCTTTAGATAATTGTAAATCTCAGGTGGTATCATCTTAGATTCTATTTTTACTTTTGTAGGTTTTGCTTCAAGATAATTTCTAAGAAGTTCTTGATAATTGTATTCATAATCCCAACCCAAAATAACAAGCCGTCTATACCCTGTACCATCGAGTGTTTCTACAAGTTTTGCTTTCTCAACTGCAAGTTTTGCAGTCACAGGTCTGTCTGGATAACTTACATATACAACTTCGTCAATACCATCCTCTCCTTTTCTTATTCCAAGTTCTTTAAAATCTTTTCTTGGTGTAGCACCATAAAGTTTTAATACAACATTTAAAATTTCATAAATCCTATATCCTTGTAAGAAAATCATTTCTCTTTGGTAATTACCGATGTTTTCAATTAAAAATGGTGAAGCTGTTGGTTCTCCTTCCCATTGCTTTGTTTTATTATTAAAAGTGAGACCAATAGAAACCAACCGTTCACGAGTCAATTGTATTGCTGTTTTTGATAAATCACAACCAAGCCATTTTCTTGGTAGTTTATCAGGATTTTCAGAGTTAAGTTTTTCAATTACAGCCATTGTTGTTCCAGAGCCACAGAAAAAGTCAGCAATAAGGTCACCGGGATTGGAGGAAGCAAGGATTATTCTTTCTAAAACTTCATCGGGTTTTTGAGTTAAAAAACCTAAACGTTCAGTAGCTTTAGGATCAACCGGTTTTATATCCCATACAGAATCTACAGTTAATCCTTCTAATTTATAAATAATGTCATTTTCTGTTGGTTCTTTTCCAGGATTCTCTCTACGCCATTTGTTTATAAAAACATCAAAACGAGAATCTGTTTTTGGATAATTGTTTCCTCTAATTTCACCTTTTTCATTAATATATTTTGACCATCTTTTATAATCTATATTTTTTGTGATATCTTTTTCTTTTAAAAGTTTAAAATTTACTTTGTTAGTTTTGCTATAGAATAAAATTGTATCATGCTTTCTTGGGAAATAACTCTCTACTTGTCCTTGATAGGTTCTATAATGCCACACTATCTCATTCCTAAAATTCTCATATCCAAAAATTTCATCAAGTAATATTCTAATATAAGAATTTACATGCCAATTGCAATGGACATAAATAGAGCCGTTTTCAGCAAGTAATCTTTTCATTAGGTGCAGTCGTGGATAAAGGAAGTCAAGATAAGAATCAAGCCCTCGTTCCCATATATCTGTATATGCTAAAAGTTCAATAGAAGACCATTCTTTTTCATATTCATCATCACCCATTTCTATTTTTGTTTGAAAATTGTAATTTCTTCCACTGCCAAAAGGCGGATCAATATAAATTAAGTTTATCTTTCCTTCATACCCTTGTGCTAATAATGCCTGCATAGCGAGTAAATTATCACCCCAGATGAGACGATTCATTTTTTGTTTATCAATCTCGCCAATATCAAACAAATCAGGCTTTGTTTTAAATAGTGGTAAGTCTTTTACTCTTTCAGGATTTGGAAAGACAATCTCTGCAGTCTGAAATTCAATATCTTTTTCTGATGGAACTCTTTTAGGTTTTGTCTCCCATCTTAATTTTACACTTCCTTGCATTTCTTACTTTCCTCCCGGCAAATCAAATTATAAAAATTATTATTCCCTTTTTTATCCCTTTACTCCTTTTAGATACTCCCCAAAGAGGGAGTGGTAGAGTTTGTATTGGCCACAGTCGATTTTGGTTTATTTATCAACTCGGCTAAGCGCTTTTTTAAATTTTCTGCATCGCTATTAATTATGGAATTCTTCATAGTTTTTTATAATTAATACCTTCCTTCCATTTTATCAACGTTTATTCTTTGACCACTTATCTATACCATTCTTACGAAAACGCCATTGGCCGCTCCTCCCAGAATCATCCGCTAATTCCAGCATTGTTTAAATAATCGCCTTCTTTGTCAAACTCTATTTCTATTCCTTACCTATTCGTCCTTGTCTTCACAAATTCCTCCAAATCCTTTTGGCTAATTCGCCACATTTTTACTTTGGTGGCTTTTAGTTGTTTTGTCTGAATGAGGTCACGNATCCAATCTTCGGTAACATCCAATCTNTTAGCAACTTCTTTNACGGTAAGATACTTACGAAGGTCAATCATAGTATCGGACTCCTTTGAAAAATNAAGGTATGATTTTATTGACTTACTACTGCTTACTATTGTATAGCCATAAAAAGGGTAAGTCAAAAGAAATTTTTAACTGCCTACCACCTCTTACANAACTCTTTATACCCACATATCCCGCAGAAGTAATTCTCGTTGGAATAGAAAATGCCTGATTTTATTGCTTTAAAGACTATGGCGAGGATTTTGAGGAAGCGCTCTAAGTCGGCAAAACAAAACCTCCACAAGTATTTTACTCAAAGAGGGTTGTGTTTATAACTTCTTTAGTTTTTCTATATCTCCTTTTATTAAAGCTAGCTTCTTTCTTCTTGTCCAGCCTTTAATT
>JGI24721J26819_10006976_pt1 | contig 10849 bp, 8 predicted proteins | sample YelNatPaOPGAMG01_FD_26819 | JGI IMG/M metagenome (IMG submission 26819)
GCGGATCACAGTACAAAGGAGTTATAGCGGAAACAAGACCTACCGGGCCATGGCGGAAGGATGCACCTTTCCTCGAGCGCTCATAATCCGCCCGCGCCAGGATTTATACGCGCCGTACAGCGCATCACGAAGGCCATCCACCTCAATCGCGATCAGCCCACATGGAATGCCGCTATACAATACTTCGATGAAAGCAGAACGTTACTGAACGAAGGTTGCGCCACCGCGACCGCCGAGCGGATTAATAAATAAGGATCAATCCTTTCAGGGAGAACCCACGCAAAGGCCGCCTCGCCCTTCGCAAGATCATGTTTCAGCGACTGCAACTTTTTAGAAACCCATTCGTATGCTTTTTAGATATCATGTATTCAATGCGTCTAAGGAGAATTGCAAATGTCTGAAAACCTTGATTATGCTGCTCGTCTGGAAATCGATTATCAAGAAAAACTGGATCGATTTTCAACCTTCTTCCGCCTTCTCTTGATCATCCCCATCGCCATTATCCTGGGGCTTATCTCGGGAGCTGGCCAGACTGTTACCCATACCGTATTCGTCGATCAGGCTGGCCAGGTGATCCGAACCAGCCGAGAGACGGCAGGGGGGCTGGTAAGTGGTCTCGCTGTGGCCACCGCCTTGATGATCATCTTCCGACAGGTTTATCCCCGCTGGTGGTTCGACTTTTCCCGGGAACTGACCCGCTTTGCTTACCGGGTTGGCGCTTATCTGGTCCTGCTCACCGATCAATACCCGTCTACGGTCGATGAGCAATCCGTCCACCTGGAAATCGACTATCCCGATGTAAAAACCCAACTCAACCGGTGGATGCCGCTGGTCAAATGGCTGCTGGCGATCCCGCATTACATTGTCCTGGCTTTTCTCGCTGTGGCTGCCGTTTTTGTAGTGATTATTGCCTGGTTCGCCATCCTGGTGACCGGCCAGTACCCAAAAGGTTTGTTCGAGTTTATTGTCGGCGTCGGTCGTTGGGGGTTGCGGGTGAACGCCTACGCTTTCCTGCTGGTGACTGACCGCTACCCGCCGTTCAGCTTGCGCTAGAAATCATCACAGCTCCATGCAGAACTTGCCTTGGACTTCGTAGGTCGTGAGGGGCGAGACTGCGGAAGTCTGGGCGGTGGAGTTTGAGACCTCCGAAGTCCATGTAAAGGGAGGGGAAAAGGAAAATCAGACTTCCGAAGTCTCGTGGCTTGACGAGAGCATGCGTTCTGTTTTCCAATTCGCACTGTCTTACCATGGACTTCGGAAGTCTGAATGGTGGAGATTTAGACCTCCGAAGTCCAAGTAAAGGGAGGGGGAAAAGTGGAAAACAGGGTGAAACGAGCAATTAATCAACGAGACTTCGGAGGTCGTGGGAGGCGAGACTTCGGAGGTCGTGAAGGCCGAGACTTCGGAGGCCGTGAGGGACGAGACTGCGGAAGTCTGGGCGGTGGATTCCCGTTTCGGGCCAGCCCCAGGGTCATCTCAGGGAACCATACAGGTCAATCGTCGCGGCGGTTGGTTTTTCCGCCCCCGGAAATCAATCTCTGGTTCATCCACCCAGACGACCTTTTGCTTTGAGAAGTTGTTTTCACCCCGCGGTATAATCCCATCCTGTAATTTCCCGACCGCTCAGGGCGGTTTGGTCACGCGGATAGATCATCTCAGGCAGGCAGACCATGATCGACGTCATCGCCTTCGATGCGGACGATACCCTCTGGCATACCGAGATTTATTACCGTCAGGCCGAGGATCGCCTCACGGCGTTGCTGGCTGCCTACGGCGTGCCATCGGAGCAGACCCTGGCGGTATTACACCGCATCGAGATCGAGAATCTGGCCTTCTTCGGCTACGGCATCCGGGGCTTCACCCTCTCCATGATCGAAGCCGCTGTTAGCGCCACAGACGGCCGGGTGCGCTCCGCAGACATCCAGGCCATCATCGAGATCGGCAGGACCATGACCAACCATGAGATTCGCCTGCTGGACGGCGTCCATGAAGCGCTCTCTCGCCTGTCCGGCCGCCGCCTGATGCTGGTCACCAAAGGTGACGCCCTCGATCAGGAGAGCAAGCTGCGGCGCTCAGGCCTGGCTGGCTATTTCGCTCTGGTCGAGATTCTCGTTGACAAGACCCAGGTCGCCTACGCGCAAATGCTCGCCCGGTACGCCATCTCTCCCTCGCGCTTCCTTATGGTCGGCAATTCCCTGCGCTCGGACATCGCCCCTGTCCTCGCCTTGGGCGGATATGCCGTCTATGTCCCCTATCCCCTTAACTGGGCCCACGAAGCCCAGGCTGACCTGCCCGCCGACCGCTCGCGTTTCTTCGAAATCGCCAGCCTGCATGACCTGGCGGACCTGATCGAGAAGCTGGACGGGGCCGAAGGGACGGCTTTCAGCGCGCACTTTGGGGCGCGGCCAACGCCGCCGGAAGCAGGTTGACCGGTAAAAGTCATTCCAAGAACGATCCTCTTTTTGGGGGCGGCGAACGGAGGATAATGTCTATTCATCTTGGTTGAACCAGACCAACAATCCTTTCCCCAACCCGCTCAAAATTGCTCCACTCTCCAGCTTGTCGATGCCCTGACTCCAACCAGCGTCGTGGTGGTTGCCATTAAACCGCCCGCCGGCGATAGCCTGACAGGACTTCGCCGGTTCGGCCCCGTNTTGCATTGTACACTCTCAAATTTATATATTAAGATAGTTATTGGTTTAATAACGGCTGNGCTGGCTCTGCATACAGTCTTGATTTTGCTCATCAGCGGGATCGCAGGTGGATTCATCAGGAGCTGGTGGGGCAAAGGCTGGAGCTGGGTCTCACTGAGTCTGCTCATCGCCGCATGCGTTTTTATGGGTGCCGCAGGCTCGGGCCATTACGCTCGCATCCGCACGACCGTTGGGTTGGCTTACAGGCAGGGTTTCAAACCATTGCCCTCATGAAGCCGGCGAACGCCGCGGAGATCAGCGTCATGCCCGGCCAATCACGCCCGATTCTCCTGGCGGTGGTTGGCCATGCCATCCTGGCAGTCATCGCACGGTTGATGGTCGTCAAGCCCTTTTGAAATGGCTGCCTCTCACCGCTATTTAATGTGGCCGGTGTAAACTAGACTAATACTATCCGGATATATGCGCATGTCGAATGGGTAAAAAAGTGATACGTAAGTCCACCCTGACCGGCTTAATCCTGATGGGGATCATCGCATCCGGTTGCAGGGGCATCGGGGCGTTGCCCGGCGCCGACCAAAACGGCCCGGCCACCACCATTCCACCCGCTGCGCCAACGGACACAGCCATTCCTGCAAGCGCTGCCACCTCAACGCCGGCTGGTTTGGCCACCAGCACCGCCGCAGCATCCCCATTAATCAGCCACTGCACCCTGCTCGATAGTCATGACATCGCCGCGTTGTTCACCGGCCATCGCACGGAGGTCATGCTGCCCCAACAGGAGGACAGCCAGGTTGATCATCCGGTCTTCTCGAGCGTCAAAGCTTCGGGAAACGAAAACGCCTGCATTTTTTACGGGTTCATCAATCCTGATGTGAAGACCATGAGCCTCCTTCAGATCACCTACTGGATCGATGTCCCCGACCCTTCTGCGAACGACTCATGGGATCAGGCCTGGGCGGGGTTGAAATCCGCAGGCGGCAGCAGCGTCCCTGGCGTCGGAGAAACGGCTTATTTCTACAACGGCCGGCTCACCCTGAAGCAGAGCGGCGTTTACATCACCATCGAAGCCACCGGCCAGGCATTAAATGCGTTTACCTCGACAGGGACCGAACCCAAAATTGGATGTCGAAAAACAGCTGGCGCTGGATATCCTCGCCAAACTCAATCCCGGCTAAGGAGAATAAAGCGAACTCCCGGGTCGCCTATACACCCGGGCAATTACCTCGATATGGCGTCAGTCAACCGCGAGTTGCTTTCCTGCGCCGAAGGTCTATCCCACCATCATTGGCCGCCGTTCGTGTAAGCTCTGAAGGTCGATCCCTAAATCAGGACTCCTGGAATAAAACGAGTGCTACAATATCGGTAAATTTAGTCGCATTAACGAAACCGTGAGAGTCAGGCCGGTTCAACCTGCCGAAATGGTCCTCTCAATCACCTCATGAACCCGCTGGAAGGAGGTGAGACGATCCCATTTTGTCCCTTTTCCCTGTCCCGTCCCTTTCGTACCATCCAATCCATCCCATATTAACCTGTTGGTAGGAGGTGTTGAATGAAAGCGCGTGTACTGGTAACAATGGTCGGGATGTTCATCCTGGTGGCCGGGGTGGCGGTCCAGCCTGGTGCGGCTTCGGGGGGCGATACGCTTGTTAACGTCGGCAGCCCCGCGGCTCCATTCTCGGCCAACAAACAAAATGAGCCCGCCATCGCTGTTGACGCCAGTCACCCCAACGTCCTTGCGGCGGGATCGAATGACAATATCGACATGGAAGCCTGCAACGCCGGCGACCCAACCACCTGTCCCTTTACTCAAGGCGTGGGCGTCTCGGGCGTCTACTTCTCCTTCGATNAGGGTGCCTCCTGGTTCCAGCCGACCTTCACCGGCTGGTCGGCGCGAAACTGCCTGGGGCCAGCCCCTTGTACGCCTGAGGTAGGCCCGATTGGCACCCTGCCGTGGTACTACGAAAACGGCCTCGTCTCGGACGGCGACCCGGCCGTAGCCTTTGGCCCGGTTCCCGATGCCAACGGCCACTTTTCGTGGAGCAACGGCTCGCGCCTTTATTACGCCAATCTGACCTCGAACTTCGCCACCTCGAAGCGCGATGAGACCTTCAAGGGCTTCGAGGCCGCGGCCGTTTCCCGTATCGATGGGCCGGCCAGCACCGGCCTCACCCAGGCCATTGTGGCCGATAAAAATAATTGGATGCCTCCGGTCATCGTAACCAAACAATCCTCCACCACTTTCAGTGACAAAGAGCAAATCTGGGCAGACAACGCCGCCTCCAGCCCCTTTTTCGGCCACGTTTACGTCTGTCTGGCATCCTTCCGCAGCCTGAGCGGTGGCCTGGCCCTCCCGCAGCCGCTCATCGTGTCGACCTCAACCGACGGAGGTGACACCTGGACGGTCAAACAGGTCACCCCCGCCTCGAACAATCCCTTTAACACGGTGCAGGGCTTCGGCCGCTCCGGCTGTACNATCCGCACNGACAGCCACGGCGTGGTCTACGTGTTCGCCTACCAGTTCGCCTCTGGTTTTCCCGGCTATGGTGCGCACATCCTGATCAAATCCTTCGACGGCGGCGCATCCTGGACGCGTCCGCAGCGCCTCTTCACCGCCGTGGACACTTGCAACGCCTTCGACCCCGTCATTGGCCGCTGCGTGATGGACGGTGTGGCCGGCGCGCGCGATGACCTTTCCCCCGTACCCAGCGTGGACATCGCCAACGGCGCGCCCAGCGGTGTGGGCGCAACGAATGAAATCCTCGACACCTGGGTGGATGGACGCGATGGGCTGAACAACGAGAAGGTCATGCTCACCACCTCCATGGATGGCGGCGCAACCTGGTCGGATGCNGTGAACGTGACNCAACCCGGCGACCGGGGATACTACTCCGCCGTGGCGGTTTCACCTAAGGGCACGGCGGCCTATCTGGTCTACAATGCCTTCACCACGCCCTACCGCAATGACACCACCAGCCCGCGCAATCTGGTCGGGGTGGTACTGCGGGCTAACATCGCGCCAGATGGCACGGTTGGCAGCTTCAGCGAAGTCCATCGCGGAGCGGGCGGCGACCCACGCGCAAGCAGCCAGAACAACCTGCAGGCCGAATTCCTGGGCGACTACGTCTACGCCGTCGCCACGGATACTTTTGGCGCCGCCGTGTGGAACGACACGCGCAACGGCGCCGACTGCCCGGCCATCGACGCCTGGCGCGCGTCCCTGGAAACCAGCTCGCCGCTGCCACGACCGGCTCCTGGCATGGCCTGCCCGGCTACCTTCGGCAACTCGGACATCTACTCGATCGTCGTACCGTAAAATCACGGGCACCCACGAGAAAGATTGAGCGATGGAGAATCATTCTCCGTCGCTCATCTTTTTCATCCGGCATGATCGTTCCTCTTACATTCTCTCAATCGTCCGGTACATTGCATCCAATTTCTTTTATAAGGCTATACTTCCTTTATTTACAAAAAATTGACCATCAAAAGCAACAATAATCAAATATAAGGTAAAACTATTGACTTTTATTATTATCGCCATATAATATATATTAGATCATATTAGTAGATTTTTTTATTCATCCAGAGGTGTGGATGCTTCCATGAAGGCTCCCGCCTCTCTTAGATTGTAGACTCACATCAATGTCTACGCCCAGGGGGACCTAATCACAATACGATCCCACCACTTTGAGCAAAGATGACCATAGCGTATTTCCCTATCGCGATAGAGAACCCGCAAGCCTGGACGCCTAGTCGAAGTACTTCTGTCCATGAACCTTAATTCCGGGCAGAAATGGATCACAGTTCACCTTTAATGGGGTAACGATGATGCAAACCAAGGGTTCTCTTTTCGTGCGTCTGCCGTCCGGCATAAAGCATCTGAATGCTATCTTTTCTGCCTCTTTGCTGATTGTCCTGATCCTTTTGGTCACCCGACCAGCGGCCTTGCCGGCCTGGGGCTTCCACAGCCTGGATGGCCGCATCAATTCGGCCGCCAGCCTGCCTTCCCCAACCCCAAACTCGCAGGCCTACACCCTCGGTCAGTGGGGCCCGCTGATGAGCTGGCCCCTGGTGGCGGTACACATGCTCATGATGCACACTGGCCAGGTGCTCGTTTGGGATGCCTGGGAGCTGAACACCACCCCGTCTGCTCGCCTGTGGGACCCCAACACGGGGACCTTCACAAGTGTGCCGGATGACTACTCAGCCGTATTTTGCGCCGGCCAATCGCAATTGGCTGACGGCCGAGCCATCGTTGTGGGCGGGCACAATGGCGCCGAAACCGGCATCACCCGTACGGTGACCTTCGATCCGGTGAGTGAGCTATGGGCTCAGCAGGCGAATTTAAACTATGCCCGCTGGTATCCCAGCTCGATCACTCTCAGTGACGGGCGGGTGATGGCCCTGGGTGGTGAGATCACTTCTGGCGTGGATGCCACGATCCCAGAGGTTTACGACCCCGGTGCTAACAGTTGGACCTTGCTGCCAGGCGCAAACCTGGATGTGGGAGGCGATTACCCCCAGAGCTACCTCCTTCCAAACGGCTTGCTCTTCATGAGTACCGGCCCGTCGGATGGCATCTCGCGTACACTGAACTTGAATACCCAATCCTGGTCCATCGTTGGACCATCTCCCGTTCCGGATGGCACGACCGCTATGTACCTCCCAGGGAAGATCATCGCCACCGGTGGGGGTGACCCGGTGCGTAATACCGCTGCCATCATCGACCTGAACGAACCATCCCCAACCTGGCAATTGACCTCGCCGATGGCATATCCACGCACCCAGCACAACCTGGTGCTCTTGCCAACCGGCAAGGTCCTGGCGGTAGGTGGAACTAACCAGGCCAGTTTGACCACCACTACTGGCTACATCTTGCAGGCCGAAATGTGGGACCCAAACAGCCAGGCCTGGTCTACCATGGCCGCTATGACAGACCCGCGTATGTACCATTCGACCGCCGTGCTGCTGCCGGACGGCACAGTGCTTTCCGCCGGCGGCGGGCGGGTCGCGCCTGCCAACGACTACCTCAGCGCACAGATCTACTACCCGCCCTATCTCTTCCAGGGCCCACGCCCGACGATCACCTCGGCACCGGCAAGCACCTCATACGGCGCCAGCATGAACATCCAGACGCCCGACGCAGCCAGCATTGCCAGTGTGGCCTTCATTCGCATGGGCTCGGTCACCCACACCTTCAACACCGATCAACGTTACATCCCCTTGAGCTTTACCGCCGGCGCGGACAGTCTGACGGTGCAATCCCCGTCCAATGGCAATATTGCCCCTCCCGGCTACTACATGCTGTTCATCGTGAACTCCAGCGGCATCCCCTCGGTGGCCAGCATCCTCCAGCTCGGCGGTCCGAACCCTGTACCGACCGCCACCGTACCATCCACAGCCACACCGTTCCCATCGACGACTGCAACACCAACAACCGGGCCCTCACCTGTCCCCAGCTCAACCCCAACCAATACACCTGTTTCAGCTCCGACCAGCACTCCCACTTCCGCACCCACCAGCACACCCACCCCTGCCACCTCGTCCGCTTTTCCCTCCACCACCGTGTTGGACAACTTCAACCGCGCCAATGGCGCTATCGGTGGTAACTGGTCGGGGGTCTCTGGCGGGTACAACATCACTTCCAACCAGCTCCACGTGGGCACAGGCGGCGACATCTACTGGAACCCGACCATCTTTGGCTCCAACCAGGAAGCCTATTACACCCTGGCCTCGATCGACCCCAACGGGAGCGAGATTGATCTGTTGCTCAAAGCGCAGAATCCCAATTATATTGGCAACGGCGTGCTGGAAGTTTCCTATGACCCACACGGCCACCAGGTATCGGTATGGACGTACACCAGTACCAGCGGTTGGGTCCAGCAGGGCGCCACCATGCCGGTTACGTTCAACGCCGGCGACCAGTTCGGCGCGCGTGCCATGGTCGACGGCACGGTGAACGTTTACCGCAATGGTGCCTTGCTTGGATCGGCTGGCGTGACGAGCTGGCCTTACTACAATGCGGGCGGCTACATCGGCCTGTGGACGGTCAACGCGGCTGCCACGGTGGTTGACGATTTCGGCGGCGGCGGCGTCACCTCGGCCCTTGCGCCCACCTTCACACCAACCAGCACCCCCACCAATACCCCTCCGCCGACAAGTACGCCAACCGCCACGCCGCTCCAGCCACCTACTGCCACTCCGACGGTAGGACCTTCATCGACGCCCACTCGCACCCCCACTTCAACGCCGACCAGCACACGGACGCCTACAACAACGATCACACCGACCGGCACGAACACCCCCCTTCCCACCAATACACCTTCCACACCTGTGCTATTGATGGGCGTGCAAACCGTGGGCGCTAACCAGGATAACAATCCTTCCGGTATCGCAGAAGCCTTCGTCTATACGGCCGTAACCAGCGGTACGGCCAACAGCCTGGCCGTCTACCTCGACAGCTACAATACCGCAACCCAGGTGGTGCTCGGACTTTATTCCAATACGACTTCCAATTCACCCGGCGGCCTGCTGACTACGGGGACGATCAACAACCCGGTGAGGGGCGCCTGGAACTCTGTGTCTGTGCCAGGCGTCAATTTGACCGCCGGGACGAAGTATTGGATAGCCGTTCTTGGGCCATCCAATATGGGCATCGTCCAGTTCCGCGATGCGACTTCCGGCGCGGCCTCCATCGTCAGCGCGCAGAACAATCTGACCACTCTACCGGCTACCTGGTCTTCCGGGACAACATACGTCAACTCGCCGATGTCTGCTTACGTGTTGCAGAAATAATTTTCAGGCGTCTCCCCGCAGCAAGGCCGGTTAGACTGTTGTATGGAGGCCGACCGCTGGTGCGGGTATATTCTAAGGTTACATACTCCTCGCCATCGTTCAGGAAGGACAGACTGTGCCCATGGGCCTGCCGGTCATCGGAGGACACCTGCTGGTTTGATCTTGGGCCGCGCGAAGTTAGGCTGTCCACCCAGGCTGGGTTTTTGGGCGAGCCTTACGGTTGCCGCGCCTTTCTTAGCCGGCCGCCGCGGCTATCGGCCGGCTGGCGCGGCGCCTGGCTGACCGGGTCGGTGAGGAACGCGCCCAGCCGCGACCAGTCGAAGTCCGAGCGCATCTCCGGGGCGAAACCCAGCGCGCCGGCCGCGTTCATCCACGGCGTGCAGAAAACGAGACCGCGTTTGAACATGGCTTGCTTTTTATCATAAACGGTAGGGCGGGTGAAAGGGAGGCGACCCTGGTGGCTCAATGGATTATTCGTTTTTGAAACATCTTTGGTTTTGATTCGTTATATATGTGCAATCGTCTAGCATCCATGTATTGATTCGCATTGGTTCTATCGTCATTGGGGGAAAACGAGAGAAAAAAGGCAGAAATAACGCTCACCCAAACTTAGCGCGCGGCGATGAAGCGGGGACTGGATCTGGTCGCTTAACCGGTCATTTTCAACGGGGAGGTCTCCGCAGAGCCAATAGCGAAACCGGCTGAAAAGCCGGTATTTTTTTCCAATCAACTCTATTCGTTCCTGGAGGGAAAACCATGTTTAGCAGATGGACGAAGAACATACCGTTGGGTCTGGTCATGGCGTTGCTGATGGCGCTGGGACTGGCGCGCATCGGCCTGGCCTACGTCACGACCGACCAGCAGGACTACGCACCCGGCAGCGTGGTGACCATCAGCGGCGACAATAGCGATAACGCCGGCTACCTGGCCGGTGAGACGGTGCACGTGGCTGTGGCCGGCCCGAACGGCTACACCAGTGCCTGCGACGCCACAGTGGGTGATAACGGTGCCTGGTCTTGCCAGGTGACATTAGCATCGGATTTGTCGGCGGTGGGCGAGTATACCTATACAGCCACCGGGCAGGATTCCCATGTGTCGCAGAGCGGGACATTTACGGATGCGAATCCAGCGTGGGTGGCTTTTTCAGCAGATGCCCCTTGTTCGGTAATAGTAAGTGGAACATATACAAATCCAGGAGGACAAACATCTACTTTTTCAGTATCTACTCCAAATAAAATATCAACATCTCCTGGCACTGAAGTCACGTATTCGTATCCTACAAGTGTGGTTTGCAGTGGAATTACTTATAACTTGGTTTCTTCATCACCTAGTAGTCCGATTAAATCTGGGGATTCTGGTAGCACTACCTATGTTTCAGCAAGTTATGTTTTGCCTGATTCAAC
>JGI24721J26819_10006983_pt1 | contig 10842 bp, 14 predicted proteins | sample YelNatPaOPGAMG01_FD_26819 | JGI IMG/M metagenome (IMG submission 26819)
CGCCCAAGACCTCGCCAATAACTCTAGCAACTTTGAGAGTATTCCCCATGTGGGCCGAGTAGCAGATGATCACGCTTGAAATCAAGGCCGGATCAGAAAATGCCAGCCACGTTATAATGTTTTTAGTCGAGCTGAGGCTCTTTCCCTAGAAGCTGACATATAATTAGGATGTGTTACTGCATTTCTATTCTTGGCTTAATAAAAAGCAAAACTAAGATAAGAATTGAAATTAAGAATAAGAATTAAAATTAAGAGAGGTAAGACTGGCTGGCGGCCATAGTGGCCGGAGCCGGTGGCCGCACGTAAACCACCCCCTGGAGACCCCGTGGCGTGTGCTCATCACAGGCTCTCCGGTTTTTACCGCCTGCCGGCCAACAAGCGTTCCTTCCAAAGCCTCCTTTTACGGGGTAAATTTTGAGGGAGTAGTATATATGGAGGATATTTGTAACGATTTTGAGAGTTATGGCGCGACTTCATGCGCGTAGACGGGGGAAGTCTGGGTCGAAGAGGCCGCTTAGCAAGGCTCCCCCATCATGGGTTAAGCTCACGCCAGAGGAGGTTGAGTCCCTAGTAGTTAAGTATGCTAAAGAGGGTTATCCGCCGAGTATGATCGGCATAATCCTGCGGGATCAGCATGGTGTCCCGCTCGTCAAGCAGGTCACGGGCAAGACGATAAAGCAGATTCTCAAGGAGAATAACCTATTACCCCAGATCCCCGAGGACCTAGAAAACCTGCTCAGAAGAGCTAGGAGGATGAGGGTGCACCTGGGCAAGCATAAGGGAGACAGGTACAACAGGCATAGACTTCAGCTCGTCGAGGCCAAGATCCACAGGCTCGTTAAGTATTACAAGCGGATTGGCGAGCTCCCACCAGACTGGGAGCCAGAGCTTGTCTACGCATACAAGTAGTATCTGGAAACAGCTATTTTAGCCCCCATATAGATCATGAGTATAGTTGATGAGCCTGGATAGATTCAGGGATGAGCGAGGATTCCTCTCAAGAGCTGGGGAGGTGGCGGAGAGGATAAGATCCCTCATGGATGAGGGCGGTAAGTTTCTAGTCATATGTCATGTGGATGCTGATGGGCTTTCATCGGGCGCGATAGTCTCAGCCATGCTCCTGAGAGAGAATGCTAGGTTCGTGACTAGAGCTGTTGGGGAGTTTGAGGATGCGTTGAGATACCTTGCTGATCTCCCAGCATCATACATCCCCATTCTCGTAGATATGGGGAGTGGCTACCTGAATGAGTTGTCCAAGCTTTCGCTAAGCAGGCCTATCATAATACTGGATCATCATGAACCGATTGGGTCAGCTCCCGCGAGCGTGATCCAGCTTAACCCGCACCTCTACGGCATAAATGGTTCCGAGGAGGTTAGCGGCGCAGGCGTGGCATATTTCGTCGCGAAAGCGCTGAACGAGGAGAATATTCTCCTCTCGCCAGTCGCTGTAACGGGCGCTCTAGGTGATCTTCAGGATAGATCCGATGGCAGGAGCCTGCATGGGTTTAATGAGAAGATTGTTGAGGATGCTGTGAAGGCCGGGCTGCTCAGAGTCGAAGAGGATCTACTTTTCTATGGAAGGAGTAGTAAGCCCATACATGTGGCAATGGCGAGCACCATGAACCCCTTCATCGTCGGCATCTCCGGGAATGAGGCAAACGCCTACAGCCTCCTAACCGAGATAGGGATAAGGGTGAGGGATGATGACAGGTGGCGCGTCTTGTCGGAGCTGTCGGAGGATGAGAAGAGGCAGCTTTACAATGGTATATTGAAGTATCTGGCGTCGCTGGGGCTTCCGCCGAGCATGGCGAGGGAGCTTATTGGAAAGGTCTATGAGCTGACCATGGAGGAGCCCTGGACATATCTGAGNGATGCGCGGGAGTTCGCCTCGCTACTGAATGCATGTGGCAAGACCGGCAACGAGTGGCTGGGGATCTCAATAGCTATGGGGGGCCGCGGGGCCCTGCTCGAGGAGGCTCAGAGGGTGCTCGAGGATTATAGAAGGAGGCTTGCTGAGGCAGTCGAGTACGCCATGAGGGATGAGTGCAGGCAGGAGCTGAAGAACCTGCTCGTGATAGATGGCGGGGGAGTGATAGATGATAGGCTGATAAGCTCTGTGGCCTCGATGCTATCCTCAATGGGGGTTCAGGGTGATAAGCGTATCTTAGTCGCGCTAGCGCAGTCCGAGGACTCGATAAAGGTTTCAGCTAGGAGCTCGAGAAAGCTCGTCGAGATGGGCTTGAACTTGGGAAAACTCCTCGCCGAGGTCGCTGAGCTCGTCGGNGGGAGGGGCGGCGGGCATGATGTAGCGGCCGGGGCAAGCATACCCAAGACCCGGAAGGCATTATTCCTACTGGAGCTCGATAGGGCTGTTGAGGAGAANCTCTCGGGGGNGAGGTGATGGAGGCCGGATCACAGGNTGCCGAGTGCGAGGCNAGGATACGGATGTGTTTTGAGGATGCCTTGATTGCGGAGATCGTGATGAAGGCTCTCCAGCCAGATAATGAGCCCCTTCCAAGCGGCATGCAGCTCTCNGCNAGGATGAGCGGCTGCGAGGTCATTTTCGAGGTTAGGTCGAGGAGACCGATAATGTCNCTCCTCACGACCCTCGATGATATACTCGCTTCGACGATTCTTGTGCTTAAGACTGTACAGTCCGTCGGCCAGCCCTAAATGCTATACATGGCTCAACTTCCTCCATGCTAGCCCCCTTATGAATGCTCGGAATCCGGTATCCGCAGGGGCATGATTCAGGTGAGCCGAGTTTTATCCAGATGCGTTCGANATCCTCGGCTGGGATCTCTTGGACAATTCTCCANGCTAGTCTACATGCTCCCTCGCGTGAGAGGCCGAGCTCAAAGAGCGCGCTCTCGATTATGCCATGCCTTCTGATGAGCTCCCATACCAGCTTCTCGCCCATCTCGCTGAGCATTATCTTCTCGCCTTCGACTCTTAGATAACCAACACACCTAAGCTTCTTCACCATCAGGGAGGCGGTCGGCTTCGAGACCCCGAGATCCTCCACTATCTCATATTGCCTCGCATAGCCCTTGCCTCGGGACCTCCTGAGAACGGAGAGGAGATATTCTATCGCCCTTGGGCTGAGCTTGGGCCTGCTAGGACTCACGGGCCACCACCATCCCGATGACCGCGATCGCCGAGAGTATTCCTATGCCGCCGCTCGGCGGGATATTCATGACCTGGGCCAGAGCATAGCCTCCAAGGCTCAAGGAGGTTGCCGACAGGTAGGATGCGGCGAAAAGCCTTCTCTTGAAGAACCTGACGGCGATCGCCCCCGGAATCGCTAGGAGTACGTGGGTGGCAAGAACTCCTATGCTCATTGAGAGTATCGAGGCCGCGAGGGAGCCGAGGGCGAAGAAGAGATAACGGTATAGNCTCGTGTTTATACCCATCGCCTCGGCNCCATCCCTATCGAAGGCGATGTACTTTATCTCACCACTTATCAGGTGCATCAAGGGCGCGGTTATCACTAGGCCGGTTAATGTTCTCTGAAGGTCTCCTAAAGTGGCCACTGCCGATGTCCCGGCGACATATACCCATGCCAGCGAGAGNCCGGTTGAGGATGCCTTAGCTAGGAGGTAACTGAATACAACGGTTATCGTTGTTGCNAGGGCAACANCGAGAGCTATGGAAACGTCCTCTGAGAATATCCTCTCGGATAGCTCGGCGACGAGTATCGAGAGGATCAGGGCCATTAGGAATGCTGTTACCGGGACTGGGAGGCTGATGCCCAACACCTCATTCAGGTAAACCCCGAGTATTGCACCACCGAGAATGGAATGAGTCATAGTCAATGCGAATAATATGCTCCTAGATATTATGAGGGGTAAGCTTATGGCCCCGATGAGGAGACCATTCGCGGCCGCTGATAGGTAAATTAGCAAGAGTAGGTCAAGCGGCATCCAAGCATCACCCATGATCCTCGCCGAGTATGAATCCCGCCGGTATCTCGGTCAAGCCTGGATAGGCCCTCCTGAGATTCTCTAAGGTCAGAACCTCGCCAGCCCTTCCTATGGCGTAGACTCGCTTATTCAGCAGGATCACGGTAGGNTCCAAGTGAATGCATGGGCTGAGCTCATGCGCGACGAGGAATATATCGATCCCCCTATCTCTATGCAGCCTATAGAGTAGATCAGCTATCTCGCATTTCATGTCGAAGTCCAGCATAGAGTAAGGTTCATCAAGGAGCAGCATCCTAGGCTCTCCGACGAGTGCTCTAGCGATGAGGACTCTCTGCCTCTGCCCGCCGCTAAGCTCGGAGAACTGCGCTGAGGGGTCATCCAGCCCGACGAGTTCGAGGGCTTCGCGAACCCTGCGCCTCACCTCTCCGGTCACGATCCTAGGCGGCAGGTTCCTCGACAAAGCCGCCATGGCTACAACCTCCTCAACGCTCATAGGTANCCGATGATCTATATCGATGACNTGCGGGATGTATCCGATGAGTCTCCTGACCCTGTTAGCCTCCCTCGGGACATCATATCCCATAATCCTTATCATGCCCTTTTGGGGCTTNAGCANGCCAAGCATAAGCTTCAGCAGCGTGCTCTTTCCGGCGCCATTCGGCCCCATGACGGCGCAAAAGAAGGGCGAGTCGAGCTCGAAAGAAACGTCCTCTAACGCCATCCTATCGCCGAAAGAATATGACACGTTCCTAAGCTCAACCTCACCCATGCCGCTTCACCCTCAGGATGAGCAATACTAGGACTAGCGCGAGCATAATATTAGCCACAAGTGATGGAAGCAGGAATGCATCCAATAAGCTTCCCGTGCTCCTCATGTTACCACCAGACTGAAGCCTGCTCTTAATTATGGATGCCGCGGATGCTGGGGCGAGCTCAGGCCTATCTGAGAAGTCAAGAAGCGGGATAAGCGCATACGGGACATTATTCTCTTCCAATGCTTTTATGATGGCTGAGCCCTCCGTGAGGCCCATATCGCTCATGAGCACGAGCGAGACCCTGCCTTCCCGAAAAAGTTCCACNATCTCGGCAACCTCCCTGGGAGAGGGCTCCACGCCGCGTTCAATCCTGAGCATGGCCTCCACGTCGAGACCGAGATCTTCGGCGATATACTGGAGCGCGGGATCCACAAGGGCAACNCTAACACCATGAACGCTCAATCGCTTGACAACATCCTCAATGAGCTTAATNCTCTCGAGATAAGCATCCAGTCTCTGCTTGAAGTACTCCGACTTATCCGGCATAAGCCTTAAGAGCTCGCCAGCGCACGCCTTAGCAATAGCCCTCAGGCCGCTTAACGAGAAGAAGTATCCATGTGGGTTCAGACTTCCATCTATCTCGAGAAGCCTCAACCCCTCCTTCTGATAATCACGGTAGTCTACAACTCGAGCCCTGATAAGCCCCTCCTTAACAAGCTCCCCAATCCTCTCCTCAACTGGGAGGTGATGCGGTCCTGTCATAACTATCAAGGATGCGCCGCCGATAAGCGATAGAAGTTCCTGAGTACTTGGCTCATAGCTATGTGGATCGGCGCCTGGCGGGAGAATTTCCTTCACATTAACATATTCTCCGCCAACCTCTTTGACGACGCTGGCCAAAGGCCCAGCAGTAACCACCACCAAGACCCTGCNCTCCTGAGTTGAGGCGTGACCCATCAAGAGAGCCAGAATCAGGAGGGCCGATAATAGAGCAGCCCCACCAACCCGGTAAATACTCATCCATCGGGTAAGCAGCACAGCCGTGATTAAAGTTTTATGCCATAAAACTCAGAATAGTCGTCTAAGGTTCCTCTTAGCCCCTCGTTAAAAGCACCCTTATATGCCGGGACAGCACCTCAAGAGTTACTATGGGCAAGGTTGATGGTCTACTGGTAGGCCTCGCGGCCCTCTCGGCAGCCTTCTACATTTATGGGCTTTGGGACAAGCCCTTTATAGCATTCTCATCTAATATATTGTTCCCAGTTTATGCTCTCATATCAGCTATCTTCGGGTTCGATGTCGCCCGAAGATATGGTCTCAGAAGTCTCCTCGGAGCGGTGTTCTTCTTCCTCGCACTTGGGCTATTCATCTGGTGTATTGGCGAGATCGTGTGGGCGATCTATGTCTTAGCATTTAGCATAGAGGTCCCCTTCCCTTCACTTGCGGACGTATTCTACATTACCGGATATGGCTCATTCTTTATCGGTTTCTTCATATTCATGAAGGTTTTCAGGTATGTCTTCTCGGAGCGGGCGATCATAGTGCCGTCGATCGTCAGCGGCTTGCTCATTCTAGCGATAACCTCATTCACGGTCGTGCCTGAAGCGTTTGCCCAATCGAGCAATATTGTGGAGGCTGTTCTAGCAGTGGCATATCCTATGCATGACGCAGCTCTCATAGCGCTTGCGGTAATCGCCCTCATGGTTTTCTGGGGAGGAAAGCTCGCCAAAGGATGGTTATACCTCCTAACAGGATTCATGCTCACAGGCCTAGTGGATATCTTCTATTACTATTACGACCTCCTCGGGCTGATATGGGAGGGGCACCCGCTGGAGCTACTCTGGCTTTTCTCATACCTAGCTATGGCTAAAGGATTTCACGACGTGTGGATAGGGCGGGAATAAGCATGGTAGCCCATGAGAAGAGGGATAGGGAAGTCCCTCATGAAGGTGGAATGAGTATTTTTCTCAAGAGGGTTTTAACCCGGCTTGTGATCCCCGGCCCTGCAGGGAAACGTTCTTATAATGCCCGCCGGGTCTGAGGGCCTAGAAATGTCGAGCAAGGCGAAGGCTGAGAAGAAGCTTCCAAAAATAGTCTATACGATTTACTCGCCGGAGTATTTCGGGTATAAGGAGATTGGGACTACTTGGGCGTATACGCCGGAGCAAGTTATCGGGAGGACGCTCTGGGTTAGCCTCTACACNCTTACGGGCGACTTCTCCCATCAATTCCTCTTGTTAAGGTTCAAGATCGTTAGGGTGAGGGACACGGTCGCGGAAACGGTCTTCTATGGACATGAGTATGGGCGGGAGTTCCTGAGAAGCCTCGTGAGGCGTGGGACGAGTAGGATAGACATGATAACAAACCTCGTGACAAAAGATGGGTTTCACTTGAGGGTTCAAACAACTGCCTTCACATACAACCGGATTGGAAGGCACTCGTGGAAAGCTAAGATGATAAGGAGGATAATGAGGGAGATCTTGGAGAGGTCTGCGCAGGAGCTCGCCCTCTCCCAGCTCTCGCAGGAGATGGTCTTGGGCAAGACGGCGTCCGACATATACCAAGAAGCGAAGAAGATAACAGCCCTCAGGCACGTCGGGGTGATAAAGAGCAAGGTCCTGAAGATACCGGAATGGGTTTATGGCGGAGAGAAGCTACCTGTGGCAGCGGTTGAGACCGAAAGATCGGGAGCGGAGGCAGAGGCTCCAGCAGGCTAGGGAGGCAGTCGCCCTAGAAGCCGCGAGACTACTTTATTATGGAGCATGCAAGGAGTATATTGAGGCTAAGAGGGTTGCTGCCCAGAAGCTGGGCATCGGCGCTCTTCCCAGCAACCGGGAGGTTGCCATAAAGCTCCTAGAGTATGCCGTTCTCGTGGAGGGTGATGAGTATTGGAGGAGGTTGAGGAGGTTTAGGGAGGAAGCCCTACATTTAATGATGACTCTCTCCAGCTTCAGGCCAAGGCTCGTTGGAAGCGTTTGGAGGGGGATCATAAAGCCGAGCAGCGACATAGATATCGAGCTGGACTTCACGGACCCGGAGCCCGTCAAGAGGAAGCTCCTNGAGGAGGGNTACAGGATCNTCGAGGAAGGCCCCATAGAAGTCCCCGAGCCCTTGAGATATGGAAGCCTGTGGAGAATAGAGGTCGAGACGCCGGCCGGGAGTAGGGCCGAGATAATATTGAAGGAGCATGAGTGGTATGTGAGGCCCCCCAGATGCGATATATATGGGGATCCTAAGAAAGGCTTAAACCCTGTGGAGTTGAGAGAAGTGCTGGAGAAGAGACCTGATGCACTCTTCATACCCGGTCTAGAAGGTGATGAATGATGGAGATAGATAGGGANACTTTCAGGAAACTTTTCCCACACCTCTACCGAGAGATGGAGCTAGGGAGGATGAGCCTATCAATAGACGCTATCAGGCTGGATGAGAAGGAGGCCGAGGAAGAGGCCTCGAGGCCGAGGGAGCCGACGATGCCGACGGCAATAGACTACTTGAGAAGATGCGATAACGANGATGAGGCCCTCGAGGTAATAGGCTACCTAGAGAAGAGGGGAGAGATCTCGGCGGAGCAGGCGGAGAGGCTCAGAAAACAAGTCAAGGAGCATGGCGTGAGGAGCTTCGGGAAGAAGAAGGAATGGGGTTATTACTCGACAAAATACCTAGGAGATGGGATAGAGGAATAGATCCTAGGCTCCTGTCTCCTCGATCATTGCTTCAAAGATCAATGATAATTCTTCGAGCCATCTTCTAGCGTTCGCATCGAATCTCGCATATCTCCTCGAGTAAAGTGCCACGGGAATGTCCTTATCGCCGAACCTTATTCCAAAATATTTTCCTGGTAAGGTTCACAAGGTTTATGGATGAATTATTGTTGGGATCCAGCATAACCATACGATATTCTATCTCGGAAATAAGCTTTCTAAAATACTATAATGGCCTCCTTGCTGTGGCGACTATTGAGACAACGTCCCCCCATTTTAGCTCATAGTTCTCTCCGATCCTGACCTTTCTCTTAGCATCGATGGCATAGAGGAATGTTCTTCCTAAATCCGTGTGTATCGCGTAGGCGAGGTCTCTTGGTGTGGAGCCGCTTGGGAGTATGTAGACGTCCGGGAGCACGTTTCCATCCTTATCCGTCAGTTTCTCCGGGTCTTCCACGGGGTATACCGGTATGTATCTCAAGACCTCGAAGTATGCCTTATTCACGACCTCCTGAACGCCTGTTGATCCCCACTTCTCGAGAACCTTTTCCTCGATGAGCTTCAGCGCCTTTCTCTGGTTCGCGGTGAGCTTTTCCTCATCTATTATCTCGAAGCTGCTGTCTCCGGGCAGATATCTTATCAAGCCTTTCTCTGCGGCCATCCTCAGGATACGCTCGGCCTCAGCACTCACGGGCACTACAGTATAGCCAGCGTTCTTCAACATCTTCACGCCATCCTCCGCCTCAGGAATATCGATCTTATTCGCTGCGACGATTATCGGTTTACTCTTCTCCCTAAGTCTCCTGACAAATGAGAGGAGCTGGCTTTCGCTCCACTTGGATGGCCTAGACTCATCGAGACCTAGTTCATCCACGGCCTCATCTATTAGCTTCCCGGTGATTCTGAGGCCCGATAGCTTCTTTGAGAGCTCGTCAATGAGCTTTGATACTCTGCTCTCGACAACCCTGCATATCCTCTTCCAGTCCTCTGATAGGAGGCCATAGATCCAGTAGTCGAGCTCCTCCTCAACTATTCTTACGTCCTCGACAGGATCTCCCATGCCGGGCTTAATNGGGTTGCCATCGGGATCCGTTGACCTTGATGCATCCGCGACGACTATCAGCGCGGANGCCTGCCTAATCTCGTCNAGGAANTGGAGCCCGAGTCCCCTTCCCATGTGAGCCCCCCTTATAATCCCTGGGCAGTCAATAACCTCNACGGGTATGAACCTGACACCATCCACGCATCTGCTATTNTTCGGATTATCCTTGACCCCAAGCTCCCTGCAGACACAGTTTATCCTGAGATAGCTCACCCCGCGATTCGGCTTTATCGTCGTGAAGGGGTAGTTCGCTATCTCAACAGGCGCCAATGTCATGGCCGCGAACAGCGTGCTCTTCCCAACATTAGGCTTGCCCACTATGCCGGCTAACTCCATCCCGGAAACCGTGACTGAAAATCTTTAAAACTGTTTCCCCCAAGACCCCATAGCTCAATCAAATCCATCACACATTAAGCCGAACGAATCTTTATTTTCTCCCATAGTTCCCTCAGATTGATGCGTTATGGCTAGGGTGACTATTGACAGGGATGGATGCATAGGATGCGGTGCTTGCTGGGCCCTCGTTCCAGAGTTCTTCGAGCAGAACCCTGATGACGGGAAAAGCCAGATAGTCGAAAAGTATAGGGTTGGTGGAAATCCAGCCGTCGGAGAAGCACCCGGTAATCTGTTAAATGATGTAAAGAGCGCCGCTGATGGATGTCCGGTTGGCGCAATAAAGGTCGAGGGGTGATAACCTCCTTACTCTTCCCGCCTCTTTTTCTCTAATTTCTTTCTGATTCCTCTTAAGAGTGGTTCAGGGAGCTGAATCTCCTTATCATTTAATATTGCTGGGTGATGTGGATCGATCATTACGACCTCATACCACTTGTATAAGCCATCTTCGGCGATCCAGTAGGCTCCGAGCGGGTAAAGGTTTGGATACTTCTTTTTCGCGCGCTGGATCGCCTCCTCCTTCATCGAGACATTCACCTTGTGTTTCACGACTCCGAGGGCTTTCGGCCTTCTGCCTGATCTCGGNCTAGGCTTCTGGAACCCGCCCTTTCTAACCCTGACCCTGAGCACGATGAATCCCTGCTTCGCCTTATAGCCGAGCTTTCTAGCCCTATCCAGCCTGAGAGGCTTCCTAACCCTGACTACTGCGGGCTCCTTCCGCCACTTGATCAGCCTCTGCCTCATTAGGGCCCGGAGCTCCTCAGGTTTCTCCCGCCACAGCTCCTCAAGCTTCACGTAAAGCCCCATTCTCCCGCCACAGCCTCATGAGGCATATTTAACCATATTCCGCGAATATTCCCGTCACTTGGTCATCAGTAGGAGTAGTTGATGGGACTCGAGGATCGCGGCAGCGAGAAGACATACTAGTATTGCTGGTATGGCGAGCTTGAGTGCTTTAACATATTTCC
>JGI24721J26819_10006994_pt1 | contig 10834 bp, 8 predicted proteins | sample YelNatPaOPGAMG01_FD_26819 | JGI IMG/M metagenome (IMG submission 26819)
CATCGAGAAAAATCCCATGATAAGATGGACATAAGAAAATGAAAAAATCATATTTCTTAATAACTCTTTTTTGCTTGATTCTTGCATCAAAAACACTCTTACTTGCAGCCCCGTCAATGTCATCTAAAGTAATTGTACTCCATGATAACTGGCTAATTCAATCATCCAGTAAGTTGGCCTCAGATGGGAGACAGATTTCCGATATTTCGTTTCCCGCAGTGAACTGGTACAGGGCTGTGGTTCCGTCTACTGTACTTGGAAATCTCATTTCAGATGGAATTTTCAAGAACCCGTTTCAGGGGAGAAATCTTGATAACATTCCCGATTCTCTTTTCGAAAAGCCATGGTGGTACAGAACAACATTCTACCTCCCCCCAATGTTTAAGAAGGAGACGCAGGTTTCAATTAAATTTCTTGGTATAAACTACAGAGCAGACATCTGGTTGAACGGCAACTTTGTTGCAAGTAATGATTCTGTGTTTGGAGGATTCAGACAGTTCGAATTTAACATTACTAAATATTTGAAGTTCGGTTCTAAAAATGTGCTCGCTGTCAAGGTTTACAGACCTATTCCTGGTGACGTCACATTGGGATTTGTAGACTGGAACCCGACGCCTCCTGACCACGACATGGGTCTATGGAGACCTGTTGAGCTTCACATTTTTGAAGGAGTAGAAATCAAGGATCCATTTGTAGCCAGCTCAATAGATACAGCTACATTAAAAAGCGCTGACTTGACCATCTCAGCTGAGTTAAGCAACCATCTTGATCAAGAAGTCACTGGTGTTATCTCAGGTATGATTGGAAAAATAAAGTTTTCAAAGAAGCTCACACTTGCCCCAAAGTCAACTACAACTGCTGTATTTGATGTGAATGAATTCCCTCAGTTACATATTGTTCACCCGCGATTATGGTGGACGCACGACTTTGGCAGTCCAAATTTGTACAACCTTCATCTTGAATTCAAAATAAAAAATGAAGTCAGTGATGCAAAGGAAGTTCGCTTCGGGATAAGGCAAATAAGTGATTACATAAATGAGGCTGGCTTTCGAGGATACAAAATCAATGGGAGAAAAATANTAATTCGTGGTGGAGGGTGGACCGACAACATTTTTTTAAATGAGGACAAGAAAAACCTCGAGTCTCAAATTGACTATGCTGTTAACATGCATTTAAATACCATCAGGATGGAAGGTTTTTGGGGAGAGAGCAGNGATATTTATAATTTGTGTGATGAGAANGGTATCCTCATCATGGTTGGCTGGAGNGCACAGTGGGAATGGAAAAATGTCTTTGGAAAGGAAGATGATGAATTTGGGGGAATAAAAACTGCGGAAGACATGGCAACAGCTGCGCGTTCTTTTGAAGATCAGGTGAAATGGGTTCGCAATCATCCAAGTATCTTTGTTTGGGTATACGGGAGCGACAAACTCCCAAGGCCCGAATTAGAAAAGGCATATCTCAAAATACTTGCTAAATATGACACTACCCGGCCGTTCCTTGGATCTGCAAAGGAACATACCAGNGCACTTACAGGTCCTACAAGAGTAAAGATGCGCGGGCCATACGACTATGTTCCTCCAATATATTGGTTTGTTGACACAACTTATGGCGGGGCATTTGGATTTAACACAGAGACCGGACCGGGCCCACAGGTACCCCGAGTGGAATCTTTAAAGAAAATGTTGTCGCCAGATTCACTATGGCCTATTAATGGCGAATGGTACTATCACTGCTCAAAAGGAGTATTCAAGCGCCTCGATAGGTACGACGAAGCTATAGACAGAAGGTTAGGAACTCCTCATGGATTATCTGATTACGAAAGAAAAGCCCAGTATACAAACTATGAGGCTATGCGAGCTATGTTTGAGGCATTTGGAGCATCTAAATTCAATGCCACAGGAGTCATACAGTGGATGTACAACTCGGCGTGGCCAAAGATGTGGTGGCAATTGTACGACTATTATTTAAATCCAACAGGGGCTTTTTATGGTGCTNAAAAAGCCTGTGAACCCGTTCATATTGAATATAATCCCGCAAACAGCAAAATTTACGTCGTAAACTCCACTTTGCAAGATATTGACAATCTCAGGTTTGTTGCCCGACTTTACGATTTCAACTTAANAAAGCACTATGAAGTCAAAGGAGTGTGCTCCTTAGAGTCCAACTCTGCAATTTCTGTTGCAACAATCCCACAAAAAGACTCCCTTTCGTCGACATATTTCCTCGACCTACGCTTGTTAAAAGGCAACAAAACGGTGAGTTCTAACTTTTACGCCCTCTCAACTTCTAATGACACGCTTGACTGGGACAAATCCACATGGTATGTGACGCCAGAAAAATCATTTGCAAACCTGAACAAACTAAATGAACTCCCACAAACAACTCTTGAAGTTAAGCATCAATTTATCCAGCTTGGAAAGAAATCTCTCATCAAAGTCACACTCCATAATTCATCAAATCACTTAGCATTTATGGCTTATTTACAGGTGAAAAATCTAAATACAAACGATTACGTCCTTCCAATCTTCTGGGATGAAAACTACATATCCCTTCTCCCCGGCGAATCAAGATCAATCACCGGCTATTTTTATTCCAATACGAAAACTTTCAAACAACTCGCTCTGGAAATTTCAGGCTGGAACGTCGATAGAAAGNTGTTCANGTGAATTGAAAGCCGAAAAGTTATTGGTTTGATCATTTGACTTCAGTAAGAGGTCTAAAGTGAAGAACAAGCATACACAATTGGAAAGAAGCTTGGGCCTCATCCATGCCACTGCAAGTAACATGGCAACTATGGTTGGTATTGGCCCGTTTATTACAATTCCCCTCATTGTAAGTGCAATGGGCGGCCCGCAGGCGATGCTCGGTTGGTTTGTAGGTGCATTAATAGCGATTTCGGATGGACAGGTCTGGGCTGAACTGAGCACTTCTCTTCCAGGGGAGGGTGGATCCTATGTTTACCTTCGAGAAGCCTACAAAAAATACTTCGGAAAGTTAGCAGGGTTTTTGTTTGTCTGGACATTTTTACTTAGCGGCCCCTTAGAAATTGCATCTGGCTTTGTAGGAATGGTCCAGTACGCTTCCTATATTTGGCCANTCTTAAATGGGACTAATATACGGTTACTTGCTTTTACAGTTGGTGTCTTCACCATCATTCTTCATTACAAGAAAATAAAATTCGTGGGTACTATTACAGTGATTTTATGGATCGTAATGCTAATTACAGTAAGTATTACGATCATTGTAGGATTGAGCCACTTTAATGTAGAGACCGCCTTCAATTTCCCAAAGGGTTGGTTCAGTTTCTCATGGGGTTTTGTTTCGGGCCTTGGTGCGGCAACATTAATTGCAATGTATGATCTCATGGGGTACTATAACGTTTGCTATGTTGAAGAAGAAGTTAAGAGGCCCGAGTACGTTTTCCCACGGGCAATAATATTCTCTGTTATCGGGGTAACGCTCATTTACGCCGTGATGAACATATCTATACTCGGTACCATGCCATGGCAACAAATAGGAAAATCAAACCATGTGGTATCGGACATGTTCGGAAAACTACTGGGAAATGATGTAGCCGTTGTATTGACAATACTCGTAATTATTACAGCATACGGCTCCACTTATTCTCTAATGATGAGTTATTCTCGGCTCCCGTTTGCGGCTGCACGTGACGGATTCTTTTTTAAATGGCTTGGAGAAATCCATCCGCGAAAACATTTTCCTCATTTTTCATTATTGACAGTTGGACTAATGACCTGTTTTGCCAGTTTGTTCAACCTTGATTTTATCATAGGCGCTTCCCTTTCGAGCCGAATCCTCATCCAGTTTCTTGGTCAGATCGTGGGGCTTACACTCTTGAGAAAAGATAGACCCGACATTAGACGACCATTTAAGATGTGGCTCTATCCCGTTCCTTCAATCATCGCATTCGTTGGATTCACCTTCATATTTCTGAGCTCAGGATTGGAAGCAATCAGCCTGGGCCTGGGATGGATGGTTTTAGGTGCTTTTTTGTACTTCTTGTGGAATCGTAGAGGTTCAAGAATAGATGAAAACAAATCACTCCAGGATTTGTAAGAGTTGCATTTACGAGCTATATTATTGTAGGACACGATGGGGAGAATAGGCTAACACAACTAATTCGAAACTTCGTATTTTTCAGGTAAAAGTCAAAAAGAGCAATGTCGTCTTCACAAAAAGAGCATTTTCAAGGAATTCTTGAAATTATTTCACCAAATCATGCATTTGTTCGCTCGTTATCACTAACACTCGTAGGGAAAAATAGTGACCCCTTTGTACCCCGATCTATTATCAGCAGTTTTAGGTTGAGAGAAGGAGTGTTTATTACCGGTTCCGTAGTGAAAACGGGGAACGGTTCACGCGCGACACATATAGAGTCGGTTAATGGAATCCCTCTTCAAAGATGGAAGGAAATTAAAGAGCTATCCCAACTCGACGCTATCTCGCCCAACGAACCCCTAAAGCTGGAGCATTCAGGTGGGGACTTAGCCTTGAGAATAATTGACCTTTTTGCACCCATAGGAAAAGGTCAGCGCGCACTAATAGTGTCACCACCAAAAGCCGGGAAGACAATTCTTCTTCAACAAATTGCAAAGGCAATAAACAAAAACCACCCAGATTTGGATCTAATTGTTCTATTAATAGATGAACGTCCTGAAGAGGTCACAGATATTCGCAGAAACATAAAAGCAGAAATTTTTGCCAGTTCTAATGATAGTGACATTTCAAATCATGTTCGGCTAGCAAGGTTAATTCCAGAATATGCAAAACGAAAAGTGGAAAGTGGTAGAAATGTTGTACTCATGATCGATTCTCTTACGCGAATAGGTCGTGCTTTTAATTCACATCAGCGCAGTACTGGGCGAACAATGTCCGGAGGGGTTGACATACGCGCGCTCGAAATACCAAAGCGCATTTTTGGTGCTGCAAGGAAGTGTGAAGGGGCTGGTTCACTGACTATCATTGGTACAATTCTCGTTGAAACTGGTTCCAGAATGGATGAACTCATATTTCAGGAATTCAAAGGAACCGGAAATATGGAAATAGTGCTCGATAGAGAATTAGCACAAGAGAGGATTTTCCCTGCATTCAATTTAAATGCATCGGGAACACGGCGGGAGGAACTATTTTTTACAGCTGGGATGGAACGCTTGCACGAGCTTCGGCGCTCAATTTCAAAGCTGTCTAACAGAAATGCAATTCTGGCAATCAAGAAACTTCTTGAAAGATACCCCACCAATGATAAACTCTTTACCGCTTCTTAGACTTTAAGGCAATATTTAAAGGCCGAAATTTTGTTTTGCTGACGGTTATCTTGTCAACTACAAACCCAGGTTTGCACTTCTTTGTTCCTCAGGTCTCATGCACCACTATTTCATTTCTTCGAATTCACCAGTTTGCCTGTTCTTACGAACATTGTCCCAGTTGAAGTATCGACCGTTCATAGCAATGTAGACACCTGGCGGCAAAGTTTCAGCAAAAGCAAGTGCCGCTCCAAGGTTGAACAGTCCATCTGAACTCCCAAATTTATATGGTATCATTGCCCCAGTTAGAACCACTGTTTTGTTCTTTATAACCCTTCCCAGTGTGCGAGCAGTCAATTCCATTGTATCTGTACCATGTGTTATAATTATTTTGTCTTCTTCACACTTTAAGCAATTCTCGAGGATAATTTCACGATCTTCGTCTGTCATTTCAAGACTGTCAATCATCATTAAAGTTCTGATGCCAACTTCAACTTTGCATCTACCGAGTTTCAACATTTCAGGAATGTGAGTATCTTTGAAGTAAAGTTGCCCCGTCAGCTCGTTATATTCCTTATCGAAAGTGCCTCCTGTAACGAATATTCTAATTGCCATTTTTGTATAATTTAATTAATTCCATCATATCAAACAGCAAAAAGAAGAATCAATTAACACATTGTAATTGCTTTATCCGTTTGTTAGATTTTCCACGTGCTGGGTAAAATTTCCCCGCACCGAGTGCATTGTCATTCGAACAAAGGAGCAAAAACCAGAGTGTATGGAGGAGAAAATGAGCCTTCATTTAAACCGAAGGTCATTTCTGACCAAGTTTGCATCAGCTCTAGCCGGGATTGGATTTCTTCGGTCTGGTACAACAGCTGCCACTATTGGAAAATTATTCACACCTGGCGCAAAGGAACAGATGCCTACTCGTAAGCTTGGTAAAACTGGGTATCTTGTAAAGATATTCAGTCTAGGAGGTCAATCAACTCTTGAGCAGCCNGGGACTGACAGAGAATCGGAAGAAATCATAAACAGGGCAATCGATCTTGGAGTGAACTACATAGATACCGCAGCAGCTTACGGCAACGGAATAAGTGAAACTTATATCGGTCGAGTGATGAAGACGAGGAGAAATGAGGTTTACCTCGCAACAAAGACNCATGATAGATCGTACGACGGCTCCATGAGGCTCCTCGATCGGAGCCTGAAAAACCTCCAAACAGACCATCTGGACGCATGGCAAATTCATAATGTGCGCACAAAAGATGATCTTGATAAGATATTCTCAAAAGACGGTGTACTTAAAGCAATGGAAAAAGCTCGAAATGAGGGGATCGTCAGATTCATTGGAATTACCGGTCACATGAATCCCTTTGTACTCGCNGAAGCTATTCGCCGTTATGAATTTGATACCATTCTTATGGCTTTGAATGCTGCGGACAAACATCATAACTCATTCATTGAAAACCTTCTTCCAATAGCAGTTGAAAGAAATATGGGTATTATCGGAATGAAGATTCCAGCCCGCGGCCGGATCTTTANTGACCACGGCATAACAAATATGAGCCAAGCTATGAGATATGTCCTCACGCAACCAGTTAGCACTGTTATTGTAGGCATTGACACACTCCAGCATCTTGAGGAGAACGTGTCAATTGCTGCGCATTTTAAACCNATGACAAAAGAAGAGCTTATAGAGGCTGAAAACCTAACAGCATCATATTACAAAGATGCAAGCTGGTTCAAGTATTACTGGTAAACTATGAAAATGTAATCCCTCGGTAAAGTAGGTTCTGTTCGAACTTGTCACCCTGTTTCCCCTGAGTGAGCAATTTAAATTTCTTTAACTAATTTAGAGGTAATAATGGACAAGAAAAGATTCCCTGAAGTTTTTTATAATATGACAAGCGTGGTCGGAGCTGCAATTGCNTTTGTCAGCTTTGGTGTGATAGTNCTGTTAATGATTGTTGACTTGTTCTGGAAATCTTTTCCGCCCTATTTTGGGCTTGTTACGTACATCCTGATGCCAAGCATCCTGATCCTGGGATTATTAATCATTCCTGTCGGAGCCATTATTCAACGAAGGCGTCTGCACCGACAAAAAACGGGACAGGAAAAACCACCATTTCCTAAGATTGATCTCAATGATAACAGGCAGCGCACCGCCTTCTTTTTCTTCAGCACAGGTACACTGCTCCTGATTTTCTTGACAGCTATCGGAGGGTATCGTGCGTTTGAGATAACAGAATCTGTCACATTTTGTGGAAAGGTTTGCCATGCAGTGATGAAACCGGAATACACAACATACACACATTCACCCCATGCACGCGTTGCATGCGTTCAGTGTCATGTTGGGCCAGGCGCTAGCTGGTATGTGCGATCCAAACTATCAGGTGCGTACCAGGTATATGCGGTACTTTTCAACAAATATCCACGCCCAATTCCAACACCCATCAAAAACCTACGCCCGGCCCGCGAAACATGNGAGCAATGTCATTGGCCACAATCGTTTGTTGGCGAGAGGAGGATTACAAAGGAGTATTTCATGGAAGATTCCTCCAATAGCAGGTGGACAATAGACATGCTCTTGAAGATTGGACAGAGCACAGCCGCAGAAGAGAAGCGCGCTCCTGTCCACTGGCATGTTACAAATACCGTAGAGTATTTATCAACCGACTCTACATTGCAGAATATTACGTGGGTGAGGGTTGTAAAACCTGATGGCAAGAGCCAGGTATTCACGACCGACAACAATCCATTCACACCTGATTCTGTAAGGAAATCAAAAGTGAAAACAATGGATTGCATGGATTGTCATAACAGACCCACACATATCATAAAGACACCAGGTGATGCAGTTAATGACGCAATGGCATCCGGTGCTATTGACCCATCGCTCCCATGGGTAAAGCAGGTGGCTGTCAATGCTCTTCTGCCTCGTTACACAAATACACAAATTGCTCTCGACAGTATCGCAGTTAGCGTAAATAGCTTTTACCGGGAGCGATATCCGCAAATTGCTTCTCAAAGAGCTGGAGAAATCAATAAAGCTATAACAACTTTAAAAGGTATTTACCAAAACAATTTTTTTCCTTATATGAGGGTTGACTGGCGTGCATACAATAATGACATTGGCCACATGAACTATCTCGGTTGCTTCCGCTGCCATGATGGAAATCATAAGAGCGAAAATGGACAGGTAATCCCCAACAAATGCGAGACTTGTCACATTATTGTTTCACAAGGCCCAAAACTTGCTGAAGATGTGAATTTGTCCGGGGTGGAGTTTAAACACCCAACCGACATCGGCGATGCGTGGAAAACGGGATTGTGTACAGACTGCCATGATGGAACCCAATAAAGAAAAGATTTCTAATCAAAACAATTGAGCGGTTCTTTTTAACGAGCCGCTCTTTTATTCCACCAGCGACCACCTAAGAATTTCCTCGTCAACAGGCGTATAACGAAATAAAGCATAATTATAAAGAGAGAAGTTACAATGCTCCATAAAATGGCACTATTCAGATTAGTTATCGATCTGGCAACAAAAACGGACATGCCAAAGCCAGCTTCAGTAAAAAACCATGACCAGATAACCGCCCCGATCAAGTTGTAGACAACAAACGGAAGAAGTGATACGTTGTATATGCCAAGAGCGATTGGAATCACATTTCTTATCCCATAAAAAAAGCGGGCAAAAAGCATTAAAGGTGAACCATATTTTTGAACGGCATTCATTGTCGCCGCCACCTTTTTGCCTAACCGACGCTGAAGAAATCCCCATTTGGTCCATAAAATTCTTCCGATGTAAAAATAAAGCATGTTCCCGAGAAAGGAAGCAATACTGCCAACCACAATGACACCTGGTACTGTCACTCCCCCACCCCTGGCAAGTGCTACTCCTGCCAACAAACCAATCTCTCCACTGAAAGAAACAATCACAAATACNGTCAGGTATCCACTTGGCAATATAAAGATTTGCACATTGTAGAATACAAAGCAAAAACAACAACTCCAAGGGAGCTAAATTGGATTATCTTGAATCTGGTGCTTGTGGTCAGTACATTTTTCTGATGAGACAAAGAAGAATAATCATAATTTTATCTGTCATTATAACAATATTCATTTCCGAATCCTACGCGCAGCGATCGAGTGCTTTCAGGATTGCAAGATTGAAATACGATGGTGGAGGGGATTGGTATAATGACCCGCTTGAAGAGCCAACCTTGCTTAAATTTATTCGCCAGCACACCAATATCGACGTGGACCCAAATTACTATTTCGTGGACATTATGAGCGATGACATTTTCGCATATCCATTTATATTTATGACTGGCCATGGAAATATAAATTTCACAGACCAGCAGGCGAAAAGGCTGAGAAAATATCTCGAAAATGGTGGCTTCCTCTATGCTGATGATGACTATGGAATGGACAAGGCCTTCAGAAGAGAGATAAAGAAAGTCTTTCCTGACAAGGATCTCGTGGAACTTCCATTCTCATATGGTTTGTATCATTGCGTGTACGGATTCCCTAACGGAGTTCCCAAGATACATAAACATAATGGGTTACCACCGCAGGGCTTCGGAATCATATTGAATGGCAGACTTGTTGTTTATTATACCTACGAAAGCAATCCATCGGATGGATGGGATCCTCCAGAAGTGCATCACGATCCTGAATCAAAAAGGCTGGAGGCTCTTGAATTTGGCACCAACCTCGTATACTGGGCTCTGACACATTGAGTCAAGTTATGGATGGCAATCTGAAACGCATCANNTCATTATACAGGCGCAAACTTCGAGTTCAGCTGCTCAACGGTCTTCTTATGGTGACCTCTTCTACAACTGTGGCAATTTTATTTGCATCTGGGTTGGAATCTTATTTCAAATTTTCTCCAAACTTTCGTTCTGTCCTTTTTTTACTCATTATATTTACGTTTTCTTTTAGCATTTACACTTTTCTTCTCCCCAAGCTTCGTAAGTATTTGTCCAATCCAAATCTCGACGATCTCAAGCAAATCACACTCGAGATAGGTGAAAGATTCCCNGAGATCCGCGATAGGCTGAGGAATGCCATTGAACTGGCTTTTTCTGTCGATTCACAGCTATATTCAGTTGAGATTCAGCGAGCTTTCATACAGAATACATTTTCAGAGTTCTCAAAACTTCAAATAGAAAATTCACTAAAGTACAAATTGAGGACTAAAACAATTGCGGCTTTCTTATCCACTACGGCTGCAGCAATAATTGCTTTGATATTATTCCCATACGAGATTCCATCAGCAATAGGAAGAATTGTAAACTTCTCAACCAATTATAAAACAGCCTTACAGTACGAGATAGAAGTAAAACCAGGAAATGTGCAAATCCCACGTGGAGATACATTGAAAATTCTTGTGCACATCAAATTTGTTTCTCATGAGAAAATTCCACCTGCAACTGAGCTATTCGCGAGGTACTTTGGTGAACAAAAATTCGAGAAACAGCTTTTGAAGCAAGATTCAGATGGCATTTTCACATCGATCTTTCCAAACATAAGAAACAGCATCGAATACTTTGCAG
>JGI24721J26819_10006997_pt1 | contig 10829 bp, 9 predicted proteins | sample YelNatPaOPGAMG01_FD_26819 | JGI IMG/M metagenome (IMG submission 26819)
TTTGGTTATTCCTATGACCAGAATCAGGGCATTCTTCTGGAGAGGGTCCTGGAACGCTTGAACATTCCCATTCCTGTCAGCAGCTACGAGATCCTGCTTTGAGTTGATCCTGCCCGCTTTAAAGGCCCTTTTTGCCCCCATTTTGCCCTTTGGAGGCCCACTCAATTACATTCATGAGGAATTCATCATAAAGAAGAAAACGGCCCTTTCTGGGGCAAATTTGGCCAGGTTGACTTCTTTGGGAGTCCCTAAAAGGAAAAACCCTATCCGGGAAAGGACTCCAAAGGAACTAAAAGCCCCTATAAAGCCACTCTACCCGGGATGGAAGACCATGGGGATGCCCTTCCTCCAGCCCCTGCCATTCCTTAAGCGTGTAAACGAGGAGATCCACCGGAACAGGGATTTCTATAAAGTCAAATTCCCGCCCCCTTTCCATAAAGGGTAAGGGGGATTCCTTGAGGATGATAATGGCATCCAGATCGCTTCCCGGGCCCCAGTTTCCTTGAACAAGGGAGCCAAAAAGACCTATGCCCAAAATTCGGGGATCGGCCCGAGCTTTTTCTGCCCAGGACCTGAAGGCCTGAAGCACGATTTCCCGATCAGGCCATTTTAAAACGGACGAACTCAATGATCTCACTGGCATAATCCACCGCCATTTTGCTTTGAAGGGGACCATAATGCTCAAAGGGCGCTCCCTCGGGATGCCCGTTGGGATAACGAGAGGGAACGTAGAAATTGTCCAGGACCTTTCCCTTTTCCACAAGTTCCTGAGGTACCTGAAGCGATTGGGGAAGTTCTTGAAGAAGCCTGGCTACTAAATGACCCCATGCTTCCTGACCGGAAAAAAGGTGAAGTGCTTTGACCGCCTTTTCCGCAGCTTGCTGGGCAGCAAAGCAGGCCCACTCGTGTCGGCCCCACTGGGCGGAATCCTTGGCCTGTTCCAAATCCCGCAATGCTTGTTTTAACCAGTCCCCTGCTCTTTGTGGCATCTCAGCTCCTTTTTGTATTATATCACGTTCCCCCTTCTCGCTTTCTGCAGGGACATTCTTTTGCGATAAAATGGATCAAAGCCATAGATGAGGGGTGTTTATGCGGATAAAAAACTTGAATGATTTCTTCTACATGGTGCGCTTCGGGCTGCTCACGGTCTCCTTTCCCGCGCTCTTTCAGGGCCTCTGGGCAGGAATCACCGCTCCCTTCCTGGAAGCCTCTTACAGGGATCCCAGGGGAGGGTTCCGGAAAAAGAAGTCCTCCCTTCCTGGAGCGTTCTTGAACCTGTGTTCCCCAAAGAAAATTCCGCTTCCGGAGGACCCGGGCAGGGTCCTTTCCTGGGAAAATGAGGGAGGGGTCCTCCGGCTTTCCCTGGAAAGGGGTTTCAGGGAAGTGAAGTTTCTCGCCCCCGATTTAATCAGGGTCAGGNTTTCCCAAAAGAAGATGGATGATGAGCCCCNATCCTTCGCNGTGGAAAAGGGGGACTGGCCTCCGGTTCCTTATAATTTAGAGGAAGGGGAGGGGAAGCTCCTTTTGAAGAGGGAGGAGGCGGTGCTCGAGCTCAGCTTAACTTCCGGTTTGCTCTCGCTTTTTTCTCCGGAGGGCCGGACCCTCTTCCAAGAGAGGAAGGTTTCCTTTGAAGGGGAAAAGACCTCTCTTTCCTGCGATTTGGGGGGCGAGGCCCAGTTTTACGGCCTGGGGGAAAAGGCTTCCTCCCTGAACCATAAAGGAAAGCGCTTCCGCCTCTGGAACAGTGATCCTGTGACCTACGATTACGGAAGCGATCCCCTTTATTCCAGCATCCCCTTCTTCCTCGTCTTAAGGGAAGGGAGGTTTATGGGAATTTTCCTGGACAACCCCTCTTCCACCTTCTTCGACTTTGGCAGCGATTCTCCCTTCTTCTCCTTCGGCTCTGGGAAGGGAGAGTTCGTCTTTTACCTCTTTTTAGGGCCTTCCGGGGAAAAGGTCCTTTCCCGCTATTCTGAGCTTACGGGAAAGCCTCCCCTTCCTCCCCTCTGGTCTTTGGGATACCATCAGAGCCGCTGGAGCTACGATTCGGAAGAGGAAGTCCGGCGCATCGCCCGGGAACTCCGCAGAAGGAAAATCCCCTGCGATGCCATTCATCTGGACATCGATTACATGGAGGGATGGCGCTGCTTCACCTGGAACAGGAAGCGCTTCCCTTCTCCGGAAAAGCTTGCCTCGGAGCTCAAAAAGGAGGGGTTCAAGCTCATTCCCAACGTGGACTGCGGGATCAAGAAAGATTTGAACTACTGGGTCTTCCGGGATGGGGTAGAAAAGGACGTCTTCCTCAAAACCCCTGAAGGGAAAATATATTACGGGCCGGTCTGGCCGGGATACGCTTGTTTTCCCGATTTCACGGAAAGCCGGGTGAGGAATTGGTGGAAGGACCTGAACGCCACTTTGAGCGAGGTGGGAATGGCCGGGGTGGAAAACGACATGGACGAGCCCTCGGTCTTCGGCAGGGGGACTGTCCCCAATTTTTTGCTTCACAGAAACGAGGGGAAGCCCCTCTATCACGAGGATTGTCACAACGCTTATGGCCTCCTTGTGGCTAAATCCAGCTGGGAAGCCTGGCGCCACCTCCGCCCCCAGGAGCGCCCCTTCGTTTTGACCCGCTCCACTTACGCCGGAGGACAGCGCTACGGCGCCACCTGGACCGCGGACAACCAGAGCACCTGGGAGCACCTCTGGCTTTCCATCCCCATGTGTCTGAATCTGGCCCTCTCCGGATTCTCCTTCGTAGGGGTGGACGTGGGAGGGTTCGCCCGCCACGCCACGGGAGAGCTCCTGGTGAGGTGGACGCAGTTGGGGGCTTTCCTCCCCTTCTTCCGCAACCACTGCGCTAAGGCCATGCACCGTCAGGAGCCCTGGGCCTTTGGCCAGCCTTACGAGGACGCCTGCCGGAAGGCCATCGAGCTGCGCTACGAACTTCTGCCCTACCTTTACAGCGCTTTCTTCAAATGTTCCCAAACCGGGTTTCCCCTAATCCGGCCCCTGATCTTCGATTGGCCGGAGATCGAGGAGTTTCAAAAAGAGGACCGGGAATTCCTCTTGGGGGATTCCCTGCTTTTGGCCCCTGTTCTGGAGGAGAAGGCCCGGGTGCGGGAGGTGACCCTTCCTCCGGGGAACTGGTGCGATTACTTCACGGGCANACCCTATTTGCCGGGAAAAGCGCAGCTTGAAGTCGATTTATTCTCCATCCCCCTTTTTGTGAAATCCGGAGCNATCNTNCCCACCTGGAANGTGCAGCAATTNATCGGGGAGGAGCTCCCCCAGGAGGTGATTTTGCGCCTCTATCCAGGTGAGGGGGTCTCNTTTCTCTACGAGGACGATGGCTTAAGCATGGCCTATCGGGAAGGGAAGTACTTGCTCACGCGCCTGGTCCAGAGCCTCACCGGGGAAGGGATCGAGGTGGGAATAGAACGGGAGGGGGAGGAGAATCTGGGAGCCAGGATTTATACTTTCAAAGTTATGGGTTTAAAGGCCGAGCCGGAAAAGGTGGAAGTGGACGGAAAGGATTTTTCACAGTGGGTCTTTGAGGGAGGCGTTCTCACCTTCACCGTGGAGCGCCCCATGAGGGTAAAAATTGCACTGAGAAAGGACTGAGACAAATGAAAGTGGCCATCATCGGTGGAGGGGGAACGCGCACCCCCATTCTGGTAAAGGGGTTGCTGGAACAGGAAGAGGACCTGAAGCTGGAGGAAATTTGCCTTTACGACATTGACCCGGAGAGGCTTTCCTTAATTTCTCTGGTGCTTGAGGAGCTGCTTGAGGAGGTGCGGCCAGCCAATTCCAGGGTGAGCCTCCGCTATGCTCAAAATTTGAAGGAGGCTTTAAAGGGAAGTTCCTTTGTCTTTCTCACCATGAGAGTGGGAAAGGAGGAAATGCGCATCTTAGATGAGCGCATTCCTTTAAGTTTGGGGCTCATCGGGCAGGAGACTGTGGGCGCAGGGGGAGCGGCCCTGGCCGTGCGCACGGTCCCCAAAGTTCTGGAGATTGCCCGCCTGATCCAGGAGGAATGCCCCTCAGCCTGGGTGATCAACTTCACCAATCCCTCGGGGATGGTCACGGAAGCCCTCCTCAATTTTTCCCCACTGGAGAGGGTGGTGGGGATCTGCGATGGCCCCTCGAGCATCAAAGCCCTGCTCTCCCGCTTCCTGGAGGTCCCGGAGGAGGAGATCTTCCTGGACTACTTCGGCTTGAATCACTTAGGATGGGTGAGGGGAATTTTCGTCCGGGGGGAGGATTACCTTCCCAAAGTGATGAAATACCTGCCCATGTTTCCCGCTATCGAGAAGCTGGTGCAGTTCCCCGTGGACTTCCTTTTAAAGCTGAGGATGATCCCCAACCCTTACCTCCGTTACTACTATTTTCCGGAAAAGGTGCTGGAGGAAATGCGCAGGGAGCCCCAAACCAGAGGGGAGAAGGTCAAGGAGATGAACGAGGCCCTCTTTGCCGCCTTGAAAGAGGGGAAGAGGAAGCCCCTCGAGGTCTATCAGGACTACATTTGGAGAAGGGAGTCCCAGGGTGGATTTCTGGGAGGAAGGAGGCCGCGGGGAGGGTTTTTCAGGAGGAGGGGGTCCTCCCGGGGTGAGGCTGGAAGCGGGGAGTCCCACGGGGAGTTTATGGGGCGCGAAGGGTCCTCTGGCGAAAAGGCCGGGGGCGGGGAATTCTCTGGGGGAGAGGCTGGGAGCGGGGAATTTTCTGGCCCAAGAGCTGGGAGCGGGGAGTCCGATTACGGGGAGGCAGAGGAGGGTTTCACTTTAGAGGAAGGGGAGGGCTACATCAAGGTAGCTCTGGAAGTCCTCAGGGGCTTGAGCGGGTTTAAGGTGGGGACCCCGGTGGTCAATGTGAAGAACCGCTCCGCCATTTTGGGGATGGAGGAAGACGATGTGGTGGAGGTTCCCGTGCACCTTTTGAAGGGATTCGTGAGACCGGTGGCCTGTGGATCCGTTCCCCAGGAGTGCCTGGAGCTGATGAAGAGGGTGAAGCTCTACGAGAAGAAGCTCATCCAGGGAATCGTGGAAGGATCGCCTGAGGGGATAATTGAGGCCATGAGCCTGAATCCCCTGATCGGCTCCCTTGATCTCGCCGCCCAATTATGGGGTCAGGTCTTGCAATCACGCATTTAGAAGGGACCCCCGCAGTCTTGCTGGGAAGGTGCCGGTCAAAAGCGAGCGGCGAAAGCACTGACTGAAAGCCGAAGCCTGACAAAAAGAGCGAGGGCTGGTAAAGAATAAGGCCTCAGGGGCAGGCTGAAAGAGCCCAAAACACATTTTAGGAAGGAGTAAGGAAGGAGGAACCTCAATTGAAAAGGCTGGAGAACAAAGTGGCCATGGTGACCGGAGGCACAAGCGGTATCGGCGAAGCTACCGCCAGGCTCTTTGCCCAGGAAGGGGCCAAAGTGGTGGTGTGCGGAAGGAATGGAGAAAAGGGGAAGCGCCTGGTGGAAGAGATCTCAAAGTCTGGGGGAACAGCCATTTTTCAGCACCTGGATGTCACCCTTGAACAGGACTGGCAGGCCGCTATCAAAGAAACTCTGAAAGCTTTCGGAAAATTGAACATCCTGGTAAACAGTGCGGGCCTCTCCCTCACCAAGAACATTGAGGAGACCACTCTGGAAGACTGGAACACGATCATGAGCGTCAACGCTACGGGCGTTTTCCTGGGGACTAAACACGCCATCAACGCCATGAAGGACAACGGCGAACTTTGCTCCATCATCAATATTTCCTCCATTGACGGGGTGATTGGTGATCCAGGGCTTTTTGCCTACTGTGCCTCAAAGGGGGCGGTGCGGCTGCTCACTAAGTCCGCTGCTTTGCACTGTGGCAAGAAGGGTTACAAGATCCGCATTAACTCCGTGCACCCGGCGACCGTGGTCAGCAACATGACGCGGGAGGAGGCCAGAGGATTCGGAATGGAACCAGAGGAGTTCTTTCGAAGCAGGCGCGCCTTCCACCCTATTGGTTTCGTGGGAGAGCCCCTGGACGTAGCCTACATGAATTTGTATCTGGCCTCAGATGAGTCCAGGTGGGTGACTGGAGCGGAATTCTTGATTGATGGAGGTTACACTGCCCAGTGATAATTATGGGGTCAGGTCTTGCAATCACGCATTTAGCTCTTTTGCCGTTCCCATACCGCTTTCCGGTCAGGCATCCGAATCTCGCTACCCTTAAGTTCCATTCAGGCTCTCGTTTGGGGGTGCGATGGAGGTGCAATGATGGGGTGCAATAGGGGTGAGATGATGGGGTGTAATAGGGGTGAGATGATGGGGTGCGATGAGCTATTTAAGGGCCTGAAGAAGCCCGCTTTGAGAAGGGAAAGGCTCATTTTGGGGTGAGGATGGCGATCACAAATTTCTTGCCACACAAATTTCTTTCCCCACAAATTTCTTTCCCGATCAATTTTGCCCGCCCGGCTGCCAGGTTCTTTGAAGTTGTGGGTCAGGGCAGAAGTGAAGCCGGGTCTCGCCCCAGAGAGGGAAAATGTTGTATTGCAAGACCTGACCCCATTTTCAACCCCATTTTGAGAAGGAGGGAAAAGCATGAACCCGGAACAAAGGAGCATTTTCTGGAAATTGAAATTTGCACTCTTTCCTAAGACCCGGGAACTAATTGAAATTCCCAAAATTGAAAGCGTTCAGAAGTACCTGGTAGTCTCCCCCCATCCGGATGACGGAGACCTCTTCGCGGGAGGGCTGGTAGCTCGCCTGGTGGAGGCTAAAAAGGAGGTGCTGTATTTGATCGTGACGGACGGCTCCATGGGGACCTACGAGGAGGGCATGTCTAAGGAGACCCTGGTGCGCACGCGGAAAGAGGAGGAGGAAAGGGCAGCGAGCGTTCTGGGCGTGAAGCGCATGGTCTGGTGGGACTACCCGGATGGAAATCTTCCTGCGCGCAGAGAGCTTCGGGACCGATTCATCGAGATTTACCGCAGGGAGAGGCCGGAGTGCGTCCTTCTTCCCGATCCCTTTTTGCCCTACGAATTTCATCCCGATCACGTCCTTGTGGGATTGGCGGGAGGGGAGGCGGTAATCTTTTCCCCCATGCCCCTTTTCCTCCCCGAGGTGAAGCCGGTGCATGAGGTGAAACTCGTCGCCTTCTACGCCAGCCACCGACCCAATCAGTTCGTGGACATTTCCCCTTATTACCAGAGGAAAATGCAGGCGGTGAGGGAGCACAAAAGCCAGTTCCCCGATTCCGTGCTCCCGCTTCTGGAGGCTTACTCTTACTGGAAATCACGGGAATGGGCCCGGGGAAAAGGGATGAAGCTCGCTGAGGGTTTCAAGGTGCTCACGCCCACGCACCTGCACACGGGAATTGATTCCTGGTCAGCTTGAATCCCGGGGTCAGGTCTTGCAATCACGCATTTCCTCCACTAAAGCTCCAGTCCTAATATTCCAGCCCCAGCATCCCCTTTATTCCTCGTCTTGTTCCTGGCGATGTGGGGCTGATCCCTTTTCTCAGGCGATGTGCGCCGGCTGCCAAGTCTGAGTTCAGCTCCCGAATCGGAGTCCGGATAACAATCCCAATTCTGGTTCTCAATCGGGATGGGAATGCCAATCCGAGTTGAGGCTCTCAATTGGAGGCCGGCTGCCAATTTGATTCCAGATGTCAATCTTAAGCCGGCTGCCAACCGGAGGATTTTCCAAATCCTTTAATGGACCAGGGCGTTCCACAAAGATGATGGCTGCCTTAAGGGGCAACAGGATGCGATAGGGCCTCATGGAGCACACCGATGTTTGTATTCCGGTAACAATTTGTATCCAGGTAACAATTTGTATCACGGAAAGACGTGTCCTGGAAACAATTTATATCCTGGGGCACAGCGGGTGGCCTACGGTAGCAACAGACTGTTCTACACACAACAATTTGTTCTGCAAACACAGCAATTTACTACCCGCAAATACAACAGTTTATCCACCAGACGCAGAAGCTTTTGATAAGCGGCATGGGCTGTCTCCGACAAAATCTGGTTGTCGTCCGGCGGATAAAGAGGGATAAATTTAGCTTGAGAGCAGCCTTGACCTGATTGTTTTCATAGTTTTATGGTTTAATTCTTAAAGCGATGGCCTTCACAATTCTGAAAGAGACGCTAAAGAGCTGTTGCAAGACCTGAAAATGTTGCATTGCAAGACCTGACCCCATTTGGAAGGAGGAGATGAAGTGATTTTTTTAGGAGTGGACGGCGGCGGTTCAAAGACTCAAGCCCTGATTGCGGATGAGAGGGGCAAAGTTCTGGGCGAGGGGCAGGGCGGGCCCTCCAATTACCAGATCGTGGGAAAGGAATTCGCCCTGAATGAGATCTCCCGTGCGGTGGAGGGGGCACTGCAGGAAGCAGGAATTTCCCTGAGGGAGGTGCGCCGCGCGGTTTTCGGGCTTTCCGGAGCGGACCTCCCGGAAAATTTCCAGGAACTGGAAGCGGGACTGAAAAACACGTTCCCCGACCTTTCCTTTTTACTGGTGAACGATACCTGGATCGCCCTAAGGGGAGGAACGAAGAAGGGCTGGGGCGTGTGCCTGGTGTGCGGCACGGGAGCTAATGCCTGCGCCCGCTACCCCTCCGGGGAGTGGCTCACCCTTCCAGGATTGGGATACGAGAGCGGCCTGGGAGGAGGTGGGCTGGATATGGTGCGCGACGCACTGCATTACGCTTTCCGCTCACACTACGGGCTGGGGGAGAAGACCCCGCTCGAGGAAGAAATCCTTCAAGCCACAGGAGCTTCCAGTTTCGAGGAGCTTTCGCTTCTCCTTTTAAAGTTTATGGTCTCCCCGGCTTCTGCGGCTTTAGAGATGCAGAGGGCGCTCTCCGTTGTTCCCGCTATTTTCCGCTTGGCCTCTTCAGGGGACCGTGTCTCCCAGGAAATCCTGGCCAAACAGGGACGCATGATGGGGGAGGTGATGGGGTATTTCGCAAGGAAAATTGAACCTCAGGGCGCAGTGGATGTGGTCCTTTCCGGAAGTATATTCAAGGGAGAGAACCCCCTTCTTCTGGATTCCTTCAACCTTTCCCTGCACAGGGTTGCTCCCCTGGCAGAGGCCGTCTTCCCTGCTCTTCCACCCGTTTTCGGCGCCCTGCTCATGGCCATGGAGGAAGAAGGAGTGGAGGTTGGGGGGATTACCTTCGAAAGATAAAAAGGGATTAAAATTTATTTTGGCAATAATTAATATTTTTTGAAAAATTTCCTTTTTTTATTAAAATAAATTCGGGCAAGGGATAGCAAAAGATATTTGTATTTTCTTTTTCCTTTTAGAAAACCCAACCTTGTCTAAAAACTTTTAAGGAAGGGTTTGAGGAAAATGAAAAAATTAGGGATTGTTCTTCTGATTTTGGCCATCCTGCTCTCCCTTTTCATTTCTCCGAGAAATTCTCAGGCCGGCCTGGCAAGTTCTCCCTGGCCCATGTTCCAGCATGATTCTTCCCACACCGGCCAGAGTGATTTTGCTGGCCCCGGACCCTTTGCTCTCGTCAGGTGGACCTTTGACACAGGAGGGCCGATTTACTCTTCCCCTGTTCTGGGAGAGGATGGCACGATTTATATCGGCTCGGATAGCGGAAAACTTTTTGCCATAACACCGAATGGCTCTAAAAAGTGGGAAATCACCCCCTGGCCTGGAGGGCCGATTCACTCCGTTCCTGCTATTGACGAAAGCGGGCAAGATCTATTTTGGAACCCCTTCGGGTTTTTCGACTGTTGTGGAGGATAAAAATGGTTTGGTTAGTCAAGCCTATTCGTCTTATGCTGAAATTCTGTCCTCTCCCTGCATGGTGCCGGAAGGCGTTTATTTCGGGACAGAAAGCGGACGGCTTGTTTTTGTACCAATTGCGGAGGGAGCGCGGTGGTGGGATTATTACGTCGGTGGGCACATCCCCTCCTCTCCTATCGTGCCTTTTCAAATGGATAGGGTTTATTTTTGTGCCAACACTCCCGGCCAGGGCACTCTGTATGCAGTAAAATTACCCAATTTTGAAACGGGTGAACACCGGGAACTTCTCTGGAGCCTAAATTTGGGAGCACCCGTGTATTCCTCCCCCTCCTTCTGCGGAATTGGAGGACCGAGAGAGGCCGTTTTATTCGTGGGGGCTTCCGATGGTTTTCTCTGGGCCTTCGACGCGGATGGATCCTTAAAATGGAAAGTCTCCGCAGGGGATAGCATCTCTTCTACCNCCGCTTTCAGCCGAGACGGAAGCACTGTCTATGTGGGCTCTTACGTGGGCACAGACCGGGGGAAACTGGTGGCTTTTGACCGCTTGACCGGGAGAACAAAATGGGTATTCAACCAGTGTGGGCCCGTTTACTCCTCCCCCTGTGTGGATACAAACGGTGTGATCTACTTCGGGTCCCTTGATGGAAAAGTTTACGCCCTCAATCCGGATGGTTCCAAAAAGTGGGAAATTCCAACCGGGGGCCCCGTTTACTCCTCCCCCTGCATCGGTTCCGATGGAAGCCTGTACATCGGCTCCACCGACGGTAAACTTTACGCCTTGACCGGATGCCGTTTTCCCTTCCCATTTCTAACTCCCAAAATTCCCTCCCTTTCCCAAGTGCATCTCCTTTATCCCTTGGGAGGCGAGACCCTCAGCGGGGGAACAACCTGCACCATCAGGTGGACCACTGAATCGCCTCCCTCTGGGCCAAGCTTTTTTATTTTGATTTTAAGTTTCTCTCTGGGTAGGGGATACCTCACGGACCTGATCGCCCAAGTTTCCGGAACAAACTCCTACTCCTGGACCGTTCCCAACATTACCACCTCTCAAGCCCGTGTGGGAATTTTATGGGGAACGGGGACACCGGAAAACCCGGGTGAATT
>JGI24721J26819_10007015_pt1 | contig 10808 bp, 10 predicted proteins | sample YelNatPaOPGAMG01_FD_26819 | JGI IMG/M metagenome (IMG submission 26819)
CCCCCCGACCCCCCAAGCCGCAATCCACCAAGTGTTCCTCCGCCACTACGATGGCGCCCGTCTCGCTCGCCGCACGGGCAATGGCCTCGCGGTCAATGGGTTTGATGGTATGAATATCGATGACTCTGGCCGAGACGCCCTCCGCATCGAGCAATTCCGCCGCTCGAATCGCTTCCGACACCATCAGTCCGGTAGCGATCAACGTAATGTCCGAACCAGGAAGCAGTTCAATGGCCTTCCCAAGCTCGAAACGCTGATCCGGCGAATAGATCACGGGCACTTTGGGCCGACCGGCGCGCAGAAACACAGGCCCTTGATGCTCGATCATGATCTTCACTAAAGCCCGCGCCGCCACTTCGTCTGCGGGGGAAAGCACGACGAAGCCCGGCAGGGCGCCTGCTAGAGCCGTATCTTCGACGCTCATCTGCGATGGGCCGTCCTCTCCGATCGAGATGCCGCTATGCGTGCCCACCGCTTTCACGTTCGTTCCAGGGTAGGCCACCGTCACTCGCAACTGCTCGAACGTCTTGTTCAACAAGAAACACGAGAAGCTGGAAACCACGGGGATCTTTCCAGCGGCCGCCAGTCCAGCCGCAACCGCCACCATGTTGGCCTCGGCGATGCCGCACGTGAAGAACCGGTCCGGGAACTCCTTGGCGAAGTAAGTAGTCATCGTGGATTTGGAGAGGTCGGCATCCACGACCACGATGTTCGGGTTCATCCTCCCCAACTCCACCAGCGTGCGGCCGAAAGCTTCCCGCGTGGCCGCCCCGAGTTTGAGTTCGAACTTGGTTTGAATCGCCATTATGCCAGCTCCTTCAGCGCCGCCTCGAGCTCCGCAGGCGTTGGCGCTACACCATGATACTTGGGGTTGTTTTCCATGAATGATACACCCTTGCCCTTTACCGTGTGGGCGATGATCACCGTGGGCTTGCCTTTGGTTTCTTTGGCCCCGGCGAAAGCCTTCTGCAAGGCGGGGATGTCGTGGCCGTCCAGCTCGATAGCATTCCAGCCGAAGGCGCGCCACTTGTCCACCAGGGGCTCTAAGTCCATGATATCTTTGACAAAGCCATCTAGTTGAATCTTGTTGTAATCCACGATGGCGGTGACGTTGTCAACCTTATGGTAGGCGCCAAACATCGCGGCCTCCCAAATCTGCCCCTCTTGGATCTCTCCATCACCCAGCAGGACATAGGTCCGCCAGTCCTTGTGGTCCAGACGCGCCGCGCAGCCCATTCCAAGCGCAATGGACAGCCCCTGCCCTAACGACCCGGTAGAGGCTTCCAACGCTCGGATGAAGCGCTTGTCCGGATGGCCTTGATAAGGCGAGCCGAGCTTGCGGAGCGTATTGAGCTGGTCCAGCGGCGTATACCCCTGCATCGCCATGACGGCGTAAAGCACTGGCGCCGCGTGCCCTTTCGAAAGGATGAAACGGTCGCGATCCGGCCAATCCGGGTTAGCTGGATCGTGCCTCATGACGTCGTAAAAAAGAGTGACTACGATTTCCACCGCGGAAAGCGAACCGCCCGGATGGCCGGATTTCGCCGCGCAGGTCATCTCGACGATGTGCCGCCGGACCTGCTTCGCGATGGCTTGAAGTTCTGCCAGAGTTTTTTTCTGCATCATGCGAATAACTTTTAAATGTATCATGTGAGCATGGCAGATAGCCGGGCAGGGGTGTAGCCGGCATCTGTACCGCCAAATGTTTTGAGGAGTGAATTGTGGCTGACACCATATCCAAGATTGAATACTACTCGATCGTGATTCCCCATCAATGTGGGGAAGGCGCAAAGCTCATGACCGCCTTGAAAGAAGCTGGCGTAAACTTCATCGGCATGTGGGCTTATCCCATTGGGGAAGGCAAAGCAAAGATCGACCTTTCCGCCGAAGACAATGCGCTGCTGAAAAAAGCGGCTCGCAAGCTCCAGCTTGAGATCGGGCCCAAGCAGGTGGCTTTTTACGTTTACGGCAAGGACCGCAAAGGCGCGGTTGCCGATGTGCTCGCTAAGCTTGCCGCCGCCGGCGTGAATGTGCGCGCGTTGCAAGCCGGATGCGCGGGACCCGGCCGTTACGGCGCTTTCATTCAATTGGAAGACCCGAAAGACGTGCGGAAGGCCGCCAAGGCATTAGGTATTTGAAGCCGCCTGTGAACGCCCTCGGGCTTGGCGTGACGCTTCGAAACCGGGCGCTCACATGTACATGCCGCCATTCACGTTCAGCACGTGACCGGTGATGTAACTGGCGTCCTCGCTCGCCAAAAAACGGACAGCGGCGGCGACATCCTCAGGTTTGCCGGGGCGCTTCAAAGGCACTTTGGCGAGCATGGCGTCTCTCACCTCCGCAGGGAGGTTACGNGTCATGTCTGTCTCGATAAAACCGGGGGCTACGGCGTTCACCGTAATGCCGCGGCCTCCCAGCTCCTGCGCCAGACACTTGGTCAGGCCGATGATGCCGGCTTTCGAAGAAACATAGTTGGCTTGACCCGGATTGCCGGATTGTCCGACGACGCTGGCGATGTTGATGATTCTGCCCCAACGCTGCTTCAACATCGCCGGAATCACTTGCTGGCACGCAAAAAATGCTCCGCTCAAGTTGATCTGCAACACCAGATTCCAGTCCTCCGGTTTCATGCGCATGGCGAGGGCGTCGCGTGTGATCCCGGCGTTATTTACCAGCACATCCACGCGCCCGAATTCCCGGGTGGTCAGCTCGAAGCACTCCCGGATGGAATCGAGCGACGCAAGATCCAGATTCACCGTGAGCGCCTTTCCGTTGCAGTTTCGGATTTCGGCGGCCACTTCTTCGTTTTTTTCAACCTCCGGGGAGGCCACGACGATCTCAAAACCAGCGCGGCACAGCGCCAGCGCCGTGGCGCGTCCAATGCCGCGGCTGGCGCCGGTCACAACCGCTACTCGATTGAGCATGTTCACTCCTTATCGCGAATTGCGTGACAAAATTCAATCATATTAGAAAGAGACGTTCTCTTGCATAGCTATGGCTTATAACAACTTGCGGGACTTCATTGCAGCGCTCGAAAGACAGGGGGAACTGAAGCGCATTCCCTTCGAAGTGGACCCATACCTGGAAATCACAGCGTTTGCCGACCGCGCAGTGAAAGCGGGCGGCCCAGCGCTCCTATTCGAAAAGCCCAAAGGCAGCCGGATTCCGGTGCTGATCAATGCGTTTGCAAGCTTGCGGCGCATGGAAATCGCACTGGAGGTACATGCGCTCGATGAGATAGCCGCACGCATCGCCGACTACCTTCAAATGCAGATGCCGCAAGGGCTGGTCGGAAAGCTGAGAATGCTGCCGAAACTGGTCGAAATGGGCTCGTTCTTCCCCAAACGGGTCTCTTCGGGTCCCGTAAAGGAAGTCGTGCGCCGCGATGGCTTCTCGCTCCGGGAATTCCCGATTTTGCACTGCTGGCCCCAAGACGCCGGGCCGTTCATCACGCTACCCATGGTTTTTTCCAAAAACCCGGAGACGGGAAAGCGAAACTGCGGCATGTACCGCATGCAAGTGTTCGATGACCGCACCACTGGAATGCACTGGCAAACGCACAAGCAGGGCGCTGAACACTACCGCCGCCTGCTCAAAGAAGGAAAGGCGAAGCGTATGGAGGTGGCGGTGGCTCTGGGCGGCGACCCTGCCACGATCTTCTCCTCAATTTTGCCATTGCCGCCAGATTTAGACGAAATGATGGTCGCCGGGTTCTTGCGCGGCAAGCCCGTTGAGATGGTGGCCTGCGAAACTTGCGATCTGGAGGCGCCCGCCCACGCCGAGATCGTTCTGGAAGGTTATGTAGAGCTTGGAGAACTGCGCACGGAAGGTCCATTCGGCGATCACACCGGCTTCTACTCCCTGGCGGATGAATACCCGGTGTTTCACGTTACTTGCGTCACCCATCGTAAAGATCCGATTTATCCCGCCACCGTCGTCGGCGTGCCGCCGATGGAGGATTTTTACATGGGGAAGGCTATTGAACGTATTTTTTTGCCTTTAATGCAGCTCCAAATTCCGGAAATTCGAGATATTTCGATGCCTGCCGAGGGCGTATTTCACAACCTCATGCTGGTTTCCATCCGGAAGTCCTATCCCGGTCAAGCGAGGAAAGTCATGCATGCGATCTGGGGCTTGGGGCAAGCCATGTTCACCAAGTGCATCGTGGTGGTGGATGAAGATGTGGATGTGCAAAACGTCCAGGAGGTGGCGTGGCGAGCGCTCAACAATATCGATCCGGAACGCGACATTGAGTTCGTCATGGGGCCGGTGGATTCCCTGGACCACGCCAGCCGCTTGCCGAATTATGGCTCCAAAATGGGTGTGGACGCCACCCGCAAGTGGCCGGAAGAAGGGTTTCAGCGCCGGTGGCCGGACGTGATCCGCATGTCGCCCGAAGTCCAGGCGCGTGTGGATGCCCTGTGGAAAGAAGCCGGGCTCTGAAGCACCGCTATCACGGCGCGCACTTGCCCGTACAGACTCGTTCTCCGATTTTTTCCGGCTCACCCAGTTTACCCGGGTCGTTCGGTGAAGCCCGCCGCACGAGGAGGGATTCCACCACAGATCCGTCCTCCTGCTTGGTTTTTTGGATGACCTGCCGCTCGAGCAACGCAGGGCGTCCCGGCTCGGCGGGCCGCCCGGGCACATCGGCGCGGTATATGTCCACCTCGCTCACTTGCGCGCCATCGGGCGTTTTTACGGTCCGGGTTACGGTTCGCCCGTCCAGCACGAGTTGGGACCCACGCACGAGATATTGATCCCAGGTTGCAAGCTCCTGATTGTCCATTTTCGTTATTTTCGAAATCTGGCGCACGGCCTCGTAGTAGTTACCGGAAGCATCCCGTCGGTATGTAGACGTTTGCGTTTCTACGCCTTCGATGGTCTTACGACGTTCGCCATCTATGCGCTCCACGGTTTCCAGCGTTCCATTCAGAGTCGGGCGCGCCACCGACGTCGTGGACACCTCGCGATCCCCCTCTTTACGCACTTCCGTAACCGAACGTTCCGCGAGCCGGAACCGCCCGTTGATGTCCGCTCGCCACACCGTCTCGACAACCCGCGAGCCGCCGCCTGCTTCAGCCGTTTCTTCCACCCTTACTCGCTCCGGCGGACCCGGCACGCCATTGGGGTCATAGCGCGTAATGGTGCGCTCGACAATCTTCCCCGAGGCATCTGCCTGAATGATCTTTTCGTGGACCTCCTGCCGGGGTACGGTCCGCCCGTTCACAGAGATCGCCTTTTCCACCGTCTTGGATTCGCCGGGAGCAGCCGTGTGTTCCACGGACCACCCCGCCGGGACGCGGCGTCCGTTGAGGTCATAAACGTAATACGTTTCCTGGCTGGCGGCCGTTTGGGCTACCCCGGTTCCCACCGCACACAGAAGCGCCAGCAGCCACCTCATAATTCCACCCTATCCTTCTCGCCCGTCCGTGACAATATGGCGAACACCTCAAAGTGGGAATTCCGAGCGTTCTATAATGGAAACAAAACCTGCCCATGAAGAAGTTTTACATCGAGACGTTCGGCTGCCAGATGAACGTGCATGACTCGGAAAAGGTCGTGGGCACGCTCGTGGCGCGGGGCTATTTGCCTGTCGAAACTCCTGAGCAGGCTGATCTGGTGCTTTATAACACTTGCAGCATCCGGGACAAGGCCGAGCAGAAAGTGTTCAGCCGCTTACAGCAATTTCGGAAGACGGCAGGCAACGGCAAGATTTTTGGCGTGTTGGGCTGCGTAGCGCAGCAAGAGGGCGAGAAGATCTTCGAACGTGCGCCCCACGTGCGGTTGGTGGTCGGCTCGGCCAGCTATCGCCGCCTTGGTGAACTCCTAGCGCAGCTAGAAGCCGGGGAGCGCCGGGTTGCAGGGCTGGATTTGGACACAGACGACGCCTTTGAAACGCCGCTTACGCGCCGGGACAATCCGTACCGCGCCTACATCACCATCATCGAGGGTTGCGATAAGTCCTGCGCTTACTGCGTAGTACCGCGTACGCGCGGGTCCGAGCGCAGCCGTTCCTCAGAGAATATCCTGCGTGAGGCCAGACAACTGGCCGACGCCGGCTATACGGAAATCCAGTTGTTGGGGCAGAACGTAAACAGTTACCGCGATCCGTCGCCGGCGGGTCTGGATTTTGCAGGCTTGCTACGGCGGGTGGCGGAGATCCCAGGGCTTCGGCGNGTGCGGTTTACAACCTCTCATCCTCGGGATTTCGGACCGGAAATCGTCGACGCCATCAACGATTGCCCCGTGATTTGCAACCACGTGCACCTTCCGGTGCAGTCTGGTTCGACAACCGTGCTGGCTCGTATGCAGCGCCTGTATACGCGCGATGAATATATGCGCCGGATCGAATGGTTGAAGCGCTCACCGCGAAATATCGCCTTGAGTACGGACATCATCGTGGGCTTCTGCGGCGAAACCGAGGAAGAATTTGAAGACACGCTCCGGCTGCTGGACGAGGTCGAGTTTGATTCGGTGTTCAGTTTCAAATACTCGAAACGCCCAAACACGCCGGCGCTGGCGTTAGGCGACCACGTCCCGGAGGAAGAAAAGAGCCGGCGGCTTCTGCTGCTCCAAGAAAAGCAGCGGGCCATTCAAATTCGCAGGAACGCATCGCTGGTAGGCTCCCGACAGGAGGTGCTGGTTGAGGGCTATAATCGAGCGACCGGACAGTGGATTGGGCGCACCACCCAAAACCGGGTATTGAATTTCACGGATGGGACTCTGCCGGCGCCCAACAACGATACATTAGAGGGCAGGTATATCGACGTGCTGGTCACGAGATCCGGTCCCAACTCGCTGGCCGGCGTCAGCGCGCNCNCATAGCGCGGAAAGGTCGTGGCGAAATGGAAGTCGANATGAAAATTCGCGGGCTCATGATGGACCCGGTGACCAACATGCCGATCGTCATCTTGAAGGATGTCAGCGGCAACACTATCCTCCCGATCTGGGTCGGTGTGTATGAGGCGAACGCTATCGCGCTGGAAATCGAAAAGGTTTCCACGCCCCGGCCCATGACCCATGACTTGATCAAGACCCTCTTGCTGGGTCTGGACACGGCGGTCCGCAAAGTGGTCGTAAGTGAACTCAAGGANGACACGTTTTATGCGATCATTTGGCTGGAAAAGGACGGCGAGTTGATAACCATAGATTCCCGGCCNAGTGATGCGCTGGCGCTGGCTTTGCGCACAGATTGTCCCATTTATGTCGAAGAGTCTGTGCTGAAAAGTTCGAAAGCGGCCGCCGGCGGCTCCGAGAAAGTGGCTAACGACGAATTGCGCCGCTGGCTCGAAAACCTCAACGACGAAGATTTGGGCCGGTACAAGATGTAAATTTCCCACGCCCCTAACCTTTTCGCACCCGGGTCCGTCTATTCCAACATGAGGAAAGGGATGCGAACACGTTGGGCCGTGCTGCTGGCCGCGGCGGGTTTGATCTTTNTCCTTGTCCTAAGGGGAACCGAGCCGGCCACCCGGTTTCTCCATTATTACCGGTCTCTGGAAAAGGCTGAGGGGCGCACGAGACTGTGGGAACGCGTGGTTTACAGCTTGGTTCTTACCGCCAGTCCTGCGCCCCAGCCTCAGCCGATTTCATTGGACCGCGCCACGCATGCGCGGCCTATTTCTTCGTTGGCGCGGCCTTCTTCACTGGAGCTCTCTTTACGGGGGCGGCCTTCTTAGCCGGCGGAGCTTGAACGGGCCAGCCTTCAATCTTAGAAGGCTCGGTTTCGAAAACTAAGTTAAACGGATCCTTGGAAAAGGCCGTTACGATCCCTGAAAAAGCGATCTCCGTTCCCGGCTCGGCCTTGCCTTTCAACGGGGTTTCGAGCTTGATCGTGATTTCCGGCGTCGTGGCGTCGGACATCCCAATCACCAGCTCCTTCGGATTCACAGCGGGCTTATGGGAGATCAGTTTTCCTTTAAACTTGGTGACCTCAGGCACCCCCGCGGGCAGCTCCGCGTCCTTTAAATGTTCAGCAAAGTACTTCTCGCCGTCGGGACCGGCCAGCTCTTTCCGGATGCTCATCCACAGGGCGAGCATGGGGTTGGATTTTCTGAATTCTTCTTCCTTCTTGATGGCGATTTCCACCGAGCTTTCAATTTTGAAGCCCTCAGGTGGAAACGGGTTTTTGGCCGCTTGGGTTTTCATCTCCGCCAGTCCACTGGAATCGCCGTGGTAGTTGGCGTAAACCTTGGACAGGTATGCGTCCAGTTGCTGCCGCTGCGCATCCGGCAGTGCGCCCTGACCGGTAAGAGCGGCCGCGCGCGCGAAATGATACAGCGCGACGGACTGCTTTTCCACTTTGCGCTGCGCCAGGATCACCGTACCCAGCCAGTAGGAGACTTGCGCAGCGTTGGGCTCCGCCTTCAAGCTGGCGATGAACTCTGCTTCGGCCGCCTCGTTGTTCTTCCGTTGCATGTTTATCCAGCCCAAGGTAGTATGCCCTTGAGCCTCCACCGCGCGCCGCTGTTTCTGGAACTGATCCTCCGGCATCTCTTTGGGCTTTTTGTCCGGAGCAAAGGCGGCGTCCAAGTTCTCTAGCATAGCCTTCGCACACTTCTCGCCAAAATCCAGCGCTTCCGGAGAGGTGTCGGCCAGAGATATCGTCAGGACGCTGACGTAGTACAAGCAGGTCATGTCCTTGGGATCCGCCGGCAGGACCTCACTCTTGCAGAAGTTCAACAGCTCCTTTCCTTGGTTCAGCTGCTGGTACACGGCAATATAGTAGGCGTTTCGCTCCGCCCGGAAATCCGTNTGCGGATATTTGGCTTTCCATGTGTTGAGCAGTTCGAGGCGCTTCTTCGCGTCTTGCGCCTTGACAATGGCGTCGAACAAGTCATATTCGGCGCGGTCCTTCCATTGCTTTTGAGCCGGCGCGCCCTGTCCCCAAACGGAGACGGAAAGGAGCAATCCGGCTGCGGCTGCTGTCAGGGTTGTCATCGTTTTCCGAAACACTGTCTGGCCTCCCAATGAGAGCAAGAGTGGGTTCCACTTCTGGCAAGCATATCGCTTTTGGCCTCCACAGCCAAGCGCGGTTGTTTCCGCTTGCAAATGAGGAGTATAGTCGAATCGCCCGAAGTAGCGCAAGCACGTTGTTCGATTCGCCGCATCCGGCTCGAGAAATGTTCCGCCGGCTTACCGCGTGTCGGGCAGTTCAATCCTCAAATGACATTATGCTAGAATCCGGATTCCCATGCGCTATCTGGATTTAGGGGTCATAGCCGCTTACCTGGCGGGCATTACCTGGTTCGGGGCACANTTCCGATCCCGCCAGAAAACGCTGAAAGATTATTTTCTGGGCGGCAGAACCACGCCGTGGTGGGCCATTGCGTTTTCCATTGTTTCGGCGGAAACCAGCACGCTGACCGTTATCGGAACGCCGGCGCTTTCCTTCGGGGGCAACTTCGGATTCTTGCAGGTCGTCGCGGGATATTTGCTGGCGCGTATCGTGATTGCGTGGCTTTTCATTCCTCACTATTTCCGCGGAGAGATGTACACGGCATATGAACTCATGCGGATCCGCTTTGGAGAACGCATCCGGAGGCTCACGGCCGGCTCTTTTTTGGTGCTCCGAGCGCTGGCTGAGGGCGTACGCGTCTTCGCCATTTCCATTGTCGTTTCGATTGTTCTGGGAACGGGAGAAATTGCGTCCATCGTTGTTATCGTGTGCCTCACTCTGTTCTACACGTTCGAAGGGGGCATGACCGCGGTCATTTGGACGGATGTTGTCCAGATGTTCCTTTATATCTCCGGCGCTGTGTTGAGCTTCTTCGTGATCCTGCGGCACATCCCCGGAGGGTGGGACCATGTGCTGGCCGTGGCGGTTCCGGCGGGCAAGTTTCAGGTTTTCGATTTCGGATTTGCGCTAACCCGGCAATTTTTTTCCACCCCGTATTCCTTTTGGGCGGGCGTGCTGGGAGGGTGTTTTCTCACCACCGCCAGCCACGGCACAGAACAACTGATGGTCCAGCGTCTGCTGTCGGCGCGGTCCTTGCGGGAAAGCCGCACCGCCTTGCTGGCGAGTTGGATGGTGATTTTTTTCCAGTTCACGCTTTTTCTGGTGATCGGCGTGCTGCTTTTTGTTTACTATCGAGACTCCGGAATTCCAGCGCCTATTCCCGCNGACCGCATCTATCCAGAATTCATCTGGCGCAATTTGCCGCCGGGCGTCGCCGGNCTGGTGGTGGCCGCTATTCTCGCCGCNGCGATGTCGAACCTGAGCGCCGCTCTGAATTCACTGGCGTCGACCTCCATGATGGATTTTTACAAGCCATTTCTCGCCAGGCGAGGAAGACAAATGCCCGAAGCGCGCCTCTTGTTTCTGGCGCGCTGGGTAACCGTGATATGGGGCGTGATTTTGCTAGCTATAGGGATTTTGGCGCGAAAATGGGGATCGGTTCTGGAGGCTGGATTGTCGATCGCCTCGATTATTTACGGCGCCCTTCTAGGGGTGTTCCTGCTGGGAATCGGTGTAGGAAGGGTGGGAGAAACAGCAGCGATTTGGGGAATGTCAGCAGGTCTTCTCGTTATGCTCTATGTGAAATTCGCCACTACGATCGCTTGGACGTGGTACGTCATGATCGGCGCCTCAGTCACCACCGGCGTCGCGCTCCTCGTTTCCCTGTTCTTTACCGGAGCACGCCGCAATGGCTGAGCGGGAAGCGCGACCCAGCCTGCGGCGCGATCTGGGTTTGTGGAGCGCCGTGTCGATTGTCGTGGGAACCATCATTGGCTCGGGCATCTTCCTGGTTCCGCGAACCATGATTACATGGACCGGCTCGCCTGCCGTCGTACTGGCCGTGTGGGGG